>Ga0208315_1001394_pt1 | contig 12426 bp, 26 predicted proteins | sample MalvireepMed_215_FD_184239 | JGI IMG/M metagenome (GOLD analysis project Ga0208315, IMG submission 184239) | Marine viral communities from the Global Malaspina Expedition - Malaspina viral metaG DeepMed_215 (SPAdes) (version 2) | ecosystem: Environmental > Aquatic > Marine > Oceanic | place... | reverse complement strand
ACGGATAATCAATCAACTTTTATGCAGCTAAAGGAAAATGATCCTTTGGCTTATCAAAGATTTTTGGAAAAATTTACGCAAGCTAAAACTAACCTGCAATCAAAAGGAGTCTTAACCGATGGCAGAAAATAATGAAGGCGCAAGCAAGCGCAAAAACCTTGGTATGGTTTTCATCAATACCAACAAAGACAAAAGTACCAGCTTTGATATTAAAGGCTCGGTTGTTGTCGATGGAAAAAAAATACGTCTAGGAGGCTATAAAAAAGAAGCTTCTGGTGACGGCAAAATGGCTAAAGGTACTGTGTTTTATGCCTGGTATCGAGTAGAGCCTTTTGAAGATGATGGAGGAGATCCTGCGGTAGCTGCTGCTACGGATTTTGAACCTTCGAAGTTGGAGGCTTAATAACATGGATTCTGATAAGTTTAAATCAGTTGCCATCAACATTGCCTCTTACAAAATGTTAAGAGAATTGGCTGACAAAAAATTTGAGTTACCGATTTCTCTTAGCAAGACAACAGAGTTCTTAATCAAAAAATCTCATGACGAGTACAAGAAAGAAAATGGAAAGTCAGCGAGATAAAAGATTACAAGATCTGAAATCCGCTAAGGAACGAGAGTATGGTCCATTCAGCTTGAATTTGAATAAAATTTCGGCTGCTTGGAACATCCTCTTGAAAGACCAGCTCAGATTAGGAATAGAACCTTGGCAAGTTGCCTTGATGTATGCACAGGCAAAGCTAATTAGAATTTCACACAAATATAAAGCTGACTCTTACGACGATGCTGAATTGTACCTGCTTCAAGCAAAGGAAATGCAGCAGCCTGTAACGGATGAATGGCTTAAAGGATATTTAAACTGGAAGAAGGACCAAAAGAAAAAAAAATGAGTTTCTATCCAAGAAATCAAAACAATATTATTAATTTTCCAAAAAATAAAAAACCTAATTTTAAAGCAGAAGCAAAAGATAAAATCATTGCTGAATGCCTAGTTAATATTAATGAGAATATGAATACGGACAAATGGGATATTACCGTTGTTCCAGATCATATCCTTTACACACTCTCCACCTGCGGAGAGGTTCTAGAATTAAAGCCTATAGTGGCACGTCGTTTAATCGCTAATTTATCAACTGTAGTAATGAAGCTACGTGATCAGATAGCAAACCCATTCGGAGAACTAACATGACAAGACCATACGATACCAATCGTAGACGTTGCAGATCCATGCCGGTCAATAAATTTTTTGATCCAACAACAGGTAAATTCTGCAGACTCGATAACACGCCTTGGCACCTTAAGAATATAGAAGGTGAACCAGGCTATTTTTTACAAATGGATCAAACGATGCAGGAATTACCTGCAGCTGCATTTAAAGCTACAGCAGCAAGATCAAGAGAATATGATTTTTCAAATGTCCAAAATCAAATCGATAGCTTTATTAAGGAGATTAAAAATGAAAGTACCCAGAAGCAGAGTACCTGAACAATGTGAATTTGATGCTATGTTAGGTTCCAACCTGCAATACATGAGAAAGTTTAATCAACTGTCCATGAAAAAAGTTGCAGTTCAAATTCCTTTTACATTTCAACAACTACAGAAGTATGAAAAAGGTAAGAATACAATCGGCACTTATAAATTATTGCAACTTTGTAATATTTATAAAGTTAATATTGCTGAGATCGTTAAGGAAAGTTTTATTGAAACTCATCAAGCTTTAATGGATAAGCATTTAAACCAAACTTATTCTGTTATAGGTAAAACACCTCAAGATGCAGGTTATCTAAAGCCGCAAAAAGACATTGGTAGCATGGAGGAAATAAGTAAATCTCTAATGGATTCTACTTTTGATAAAAATGATAATTAAGCATTTTGATGATGTTGAAATAGAATTTGAACAACAAGCTCCAGCTATAAAAAGTTGTCGATGGATGGTTTATGTAAGAGTTCGAAAAGGCAAGCATGAAAAAACTTTACTTGGTACCATGAGCCACAATAAACCTTTGGTTAAGTTTACTTATTGTAGTCCAGATTCAGTTATTCATTCTAACGAAACTAAAAAAGCCTTATGTCAATAGAAACAGTTATTAAAACTGTTGTAGGTGATGCAGCATATTTTACTGAACAAGAATTTACTACCGTTGAAGATGCTTATGCAGATCGTAATCCTTTAACAGAAGCGAAAGCAACTGTTTCAGACATAAGAGTTAGTAGCAAAAGATATAGATTGAAAAAAAAAGATGAATGATAGAGACGGAAAATTAGCAAGAATTGGAAAACGTTATAAAGGCTTGAGCCGTGTTTGCGCTGCTATTGACGATCTTTATATGTATGGAATCACACCAGGAAATTTCCCACACCTGATGGAGATTTTAGAAACTGCTAAGGATCATTGCAAAGAACAGATACGAGACTGCAAATATGAGATTGCTATTGAGAGTGGTTTGGAAGTTAAAGAAATACCTCCTACAGATCCATTAAAACAGGAAAAGAAAATAGTTGAGGTTGAAGAACTTTATAAGGATGGAATGTGAAAAGAATCAACAGAGAATTTCAGAAATTTAATCAAGCTTATAAAAAACAGTTGGATAAAATAATGAAAAAAAATCCTGATATGGATTTGTTTGATCAGGTTGATGAAGCTTTACTGAGAGTAAAAAATGAAGAGTTGCATGCTGCTAATACTAAAACTTTTGGCAAGACACAATGACAATAGTTGGTCAATTTGATTTGTTGGAAAATGGAGAGAAGATTAAAAAACTTAGATCCGAAATAAAAGATTGTAGAAAAGTAAATAGATCTCATCAAAAGCTGGTTGGAAATTTGTATAAAGAAATAGATCGCCTATCAAAAGATATGGCTTTAGTTAAAGAAGATAATCAACTGCTTAATATAGAATTAGGTAGAATGATGAAGAAACTAACCAATTAAGACTCCATACAGCCACGTACAGAGTCATTTTAAATTTTTCCGACCTACACCTCACACCTAAAATCATGTTATTATGAGTTGAATGAAGAAAAAGAAAACATTAACCAAAACGGAAAAACGAGAACAGATTGTAAGGTTATTAACTTACGCATTAATTGCAGTAATTATCTCACTCTTAGTGGTCGGCTATATGGAAGTATTCTCAATTAGTTGATTAATGAGGTTTCGTTTTACCTAGTTCAAAAAGAATTTCTTTTAATTCTCTATCCAAAAAAGCGGACCAGCTATTGACAAGCTTCACATTCATTCTTGCTATCAACAACAACTGATTTATCGCATTTGCAGTCTAAGCAAGAACACACTCCATATAAATCAGAGTGTTCCTGCAGGCTACAATGACAGTCACAATTACAATTTTTACATTTATTTATTTTCATTTTTATATATTCTAAACTTATGGATGAACTTTTTTGGCGTTGGTGTGCAGGCGGTTCAATAGTTATGATACTTCTAGTATGTTGTGTCTGGCTATTATTAGTATATGGATAAGAAAAAAGCGGACCAGCTATTAATTAAGATTTTTATTTCTCTTTAATTGTTTAATGACTTTATTTAAGCCAACCAGATTGTCTCTTAATTCTCTTCTAATACCAAAACTATCTAATCGTCTTTCTCTGTTTGGTTTATAAAGTTCTCTGCGTAGCATTTGTATATTCTCAACTACACCTTTAAGAGTATCAATAACAATAATTCCACCTTGCTTAGCTTCTAATAGTTCCTGTATTGATTTATATTTTCCATATTTAGCCATGAGTTAATCATGCAAAAAAATATGGTTCATGCAATAGTTTTATAAGCTAGGAAACACATGGATAGAGCAGCGGTTTCCAAACACAAAAAAAGCGGATCAGCTATTAACCAATCCGCTTTATTTATTTTGAATTTATTTAGTAATTAATTTTTGTTTAATACCAATGTTTATGTTTAGTTTAAGAGCTTTAGATACAGCAATTCTTCTTGCTATTTTTTCTTCCTCAGAAACTCTCATTGTATGATTGCCATAAATGTTTTCAGTTGTTTTATAATCTCCATGACCTAATACAGACATCACATAATTTTGTGTAAGTGCTGGATCAGATTTTACAGCATTAACTAAAGATGTTGCCATGAAATGTCTGAAAGTTCTAGTCGGACAACCTTTAAATGGACTATCAATAACTGTAAAAGTTGTTGAAGTACCTCTTGAGAACTTGCCTTTATATTTTTTAGTTCTCCATTGAATAGTTGCCAAACCATTCTCTTCATAAGTTTTCCAAATTAATTTTCTGAACTTATGCTGAGACATTGGACCAGTATCTCTTAAAGATGGAAACAAATAATCGCTTCTCATATCTTTAATTTTTTTAAGCCACCACACAAGAATAGGCATAAAATCATCTTGTATGTCTATGTGCCTTCTACTTTTTTTCTTCTTAGTTTTATTTTTCCAAATGCCTTCGTTATGATCAAAGACACCAGCAATAAAGATTGATTTATTTTTTAAATCAATAACACCTTTCTTTATTCCTTTGACTTCGGAAAACCTTAAACCAGTAAAAATAAAAGTTGCTATGGCTGCTAACTTATAAGCAGAATAAAAATCTTTATCTTTATTCTTAACTAGATTAACCATTAGCATTCTAGCTTCATCTGGATAGATAGGTCTCGACTCCTTTGCATAAAACAAATCATCATCTACCGGATGTAAATGATGTTGAGCCGAAAGTTTCCATTTTAAAACAGGACAATAATTAATCATACCTAGTCCAAGACAATGCCTTAGAAATGTTTTGATATGACGAATCATATATTTTACAGTTTTATAAGTGGCATTCTTTTTTTTGTAACAGCAAATAATAAAGTCATTAAGAACTTTACCTTTAACTTCATCCAAATATATATCTGGAAAACAATCAGCTATATAATTTTGATAATAACTTTCATAAGACCTTATGCTGCTGTTATTAAGCCTACTATCCTTTACGCTTGCTTGATCTAATCTCAAGTTAGCATATTTAACGTACTCGTCTTTAAACTTATACCGATCTCCAACTACAACTTTACCAGTAGCAGTATCAGCAACAAGTTTTTTTAAAGCAGCTTTGGCAGCTGTCGGACTTTTATATGCGCCATACTGTTTTCTTCCATCATCCATATCTTGAACAACAAAAGTATTTCTTTTTCGATATACTCTTAGATCCATAGTGTTTTAATAAAGAACCAAGCTTATTTTACAAGATGATCTAATAATTTCTTTTAACAACTTAGATGAGATCTGGTTAAAAAATGGTTAAACCCATTTTGCAACTAGAAATAAAATTATTGTTTCACTTGTCTTTTTTAACAACTCTTGGTTCAATTATTCCTCCGCTCTAACGTTAATAAAAGCGTTCAAGTTGCTATATTAATGAGTATGTCCGAAATTAGAAAACCGATGCTCTATCCAACTGAGCTAAGAGCGCTTTAAGCATTTGGTTCAAATCTGGTTCAAGCTCATTCAGACTTATAACAACCCACGCATTAATATTATTATCAAATAACGTAGGAATATCAAAGGTTAAATAAGCGAGTCTAGGATTCAATTTTTAATAGGTAGGAATTTTTAGGAAGGATGTTTTGATAGGCGTTCTTTCCATTCTCGATCTTTTAATACTTTTTGAAAAGCATCAAGCTTGGCAAGAACTCTAGGCATTGATTTTATTTTCTTTTCTTTTTCTTCTTTTTCTTCTTGTTCTTTTTCTTTTTTTTCCAGTTCTTTTTTAAAGGTATGTTCATATAGTTTCTGTTTGGTGTTGTTTAAATAATCAGCCATACAATCTCTTTCTGCAGGCTTGCCTGGAATTTGTATAATGCAAAAGATTCTATGTTCAGCAGTAACAACGTAGCTGTCGCTGTCCTTACCATTTAACGTAATTTCTCTGTTGCACCAGTCACACTTCCTGGCGAAGATTAACTTTTTTTTCACGATTAATTATTTGTTCTTCTTCTTTTTTTTCTTTTTTTTAGGTTTCTTTTTAGGAAAGCTCTTCTTATCCAATGTTTTTTCAATTTGAGTCACCTTTTCTTTTAGTAAAGCTACATCGGTTTTAAGACCTACTGTTGTAGTTAATGACCAAGAAATAAGAGCGATTGAAATTGCGAGAGCCGCTGCTATGATTTTATTTTCCATTACTTAATTCCATTAATAATTCTTATAACTTTGATCGTTTTATCCAGTCGATCAAAACCAGGATTATTTTTAACATCAAATGAATTGACGTTTTGTACTAGCAATAACGCTACTATGATTTGCAACATAAATTAGCTACAGTTGTTTTTGTCTAAATCTATTGGTTTGTCTTTATAGATCCATACCCAGCTAGACAGTTTTGTTCCGTCTTGTGTATAGGTACACTTCTTGCCTACCGAGCAGGCGCTTAAAGCAAACAATATAATCAAAAATATAAATATTTTATTAATCATCATCATCCTCTGTTTTTTTGCTGCGTATTTGTCCGAATACGATTTTGTAATTCATCTTGATGCTTTGCTCATAATTTTCACTTAAAGGTTTGCCAGTAACTCCAATAGAATGTCTGGTGTTTTCACACGCATATATAAAGAGTAAAATCATCGTTATTATTAGTATTCTCATCTTCCTGTTCTTTTCTTTTTCCTTGTATGTTTGTTAGGTCGTTTTGAATGCCGACCTTTGCGTTTCTTCTGAGTTTTTTTAATGTGCTTGTAGCCGTAGCTTCTCGGCTTTGCCATTATTTTTTCTTAAACTTGTTCATGGTTGTTACACCAAAACTTGCTCCTACGATTGTCAAAATAATATAAAAGAACATTGGATCCGCACTTTTGAGGATCTCCCAACCACGCTGCATTGTGTCTTGAAAATAAGGTATGAAATGTAATCCAAAAATTATTGTGAAAAACAGACATAACCATTCATCCTTCCATGAGGATTGACCGGCATTTATTTGCGCAATCGAAATACTCTTCGCTGCTTCAATCTCTTTAGCTTTTATTATTTTATCCTTCTCTAATTTGTGAGTAATCATTCCAACGGTTTTGGAACCGATCATTCGGAAGAGAGGATTTTTGAATAATCCTAATAGATGTATCATATAATTGTCCTGTTCCTTTGTATAAGCTGCACGTGCCTACAAAATAAAAGATTAAGAAAAATAAAAAGAATTTTAAGTATTTCAATAAACCCAAGAGTTAGGTCTCATTTCGAAACCATCCTCAGCATTTAATAAATCTACGTGAATAAAACTTTTTGCTATTCCTAATCCTGTAACCAATGGTGCAAAATAAGTAATAAGTTCTTTTCTGTGTTGGCTATCTCTTACCGATATATCAATCGCTTTGCCTGTTGTGTGTGGTCCTTCTATTCCAGTTTTAGAAACTTGAGCATTATGAATGCCACATCTATAACCGCTAGTAATACTTAATGGACCAAGTTCACCTCTAGCCTCTTGTAATAAATCCATTATATCTGAATGGATATTTAAGGCTTGGCAATGAGAACATCTAAATTCTTCAGGTTTAAAATTTACCCAGCTTGGATCCCAGTCTCCAGGTTCTCTTATGAAAGTTGACATAAAATTGTTGTACTCCTAATTTTTTTTGTAATTCTGTAAATGGTCTTTTTCGATGCGCTCTGTCTCGATCTGATTTGGCATCAAAAAATTCGACAGCTCCTGTATGAATATTAACTCTAACAATATCGATTGGACCAATTCCTTGAACGTTTTGAAATATTAAATGATCGTCATCAAGCAGCTCTTGCATTGCAATAAGATGAGCTTTGATGCCTTTATTGTAATATTTCACTTGATATTCAAATAACCTAATACTCCAATTATTAAAGCTCCAAGAGCCATAAGAACAGCAACAGCGCCTTTTCCTTTAGACATACTATCGTTGAGACTGGCTACATTTTTCTTGAGTTCATCTATCGACTTTAAAAGTTGCTTCATTCTTTCTGCACATAATTTCTCATGTGAAGATAAGCGATAGCCTAATCCTATTGTATTATTTCCAACAAGAGATTTACTTTTCTTTTTTGCCATGTTTGCAAATACACATTGGACAATTCTTTCTCCAAAGATTGCCTAGTGATTTACCAAGCTCTTCAAAAAACAATTTCCATTCTTCAATAAACATTTTCATAAAAGATTTACCTCCACGTTTTCCTTTAAAAAACATAGTTAGATTCTTGTTAAAATTTAATTAATAATTAAGGCTTAGTTGGAAACGTAACAGTATTAACATCATCAACAGTTGATAAACCAGATGGTAAATCTCTTAATGCTTGACGATACGTTGTCATATCTTCCGACATGGTTACATCCGATAAAGCATAGAAATCTGTTTGTGCTAACAGTTTATTTCTATTATCTCTTAACTTTGTAATTGCTCTATCGAAAGCTTCTTCACTCCAAATTCTTTCTTCTTCATCTCTTGCAGTTTCTTCTGCCTCTGTAAACTGAACTTTATTTCCGTTTATATTGTGAAATCTTGGCATAATTTTCTCCTAACTAATTCCATATAATTTAATTACACCACCTTGAATTTCGCCACTAGACATCGAAAATTGGATAGCATTAATTGCACTTGTAGTATTCAAATATCCAGACATTTGAGATCCAACGTGATATGTTCCAGAACTTGCTTCTGACATTGTTGAATAAAATTGTTTGACGTAAGTTGTACTCGCAGGATCTACAAGAAATAAAAATCCAGATGCACCAGCATCAGCATCATTACCTAAATTTCTTATAACAGTCTGCGTACCTGTTCCTTGCGATAAATCCTCAGCAGTTCTATAAGCCATAGCTGGAGATACACCTCCATCTTCTCTATTATATGCATCAAACAAAATCGATGTTTTTGCTATATTATAGTTACTTCCTCCATCAATCGATCCATTAAATTTTAAACTAGCATCATCGGTTTCTGGGTGGATATTAATAAATCGAAAACAATATTCCTTATAAGTACTATCTATACCACTTGTAAAACTTGCAGTAGCATCAGAACCATCAGATGTAAAAGTAGATAATAAATTCCAAGCACCACCAGCCGCCGCTACTGTTTCAAAAACATTTGTTTTACCAGCGCCAGAACTTAAAAAGTGCTGTCCATCAGTTCCTAAACTTCCTACAAGTCCAGATCCTCTAATATTAAATTTACTTCCTACTATTCCACTCATAATTTTTATTCTCCTATTATAATGTTTGATCTAAATAACTAACAACAACATCAATATCTGATGTACTTGCTGTAATTATTGATAAATGGTCTGCCGCTTCCATTACAAACTTTCCAGTATGTTCAAAAGTTTCTTTAGCACCAAGAGCTTGAGTATGATAAATATATGTATCACTACCGCCACCTCCATCATCAATTAGCAAATTAAATGTTTCTGCATTTCCAGCGGTTTCACAAATTGTAACCGACAGAACTGTATAAGTGTGTCCTGACGCAACTGTTAATAACGCTTGAACAGAAGCTGCATCGCCTCTGAATGTTGCTAATTTTAATACTTCACTTGCCATATTATTTTCCTCCTATTAATTAAAACCCCATCACTAGAGCTTTTCCTATTGTTGTTAATTGTCCACCTTCAGCTATTGCTGTGCCTGAAATATCTGCATTTCCATTAATATCGATTGCTGTTGCCGTTAAATCAATTTCACTTCCACCTGCAATACTTAATACAGAACCATTGCCGCTTATGTGTTCTCCACCTGCATCGTTAAGATATAATTTTCCTGTACTAGCAACGAGTAAATTTGTACCATCAAAAGTTAAATTAGCTTCTCCTGCTAAAGCATTAGAACCTGTAACTGTTGCAATGGTATTATCAGTTGATCCTGAAAGAGTTACTGCACTATCAGATCCACTATAAGCAAAGTGAACTCCTACGCCATCGTTATCTGAAAATGATCCAGAACTAACAACGTGAGTAACTGGAACTTTTGAATAACCAGAAGCATCAGTAATTGAACCTGAAACTTTAAAGACAGCGTATGTTGATGCTGTTCCTTCTTTAGTAATCGTTACAATTCCTTTGGCTGTTGCATTGGTTACATCATCCCAGCTTTGAACATAGGAAGTAATATCTGCTGAAGCATCGTCAGCATCATCAACATATAAAATTGATACTGATGCTAGTGTTGCATTATTAAAAGCTATCTTTCCTGCACCTGGATCAGCATCACTTGTTGTGCTTTCCCAAGTCATAGAAAGTTGAGAGTTGGTTCCACTTGCTCCTGTTGAACCAGTTGATCCTGTACTTCCAGTCGAGCCAGTTGAACCAGTCGTTCCTTTATCGCCTTGTCTTGTAAAGTGAACTGAAAGTTCGTCTGCTGCTGAAAATGTATTGTTTGAAACTAAATGTGTTACCGCTAATTTGTTATAGCCACTAGCATCTGTCGATGAACCTGTTATGGAAAATCTGGCAAATGTTGAGCTATCATTAATATCAACGATGTGAAGATAACCTTTTATTGTACTTGAACTATCATCCCATGTGATCGTGTCAGCTTGAGTTGATGCTCCATTTGCATCAGCATCATCAATATAGATTGCTGTTGCACTTGCATACGTTCCATTATTAAAAGCTATCTCACCTGCTCCTGGATCTGTGTCTGAAGTTCCAGTATCAAATTTATAATAATAACCAGGTATTGCTCCATCTTCTCCAGAAGGAGTAAAGGAAATAAATATTTTATCGTCTGCTACTAAAGTTCCAGCGCCATCAATATAAACGAAAGTAATTTTGGTATATCCGCTTGCATCCGTTACGGCAGCAGAAACTTTTAAAGAATGCCAAACACCAAGATCGCTTGCTTTGTGAACTCTTATTCTTCCTCTGTTTGTTGCGTTGCCAGAAACATCGTCAAAACTTTGTACCCATGCAGATACATCCGTTGCATTATAATCCAGATCATCCACATACATAATTGTTGCAGAAGAAATGGTAGCGTTGTTAAATCTTACGTAACCACCACCAGGATCACTATCAGTCGTGGTTGTTGAATATTGAAATAAAGCACTATCTCCGCCAACAGGATTGAAATCTGCAATGGTTGTTAAATCTCCATTGTCATCAAATCCGATTGCTCTGTTTGCTCTGTCTGTAGCATTTGTTGTAAATTCTGATGAGGTAATCGTATTCGTTCTACTGACTTTAAATGAACGATCTATTTGTTCTTGTAATTCTTGAGCTATGGATAAATTTTTATCAAAAGCAGTTTCCAAATTATCCGCAGGCATTGGATCATTTTCTATTAAATCCAAACCTTGCGTTTGAGTCGTTGATCTTCGTAAGACTAACGTTTCTCCAGTTGCAGGAGCTGTTTCCATTGTAACGGTTCCACCTGAAGCTCCACCTACACCACCAACGGTATAGTGAGTAGTTTTAGTTTTTACAGTTTCGTTTCCATCGCTATCTCTTATGATAACCTGGATATGATCTTCGTCTGATATTTTAAAAGTATAGGCAAATTCTGTAGTTGAGCCATTGCCTGAAAAGCTGTTCTTAATTGTTGTTGTTGATATTGTCATTATTTAATATTCCAAAATTATCCTCAAGTATTGGTTTTCCTCCTTGTTCGCTTATTATTTTTTTAATTTTAATTTCATCGCCTCGTTTTCGTAATTCTTCTATATATCCGTATTGTGGATCAAACAGCTGATCTTTTGCCTCTGATCGTGCATCGGATAAAGCCGTGGTAATAAGTTTCTTTTTGACGATTTCCTCAGTTTCATCTTTCCATAATGGATTTGTAAAAACTTCATTTCTCATTTTATTTACAAAATTTATTCCAGCATTTTTTTTGTAGAATCTTAACTCTTTGGAGTTCAAAGGTATGCCGACGCTTAAGCCATTTGCATAAGTGTACTCAACATAATCTCGGATTGGTCTTATATCAGGCATCACTTTTTCAAGCGCCTCTGATACATCGGTTTTTTTAAAAGTAGAAAAGAGACCAAACTTTTCGTATCGTTCTCCTAAGATATTGTAATCCCATTCAAGTTTATCCTCTTTAATATTTCTGAGCATAAACTCGTTCCATTCCACCGCCAGCTTTTGATAGTCATCATTAAACCAAGCTGCATTACCTTCTTCGTTAATGTGTGGAATATTTTTTCCAATTTGTTTAAAGAAACCTGGAACGAAAGCGGATGAAAATCTGTTCCACCATTTTTGCGCACCTCGGTTAGAAACATCGCCAGATAAAAATCTGGTTAAATTTCTCATATCTTTGGCTGCACTACCAACACCCATCATGTAGGTACTGTTGGAAATCATTTCTCCCATACCATAAGTCAAAGCAAACGCATGAGCTGCCAAAGCTTCTGGATCAGCGCCACTATCCAAAGCTAAATTTAAAGCTTGACCACTATTAGCACCCATCGCAGTCATTAAATTGATTGGATCTAAACCTGTTAGATTAATC
>Ga0208315_1001392_pt1 | contig 12434 bp, 26 predicted proteins | sample MalvireepMed_215_FD_184239 | JGI IMG/M metagenome (GOLD analysis project Ga0208315, IMG submission 184239) | Marine viral communities from the Global Malaspina Expedition - Malaspina viral metaG DeepMed_215 (SPAdes) (version 2) | ecosystem: Environmental > Aquatic > Marine > Oceanic | place... | reverse complement strand
GAGGCTGCGCTGTCCATGATCCACTCTTGGATGTCTCCATCTAAAAAATATGGTTCCGCTTTCCCAAGCAAGTCGATTGCTCCCGACACCACTTCCGCAGAAAACTCCCGACGGTCTGCCCTCCATGTGTCAAGCGCATCTAATTGTGCATGGATGGCATCAAAATAACGCATCGTCGCAGGCTTCATTATCCTATCTCCTCCCCGTCTATGATTGTGTTGCCCTTATCCTCTCTCTTTTGCATGGATCGCAGAAATGCCCTCATGCCGCTACTGAGGGGACGTTCTATGCCAAAGTCACCAAATCGACCCTTGAAGTACGGCCATGCTCCAGCCAGCAGCCCTCGTTGTCTGTAGTAGGGGTGGAGCCAAATCCATGCTAAATACCGGTCATCACCATTGCTGCTTGCCTTATCGGTGTCAAACTCACAAGCACCAAAGACTACGGCCTTCTTATTGCCACTCCAGTCAAAATCTTCCCCGATCCATACAAACACAACGTTGGTAGGGTCATGCCAGCTTGTCCGATAAGGTCGGAAATCAAAGCGGAACTCTCTCTGAAAGTATTTGCCGATTGTCTCCACTGCCTTGCGATATGGCATGGGGTCATTGTCCCCAACCTCGTAAAGAGTGTTGCCACGCCCCAAGGTAATTATGTAGCGTTCCATGTTAGCATCGGGCCACGGCATAGACGGTGTGTGTATGCGTAGATAAGAAGGGGTCATGCCTTCTGCCCTCATCCTATCTCCTCCACTTCAATGATTGTGTTATCTCGTGTGCCTCGCTCATACCTGAGCGTGTAGCTGACGTGCATCGCGTCATCGTCTCGGAGTAGGCCCATCTCCACGAGGCCATCGAGGTATGCCTTGCATGAGGCGAACAGGTTGTCTACATCACGCCGTCGCTTGTCCTTGGCTACCCATGTGATCGTGATGTGGGCCTTCTCGTAGGGATGGTCGGGCTTGCCCTGTGCCATGACCAGGGCAGCGGCTTCCTGTTTGGCCTCTGCCTTGGCCTTGTAGAGGGCCATGTAGTGTAGTCTCTTGTTGGGAGACAGGTCCGGATCTGGGAGGTGTCCCAGTTCAATGACAGTGCTACGGGGAGCCAGGAGTTCCAGGAGCGTCTGTGGCAGGCATTTGGCTAGTAGCAGCATCTGGTCCAGGTCACCATCTAGTACACCAGCGAGCTTGACCACGGTCGCAGGGTTGGGCACGTTCTTGTCATTTTCCAGCCGGGACAGATGGGAATAGGACAGGCCAGTCTCTCTCGCCAACTCCAGTAAGGTCCATCCCTTGCGCCGTCTCAGGCGACGCATGTATTCCCCGACTGTGCCGTCACTCGCCTGTCCCGTGAACACCTCCAGTAGAGTTTTGGGTTGTGTCATTCCTGCTCCCTGTACAGCGTGATAAACTCCGGGGTTCCCTCTCCCACCCATGCGCCAATCACGTTGAACCCGAAGTATTCGGCTGCTTCCTCGTATGCCTCATCGTCGGTCAACCCATTCTGTGCCGATCCCGCAATGATAATCTCTATACACTTGTCCCTGTCATACGCCACGATGGGGTCGCGCCCGAACCTCTCGCTGATCCCTATGATGGCCTCGTCAAAGCCGTCTGCGAGATAGGCTCTCTCCTCTATGTTCTCGTTGACCCATTCCCTCCTGGCATCGCCGTCGTTCACCTGTCTCTCCACCACCGGTGGATTGCAATGGCACCCGCAACGATGCCTACGCCGGCCAATACTCCTACGGATAGCAAAAACACGTCCTTCTCAGACATGGCGATCTCCTTGTTGCTCATCGTTCATACTCCCATCCGTTATCGTTAGCGTCAGGTAGAAATTGCACTCCGCCCCTGATCTGGAACGTCCTCTGCAATCCATTGGCCGTGACGTTGCGCTTGGCAGGCACTTTCGCCTTAATGATCTTCATCTTCCCCGCGGCCATTGATAGGTACAGCTTCGGCGTAGCGAGGCTCCGCTCTTGGCCGTAGCCTAGTTCGTTCCCGCCCTTCTTTTGCAGGGCCACTAAAGCCATCCCCTTGCCTATGGAGCGGGATATCTTGTCCAGGTGGGACTTGACCAAATAGACGTTATCGTCGAGGTCTAAATAATCTATGAGGTTGATGGTGTCGGGAACGACAACATCATGGAAGTCGGTTGCACGGTCAAAGGCCCTAAACTTCCATGAGTCACGGGGTACTCCGAACCCGTCCAGGCGGTCCCCAAGCTCCTCAGCTTCCATCTCGGAGCACCAGTAATGGATGTCGAACTTGTGCTGGTTCAGCCAGATAAAATTTAGCATGAACGCCGTTTTCCCTGCGTTGGAGTTCCCTGCGAGAACCGCTATGTTGCCAGGGTACAAATGCACATAGTCTTCGATCTGCATGGGCCAGCTTAGGTCTAAGACGGCCCCTGTGGGGGCGGTCTTGAAATCCAGCCCAGCCACATCCTGCACGACATGTCGGAACCGCTTGTTTATTGTGGCGTGTGACTCTATGTACCCGTCGGCTCTCATGCGGCGCAGTACCTGGGATCGGCCCTTCCGGTCTGCCACACTGGAGAGGCCAAGGTCGCGGTCTAGCTCATCGGCAGTCCACCAGCCCTGAGTTCCCTGTATCCACTCTAGGATCACGGCAGTTAGCGATGGTGGGCCGCTCTCGTCCTCTGGCACCCGCGTCCTTTCGTCCACGGCGTACCTGCCGACGCTCCCAATCACCCTCAGAAGGTCGCGTTCCGCGTATGGTGGCTGGCAGCGTTCGCCGAACGGCTTCATTAACTCCAAGATCACATCTTGGGGCAGGCCCTTGGAGTGGAAATACCCTGCAAGCCTTGTGGCGGTTTCATCCCGTGATCCCGCGGAGACCCCTGCCAGTGCCTGACTCACCCATGTGGGATGGTCTGCGTTCGGGGTGTTCCCGTTCCTGTGGGTCTGCTGGAACACCTCTGGCACGAGGGTGAGCACGGCAAGATCCTCGTCCCGCAGAACCGTGTACGCCGTATCGCCAACCACTGAGGGAGGTGCCACCACATATCCCCCATCGTTGCGGACATCCAGGCCGGGTAGGAAGTTGGCTCCTGTATGGAAGCCCGCGTTATACACGAAGTACAAGTGAAAACCATGTGGCGTCTTTATCATGCGGGTGCTAGGCACCCCATGCACCTGCTTAGAGGATGCTATGCCCTCTGGCCCATCAACGTCGATACAGGTGATACCTGAGACTGCTCCACAGGCTATGCCGATGTTGGCATCAGGGTTCTGCGTCCACCACTCGATGATGGTGTCTGCATCCACAGTTGCGTCCAGGTGGCCGTTACCACCCAGAGGCACCTTGGCACCAGGGCGCAGGGGGAACACATGCCAACCAAGACTGGCATACCAGAGGGCGCTCTCTATGGCCCTCACTTGATCCTGGCCCTTCTGCTCCGTGCAAAATTGCGGAGGTAACACCGACGGCAGACAGCCGTTACGGAAGCTGGGAGAGCCCTATACTCTCCCCCGCACTCGGTACAGGTTTTAGTGACGGTATCGGTGCGCGGGCTCCCGCGTTTTGCATCATCCCTGCAAGCGTGAGAACAATAGTGTGCAGGGCTGGTCGCGCGTATGGTACTCAGCAGCCGGCTGAAGGGTGCGCCACACCCTCGACACACGCAGTCGAGCGTCACCGATGGTGTACGCCTGTGCTTCACGCACCTACTCTGGCGGGATTGCTCCCGGCTAAACTCCGCTCCGCACCGGCGGCAGAGAGCCCTCCGTGCCGTGGGTGCGCGAGACAGTCCAGCCCGCTGCCTTATCTGCGAGACCCGTTGGTAGGATATGCCGAGCATTGCCGCGATGGATCTGTCTGTGTATCCCTGGTTGCGTAGGGCCACCACCCTAGACGAGTTGGGACCGCGTGGGTGTCGGTTGCGCCTGTCCTTCCACGCGATGACATCGGAGACGCTCACCCAGCGGTGGTAGCCGTCAGGCGAATAGGATGGCAGGGTTCCACGTTCTACACGGCCCCGCAGAACGCTCTTGCGTAGTCCCAGGTGACTAGCGGCCTGGGCGATGGTCAGCCAGACTGAGGGGACCATAGTATCTCCTCGTCAGCATCAGCCGTAACCCAGGCCATCACATGCAACCCGCGATTGTCCACGTCCCACTCACAAATTTGCATCCAGACGCCACTATGCCTCCCGCGTTTCCAAATAGGTACACACCTGTGGTCCGCTGCCGTTTGGCGCTTTGCCATAGATACCTCCTTAAGTTAAGTGACTTCAGTGTAACACGCCTCGCTTCGGTTGTCCACCCACTAACGTGTATTTGGTCGGGGGCCCCAGGCCTCTCTTCAGGCGCATGGAGTGCTGCTCACTATTGCGCCACGGCTATCAATCGCCGGGTAAGCTCCCCCCGCGAGACTGTCGGGAGGGATGAGGAGGCAGGTATGGCGTTCCTGTTCACCCTTGCAGTTGTTACCGCTGGGACCCCCGCTGGTAGATTAACTAAATTGTTTCCTCGTCCTCGTCCGCGTCCAACATCTCCTTCAGGTACTGGATATCCTCCTTGCTCGGACGCTCTGGAGCCTCTGGAGCCTCTGGAGACTCTGGTGGCTCTGAGGGGGCATCATCGACTGCCATATCTGGTGACGGCCCCATGCGGATGAGGGTATATATGTGGTGTGCCACGATCCTGATCTCCACTGTCCAATCCACCACCGCGTCCCTCTCAAATGGCACAGCACTAACAGCGTTGTTGATCGCTGAGTTCCAAGCGATGCGCTCGTCTAGGCTCACCGATGGCGTAGGGGCTGTCTGCCTCGGGGCAGCGCCGTTGGTGGTTGTCTCGGCCTGTTGTGCAGCATCGCCGTCAGCTATGCCCACCAGACCCCAGTAAAACATCCAGTCCCTTTCGCCGTCGTATTCGGCTTTTTTCTTGTTCTCGCGTTCTAGGATCAGGTTGTACTGTTGCCCCCGCTCAAGGCGGTTGGCAATCTCAGGTTTCACGCGGGTGATGTCTGAGTCCCACTTGCCACCGAAAGCCTCTTTGTCCAGTGTGACCGTCCACACCTCGTTGCCGTTGTACTCTTCCTGGCTCTTCCTCACAATCCGACAGTTGTGAAAGATCTTATTCTCGCGTTGCGTCATTATGCGCCTCCTTCATAATTCTCTTTCGTCAAGGCATTTTGGGGGGTCTTACTGTACATTATCATCAGAGTCCTCCCCAAACTCTTCTGATGCCGGCTCGTCTGATGCCGGCCCATCTGGTATCCAGGTGCTGTCACGTGGCCTGACTGGCCCTCCGCGCCTCCGCTCTGACACGCACAGTGGACACAGGCCATCCGCATCTGGCGTGGCCCAGTGGTGGCCTCCCATTCTCATACCACACTGCGTGTGGTCATCGACACCCTGGCATATCGGATGGTCGCGCCCCCATTGCGCGGCCACCTCGCTAAGTCGTTCATACCACCGAACATGCCAAGGAAACGGGATCTTATGGTTGATGTATTGCTGGCTTTCCTTCTTGACGAGGAGACGGTATGCCTCTGTGTCCCTCTTCAATCGCGATGTTTTGGTCTTAATCCGCTCTACCGCGCTGGAGTGCCCGGCCCACCGCCTCTCAACGGCTGGCCTGACGCTCGCCCAATCGTCCTGCGCGTCCGCCGTATCCGCGGCCTCCCCGAGCAGCACTGTGTGAGCCAAGCACCAGTCGGAATATAGTCTCCGCTCCCGTCGCGCTATGTGGACGTGGAACTTCCGCAACCGTGAGTGCAGCCAGCTTATTTTTGCACACACCAAGCATGGATCGCGGTCCATTGACATGCCGATTCGCCGACGCAACGTCTCTGTTCTAGGCATCCCGGGCCTCCTCCATGATGTGACGCGTCTGTCCCATCATGCACCACCTTGGGTGAGCAGATACAGTTGCCTGGATGCCTGGAACAGCTTGCTTCCGCGTTCCAGATCCACCGCTACGACCGCTACACCGGTCCCATCTCGCATGATGTACGTGATGTATCCCTTGGTGATTTGCCCCCACACGCTGTTCATTGCCCGAAGTGCATCGGCATAAGCCGACACCTGGGACCAGTCCTTGTTGCGTCTGAGGCTATCCCCATGCGTATTCCACGATTCAGAATCGACCGTCTTCCAGTCATGGATAGCGATACTACCATCACTCTCCTGGGAGAGGGCATCTACGGTTCCCCCAAACGCCATCTGGGGGTGGTAGAGGAAGCGTTCTGACGCTACCCACTCCACATCCTGCCCCTTCTGGAACCACGCCAGGAACACCGGGTCATCCTCAGTGATAGTACCGTGCCGTATGTAGGCATCCACAGCCTCATGGAGTGCGTTCCCTATATCAAGGGACTGCTTGGTGAGTCGCCGGGGAGCATTGACGTCCCCCCCCATCTCCCTGACAACCTTCAGCGCCCAGTTCATACCCACCCCGAAGGTATCACCTTCAACGTACTTGATTATGCTGGTCACGCTCTTTACCTTGGGACCGTCATCAAGCCAGTACTGGTGATTGCCGTTTCGACTGATGTTTACGGCGGACCCGTCTGCCAGTGGATGTTTCTGCGTTTCTGTTGCCATGTGTTTCCCTCCTATGATTGTTTAATTCTACTTTGGGCACATAGCCCACACTTCGCGCGGCGTAGCGGAGCGCCGTCGTTCCAGCCGGCGCGAGTTACGACGTGGCCACATGCCAGCGTTAGCGTGTGATGATAGATCATGCGATGCACCACCCTCGTTTCCTGTGTGACCACAACGCGGAATTCTCCTGTTGCCATTCGTTGTCCTCCTCAGGGCTTTTGTTACTTTTGCCACTCCCATTACTACTGTTCTCTGCGCCACCGAGTGTAGATTTTGCTGACCCTCTGAGGCGTGAGTTTGAAGAGCCGCGAAATCTGGTTATTACTCCAGCCCTCACCTCGTAACCTCACCACCTCTGCTTCACGCACTTTGTCCCTCTGTGTAGTACTCATATCTCAGTGTAGTAGTTGCCAATAGGTGTTGTCAACCGCCATTATCACTCTCGCACTGGATACACACAAATGGGGCCAGATCCCGGCACTCCTGGCATACGCCTACGATGCCAGATACGGGACTCAGGTCTAGCTCGCCGTCTATCGGCAGACCCTCGCAGCACTCGGAGACGTACTCGCAGTCTCCCTGGTGCAATTTTTCGGTCATCGTGTCACCTCCTCGGCGTATATGTAATTCGGCAATTGCCACGGCTGTAAGCTGGTCGAGGTCCAGCGGAGATAGGTCGGCCAGGGCTACCAGGGATGCCACCCTGCGGTCATAAAAATCCCCCATCTCCACTGTTTCCGCGGTGAGAGCCAGTTTGACTGCCAGTAGTACGGATATGCGAGTGATAGCGGTCCCGCTAGTCATGACTACGGCATCCTCTCTGCTAGCTCGTTGTAGTATGCCTCTCGGTCCACTGGCATATCGTCAGCGAGGCCCGATAACATTATCGCCTCCCAGTCCCTCCGATGGAGCCAGGGTAGCTCCCTGTGGCTACCCTGGTCCTGGCACTCATAGCTTTGGCACTCTGCACATTGGAGAGTGCAGTGGTCGTGTTGGTCACATACGTTGGGCATTTATGCTCCGTTCGCCTTGGTGATTGCATCTAGTTCGGCTGGAGTTGGCTCACGGCTATCAAATTTATCGCCGTGTGCAGTGACCACTTTGTATCCGCTCTGAGTGTAGTGCCACGGGGTGAATGCAAACCACACGATGCCCCCGTCCCTAACAGCCTGTCTCTCCCACGGCAACAGCCCACTAACTCGTCTCCATATGGATCGGCCCCACCCGACTTGATATGCGGTCGTAGATTCTATGTATGTGCTAGGCATTAGTTGCCTCCTCGACTGATATAAGCGTTACTGAGTCTCGGTCCACCCATGTGCGCCCGGAGCCACTCACGGGCGTGATCTCTAGCTGGACCCGCCCAAACGACAGGCGCGCCCAGACCACCAACACCTCGACCTCCATCCCCTGGACGCGGAGTAGCCCGTGTCGCCACCGGTATCCCTGTAGCTCCTCAGATGTTACTGTTGCCATTATTTGTCCTCCTTCTTGATTGCTTATGATTATCCGCTGAGGGCGTCGTAGCAGTCGGGGCAGCTAGGCCCCATACTGGCGTTCATCTCGGCTGGTCCCCCGCATCCGGCGCACCGCTGGGCGGTGCTGGCCTTCTCTCCCTCTCCCTCTCCCTGGCGCTTATGGTATGTACAGTACGCCGACCCACTGGGATAGAGCGTCCACCTGGGTTTGTGCATGCATGGACGCCCATATATCCAGCCCTCACATACCTGATGCTCCTGAGGGTACGCTATTTGGTGGTAACGGTCGTTTGTGTCTGCCATGTTACTTATCCTCCTGGTACATGACTGCTTCCAAACTGAGGCTCCGGTAGGGCATTAGCAGGGCTGCATCTACGTCTGCCCTTGGCACTACATACCCGTCCTCAAAATCAAAGTCAGCAGAGTAGACAACGATTGTGCTGTTATCGTCCTCTGCATCTAGCAACAGCACCAGATATCCATTGTCATCCGAATGAATTAGCCTCAATGGGTAGGCGTTAGATGGGATAAATCCCCCGGTAGTTATGTCTGCCATGTTATGCCTCCTCCCGGCATTCGGCATAGGTCGCGTACGTCTCGCCGATAGAATCTTCGTCCTCGCGTCCGATCGGGTAGAGGTAGACGCTCACGCCCTCATCCTGGCGTCTGATGTAGACGGAGACAGTGTCCACGGTGATCCATACTGACTCACTATCGCTATCCAGGGTATAGTCCAAATCCTCATCTAAGGTTAGTGCCATTATTATCCTCCTCGATTGCTAATATTATCCACGTAGAGGCCTCTAGCGAGGCCGAGAAGTGGCCTCTGGGGCCAGGGCTGTGGTAAACCATCACCCCGGCCCTAGGCCATGCCGTTATTTATCGTCCCATCGTCACCTCACGTTCTGCATACCGGTCAATGTCTCGTCTCAGACCACGCCAGGTATAAGCGAAAGCTGGCTCGCCAACTATGCTATCGAGGACTGCGATAAAAGCTGACAGGCGGTCAGTCTCGTCCTTTTGCCGTTCAAATTCGGCCCTCATCAGTCGGCGTAGTCTGTTCCTCTCAGGTAGGTCCCGGGCCTTGTATGCCTCGACATACTCATCCACCAGCGCCACGAAATAGTCCCCGGTGGGTTCATACTGCATCATCATTCACCTCCGATGCTATTGCCAATGAAGAATTGTTGCTCTTCGCCGTTCATAGTCACGCCGTCGCGCCAAGTTAATCCAATACAGTGACCATTGATGACACATTGAATGAGCCATTGCCCAACGTTATCCTTGAGCACTCGGTAGGACTTACTGGCCCAGTGCACCGTCTGCCCTGATTCCACGGCCTCTTTAATCTCTGCAAGGTCCATTATTCACCTCCGATCTAGATTGTGGGTATCGCCTAGCCATAGATAATTTCGCCGAACAGAGCCTGTTGTAGGATGAGGTCCGCACCGCAGGAGTCCGGGTCATGGAGTATGTGATACCCTCCGCAATGGGTGGGGTTCTTCATGCTGAGATAGGCTTCCAGTAGTTGGCGCTTAGTCAATAGCTTGCGCCGTGTAAGCCCGTCATCGTCAACCAGGCAGACGAAGAACCGTTCTGCAGGGGTTACATACGCCGTATCCCACCATTCGGGGAGGTATGCGGTATCTGTTGCAGCCCTCCATACCTCCTGTTCCAGGCGTTCGTATGCTTCATCACTGAGCTTGATCGTTTTCACTTTTCACCTCCGATCTACATGAGAAGGGCAAAGGGCAATATCGGTGGTTGCCCTGTTGGTTCATCAAGATAAAGCCGTGCGTTGTTCATCGCGGTCAGTATTGGTAGCTGGACATTCTCCAGCATGAGGAGATTATTCTCTCGCCATTCGGCTTCGCTACCACCTGCGCGGATCGCCTCTTTGATTTCCTCATCATGGCCCGTTGCCTCTGGGTGGTTCACTTCGTTGGCAATCATGTCACAGACCATGTCCCATGCCTGGTCCATCTGTGCCAGCACCTGTTCCATTTGCCTATCTGCCATCATTCACCTCCGTCTATATTTGGTTATCGCCTACGCCTGTATCAGTTCATAGCGGTGCGTTGCCGGGGACTTGCATCCCGTTACATGTGCCTCGCAGAGTGTGTAGCTCCCCAGGATCGGCGTGTTGTCAGTCGGGTAGCAGTGGACCCGATCGCCTAGCCTATCCTCAAGCGTCTGCTTGTGTGCGTCACATACCGGGTATGTGCCTATCATATCGCTCGCCATGTCGTACCTCCGAGATTGAATTTCCCAGCTTCTACGCTGGCCCTTGGGCGCTGCCATCAGCGCCCATCGGCCAAGGCGGGAGCTAGTCGAATACATTCGGGCCAGTACGAGCGGTATAACGTTGGCCCTGGAAGATCACGATGGGAGCGCCGTTGAATGGCTTCGTGGCTTCCGGTATCCCTGAGAAGGACCGCAGATAAACTGGGTTCATGTAGTGTATCGGTGGGCCATAAACGCCATTCCAGGTTCCATCTTCATGCAGTTCGTAGCGGTTCCAGGTTCCTTGGTCCCATACTTTGACATATGCCATACGTCTACCTCCGATTATTCTCAGCGTTGTTGGTCCAGCGCTGGCCCGCACCTGGGAGTGGATCTCCCAGGTATCGGCCAGGGTTGGAGCTACTATCTGCCTGGCAGGGCTTGCCTGCCTGCTGATATTGACCGTGAGCGCCCTAGTGTTACGTTGTGGCCTGCCTGCCTGCCTGAGAAAAAGCCGTCACCCATGCGAACCGTGCCCCTAGTTTTGCCCGTGCGCGGGAATATCTTGCCCACGGCAACCAATAGGGCGTTGGTGTTGACTAGGACCAAGGCAGAACCTACGCCTTGCGTGAATTCCTCCAATGGCTTTCGGAGTCTGGCGTTCAGTGTGTCAATCGCTCCGCGGAAAAATCCGGTGTTGAAGGTTCTGGTGGCCTCATGTCCGCCCTCACGCTTGTAGTCCTTATGTGCTGGGCCTGATAACCGAATCAATTGCTCGGCTATCCAGCAATACATCTCCAATACTGACCGCACGTTGTCTTGATTACCGAATAGGTGCATCGTCTTGGCGTGGTCTGCCACGACCACGCTACACAGGTTGTTCTTGGCGATGATGTGGAGTAGGATCTTACGCCAGGGATAACCATTAGGTTCCACGACTTCCACCTGACCGATGCCAGTGGCCTTGGCAGTCTCCCCGGTTCCTATGGATGCTCTGGACAGGTTATGTGCCAAGAGCAATTTCTGGGCTTTCTCCAGGGCCACCGCTGCTTCGTATTCGTTGCTTGTCTCATGTTCGGCCATTGCGAACAAATGCCTGAGACGTTCGAGGATGTTGTTGTCTACCATCTAACTAATCTCCTTCCAATTACCCATGATTTCGTCAATCCTGGGTTGTACTATTGGTGTTGGGTTCACAATCGGCTGTTGGGCCGTCACGGGGGGTTTGATGGGCGCTGGTGGTGTTGGTGGTGTTGGTGGTGTTGGCTTGGGTTCGGCCGGGTGAAACCCGTTAGCATCCCACACCCAAATATCCCCGCTTGTCGGCATGGGTGTAGGGCGCTCGTCTGTGGCCTTGATGGGTTCGACTTGGTGTCTGCAAAATACGCGGGACGAGGTGAAGATCCGATTTGTTTTGGTTTCTCCGTTCTCGGCCTCGCGCTCCACGTCTTTGACCATAGGGAGATGCACCGCTTTTTGTCCGCGTATCACCTGGTAGCCTTGGGCCTTCCATCGGTTATAGGTGAAGATAGTCTCGTAGGCTTTACATCCACAAGCCAGGGCAGACTCTGCCATGACTGCATTTCCTACACTGTACCGATCAAACATGGTTGCCTGTTGCGCGGACATTGGTGGGCGCTTTGCTCTCCCTTCTAGGCCACGGGCGCCCGTTTTCCCTCTTGTCCTATTCATGTGCGAACCTCCCGATTGATTGATAGCTACAGACTAGCACAGATTTGAGCATAGTCAATAGGTTTTGATAGCAATATTTCGCGGGTTTTGGCGGAGGTCAAGCGTTGCCTCTCCCGTATCTCTCTCTCCCTCTCATACTCTCTCCCTCTCGTCACTCTCCCTCTCTGATACTCCCTCTCTCTCTTAGTACTAATACTAGTACTGCGCGTGAGCGAGAGATTCGCATGAAGCAATGCATCAAGACTCGCGGATCTGTGATGCATTGCTTCAAGACTCGCGTCGGTTGTGGGCGAGAGTGGGGATAGGCTCTCCGGTTTTAACTTCCACACACCCGCGCTACCTAGTCCCTACCTCATGGCGAGCCTTCACGCTTGAGCGCTGGCATTCGATGCGTCGCTCCCTGTGCCCAGTGTAGGCCCAGCTCTAGAGCTAGGCACGAGCTAGGCACGAGCTAGGCACTAGGCAC
>Ga0208315_1001389_pt1 | contig 12462 bp, 18 predicted proteins | sample MalvireepMed_215_FD_184239 | JGI IMG/M metagenome (GOLD analysis project Ga0208315, IMG submission 184239) | Marine viral communities from the Global Malaspina Expedition - Malaspina viral metaG DeepMed_215 (SPAdes) (version 2) | ecosystem: Environmental > Aquatic > Marine > Oceanic | place... | reverse complement strand
CGCGGAAGGGACGCCTCCTGTGAGTTCAACGTCCACGACCAACCTACCGTTCTCGACGGCAATCTTGTCCTCGACCTTGGGCTTTGCGACCATTTTCTGGCCTCCTTACTTTTTAGGGTCCTTGATGAGTCTTACTTACTACCCAGGCTCTCTCAGGTAGCGACACTTGCTAGGGAATGACCCTATCGCATCTGCTGGGAACGGCATACTTTCTGCCGAAGCAGTTTCAGCCTCGTGGGATGGAGCGGGGTACTAAACCGCACCCGTGTACCAAGCCCAGAGTAAGGCTCATCAAGCACCCTAAAAAGAGTGCTTGCCAATAAAAAATCCCCCCTTAACCATGAAGGGGGGATTTGCACATCAGCGCAACATGGTCTGTTGGTTTATACGACCCTAGTACACCCACCAACCTGGGCTACACCGTCCATAACAGACACAGGACACATTTAAGGACTATCGCTTGCCGTCCTTCACCTTGGAGTAAGCGAACTATGACCATCGCCTGGGCAGAGCCAACTCAGTCGGTTGCCCAGTGGTCGTAAGTGCGCCGTACAGCCCAAGGCCGTTGTCCCCTCTTCAGAGTGAGGGGGGTTACCCCAACAACCCGTTAAGGACTACCTAGGGTAGGAGAGGGAGCCGGTTCAAAGCACCGCTACTCTCATCGCTTACCCCTTCTCACGAAGGGGCTGGTAACTTAGCTGACTCAGCCAACGAACCACACTCTCACAGTGGTCTCCAGCCCTCTGATTTAAGGACAGTGGGCAACCCCGCCAATCTGTGGTTTATAGAGGGCTGATTGGTCATAGTACCCCTCTGTCGTGTTGCCACGAATCCCTTTGTGACGCCCCTTGCTACCGCCCTCATAGGACTGCTCGGAGGGTGTTTCCCCCATCAGGCCAAATGACTTGACCACTGATGGCACGCCCCTACTCCTGCGAAGCAGGAATAGTCCCATTGGGTGGTGGCTACTCACGCCACCATAGGAACAGCCACAGGAACGCAAAGCGTTCCGCCAAGGCTCACCATACCGTACCGATGAACCGCCGAAAACCGCACCACACCGCACCGCCGAAGCGGAGGGGGTGTGGGGGACCGGGATCAACAGTTCGATGATGATGAACCAAGGGGGGCCACCCAACGGCGAACCGCCAGGCAACCCGAATGGCTCACCATACCGTACCGATGAGGCTCCCAAAAGCGCACCACAACCGCCAACGCAAGGCTGGCGGAGCGTACACGCTCACAGAGACTCAGTAGGCACGATATAGGCAACCCATCGTGGCTCACCATACCGTACCGATGGGCTGGTCAAAAGCGCACCACACAAAAAGATACCCGGCCTAGGATGGGTAGGCCGGGTATCTGTTGCCGTGGGTGGGTGGGTGTTATCTGGCTGGTTTATTCCAGACTATCGCGCCCTTGTGCGTTCCTTTGATTACCGCCAAGATTATGTCCTTGTTAGTCCTGGCATTAGGCTGACTCTTTTTGAAGCCACCACGTAGGAATTTAGATAGCCCGGTGCGCTCTTTTTTGGTGATGGGCGTACCGTTCATGCGTTGCTCGACTAGAGTCCTAATGCGCTCCGGTAAAGCCTCGACTAGTCTGCGTAGGTCAACGTGGTCAATAACCCCATCTTCCCAACAGAGCCAATCGGTATCTACTACATCGGCCCCTACGTGGTCTGATTCGGATTGCTGGTCTCTAGCGTAGGCCCGTTCAAGGCTCATGGCTCGACGTTCTGCCTCGACTGCCAGTTGGCGGTAGTTGGCATACACCGTGTACCAGTCTTTATAGGCTCCTGACATGACCGTGGTGGCCACCTTCCAGCGGTCTCCACGGCCAGTCTCTAAAAAGCCTCTTGCCTTCCAGAGACTAGCCCATATGGCTTGTTCTAAGTCTTCCCGATGGGCCATGCGATTTTCTTGCGGTACTCGCCGTAAGAGGCTCACCACGTAGGCCGTGAGCCTCTCCTGGGGTATGCCTAGGACACTAGCCATGTGCTTGGCCCTACCGCTAGTCTCTGAGCCACCGTGGGCCATACGCCGTTCTGCCTCGACTAGCTTCCAGTTGTCTAGGTTGTCGAGACCGTCCGGTAACTCGTCTTGCTCGACGGTCTCTATACCGTCAACGTCTGCCAGGTCACTTCCCATAGCATCCTGTATCGGAGTGTACTGGGCCGTTCCTGGGCTGTACTTGACTCTCAGACCGCTATTGGGCCGGGTGGCTACCGTGACCGCCTCAGCCCATGCCAGGACTCCAGACCTATCAACGGCTATCTCACGTTCAGCGCGAGATTCATTCCAGTCCAGATATTCCTGAGTCCAAGATTCGCTATATGTGGATATTGTGGTCATTTTGACTCCTAATAAATTTCTCACCGCCCATCCCGGCGAGGAGATATCTCCATTATGAGGCTAGGCAAGGCATACCACAAGACAACGTACCTTGTCTGCTAATAATATATACCTTTAAGCCTCTAGGCGTGGGCCAGGCTGGAATCGTTGGGCGAGGAATAATGAGTGGCCAGGGACGCCCAGGAAGCCCGTGGTGGCCGTTGCCTGTATGAAACGCGGTACGGCCAGGGACGCCCGTGAGCGGGATTTTTCGCGATTTATGTATCCAGGGCTAAACCAAGGATAAAGGGGCAATGAACACGCCCCTGCTGAGGTTAAAGCAGGGGCGTTAAAGGAGGCGAGGGGCCACAAGGAGAGACCCCCACCGTTAATATAGCCTACAGTTCTACATAAGGTAAAGCTGTACCAAAGCATCCCGGAAACCTCTGGTCCAAGTGGAACATTCCTATACTCAAGGCGTCGTATACGTCATCTGTCGCGTTGGGAGGAGCATCGGGCAATATCGTCGTGACTATCCTCTCGATCTCCGTCTTACTCGCTGCTGTACGGCCTGAGATTCCTAGCTTGATTTGACCGACCTTGTACCGATGGACGCTCATGCCGTAGTTCCGGCCCCAATAGTGCAACATCCCGGCGGCACGGAACAAGGGTTCTATGGGCCTTGCTTTACCTTTCAACCGGATATACTGAGGGTCCTCGAAGACCATATCTAAATGGCTGTGTTCGCAGAACTCACACCTCAGAGTGTTCCCCAGTTGTTCCTCTAACATCCCGAGCATTTCCATGAACCGTAAGTCTGCGTCTTTGATTTTGCCTGGGCCTTTTATCGTGAATGTCTTGTGTATCGTAGTGTAATCGTAAACAGCTACTCCCATCTGCCTAGTTCCTGGGTCTATAGCCAGCGTAAGTCGGTGTTCATGTGGATTTGGTATTTGCATCTCAACCTCATTCTTGAATTAACTCCATGTACGCCTTCGGGATATTGTTCCAAGCTATTGTGTAACGAGCCATTCCGTCCCCTATCCTGTAGTACAGCCGCCTTGCTTCGATAATCCTCCTTTCTGAGATTGGTACTGGCTGGTTGTCCCGCACTCCATCAATGTTGAGTAATGGCGAGCGAGGTTCGGACGGTAGACCAACTGCCTCTTCTTCACGCACCTGCACTATCAGACCTAACCTCTTGACCTGATAGAGGTAGCTTGTGAATGAGTGCCTAGACATACCCCGTTGCCTAGTCTCTCCGGCCTGGTCCTCGTTGGCTTGTTTCACCAGTTCTATGTACGTTCTGTACATATCGCTAGGTGTAGCATCATCTACTAATATATTGTCCGGCAAAACCGGTTGGTTGCGCGTTAATATGTCCCGAATCACCTGTCCCGGTCTAACTCTAGTTCTTGGCATGATTTCTCCTAACTGGTTGCTTAGAGTAACCCTGCTCAAAAAGGATCAAGGTCTCTATCGGAGTCATATGGTGAAGGGCAATCATGTGTGATAGTCCTCCTACCGGAAGGCGACTAGGCTCTTGAAGCCTCCAGAAAGCATCGTGACTAACACAGAAAGGGACTGTAGGGTCACTGTACATATCACCCTCAATCGAAGGCATGACTAACAGTCCAACATCCCAAGTATGGAAGTGTTTTCTCTGGCTGTCGTGTTGGCCAAAGCGGTATCTATGCTTGCTAACATATTTAACTTCCCCTTTATGCCCGCTAGGTAAGAGGATGTCATAAGCGTTACTAAGCTGTGTTGTGTCATCTCTAAACGGGACACCAAATAATTTGTGACATGCGTATTCTCCTATCACTCCTTGCAGGTCTGCCTTCACTGTCGTAGGGTCCCCGTAAGCTGCCTTCCACGGAGGTCGGAACACACCAGCTAATCTATGAGCCGAATCTCGGGCATAAGCGTTTTCACGGATGATTTCCCAATCAGCTTTATTTAGTGGGACTAGCATCTTCTATTAGTTCTCCAGGCACGAATCCGAACTTGTTTCATAGTACCGAGAAGACATAAGGAACAAGTTCGGATTCCTTACCTCCCCTCGTTAGGGTTAGCGTAACCAGGCCGGCCACGCTTCTCTACAATTCTTTCTTTTTCCGGTATGTGACGGTTGTCTTTTGTCGCCCTTATCCACTTGGGATGCTTGGCGTACAGATTCGGATACCATCTTGTTCCACAGTACGAGCAAACAAGTTCATCAAACTCCTCCCTTACTTTGTGCTTACATTGTGGCAAGGGGTGAGATTCTGGTTTTGCCCCTAATGACCGGCTACTCCAGACTGACGGCTGGGATGGCTTTTTTGAGGTCATAAGTGTCTGGACGGGTATAGTATTTGGTGGTGATGGACGGATTGACGTGTCCCAGTTGGTATCCGATCTCTTCCCATGACACACCTTCTTGGCTGAGATGGACTGCTCGACTATGTCTCAGCATGTGCGGTGAGAAATGCCCAATATCGGCTTTCTTCGCCGCACTTTTACACATACGGTACATATCATGGTAGTTGCGGTTACCGAACACCTTGGGGTGGTTGCCTGTCCGTGTGTCCATCCATCTGGCTAGATAGTCCATGCCCCAAGGCGATACATTGGCCCATTCCCGCCGACCACCTTTCCTAACGACAGACAATGCTCCGTTCCAGTCGATATCATCCACCCCCACACCTAGTATTTCACTGATTCTGGCACCGCTATCGTAAAGAAGGGCAATCATCGTTTTGGCAGATAACTGGTTGCTTGAAGCCAGTAAAGTCGCAATCTCTTTCTTGCTGAGATACTCAGGTGACTTGAGTGTCACGGGCATCCTTTCCAAACGATTGGTCTGAATACCTTGGAACTTGAGATACCTCAAGAAAGCAGCAACGTCCAAACCTATAGATGCTGTTGATAGACCATCGCTTTCGCGCTTCCGTATATATTCCTGTGCTTCGGCCGAGGAATCGGGCAAATGTCCGTATTCTCTCTGAAAGAGCGTGAGGGTGTTCTTGTAGATTCTCTTCGTGTTATCGCTTGCGCGTATCTCGTCTAAGAAATGTTGTATTTCGTTCATGTTACTTCCACCGGCTTGAACCGCAGTCCTTGTTTAGAATCTTCGATGTAGCCTGCTTTAACATGAACACCGTGACCAAACATAACTAGATATCCGTCTGCGTGGGCGGCCCGGAGCCACCGGTCTTTTTCGGTGTAAGTGGCTTCGGGGGTATCGTCAAATGACGGTATGATTTCATTGTGCAAGTGGAAGACGGTAGGGCATAAATCTGCCAGATAGTAGATACGATCAGCCCCGCGAGATATCTCTACCACAGCCCCGTTACCTGAAGGTCCGAGAACGGGATGCAGGAATATTCCTGGGGAAATTTCCGTAGTCTGTGTTACAGCCTCTGATAGCCCCTCTTCCATCAGTTCTATCGCTACGTTTGCTCGCTCTACTGACCGGGGTCTTACCCTGTTGCAGCCGTTCTGATGGTAGTAGGTCGTAGCCTGGTTAAATGCTAGAACCGGCTTCCCGCTACGGTCATAGTGAACCATGCCTCCAGCGTGGTCCATGTCAAAGGAGGTGAGAATCACTTTGGTGATATCTGTAGGTAGAATCTTATGTTGTCTCAGGATTGACCTGAGTTTCGAGTTGGTCCACTCCTCTGATACGAACCCATCTGAGAAAGGTGGCGTTCCGGTGTCTACAAGGATGGTGTCTGTTTCTGTTTGGATCAAAAGTACGTTAGACGACAACATCACATGGTTTGACCGTGTTAGACTCAGTTTCTCAACTTCGGGAGGGTTCTCTTTTCCCATAGTTATATAATTATCTAGCCACTGGTTCCGTGGCTCTTCACCGAATAACGCACCGGCATCACGGCGGGTTTTGCCTACTTCAAAGAGCTTCCAAGATGTCTCGATTCCCATTATCATTACCTTTGGATAGCGTTCAGGAGAGTAGATAACATATCATGTCTACCACAAACGGACAATCAACCGATGACACACAATCCGTAAAGAAAAGTCGGAAGCCGCGACGAAAGAAGCAGCAGACTGTCGGGCAGATGTTACGAGATTTTTTAGAAAGAACGGGGTTGAATGACGATATCGAAGATGCCGTCGCTCATGTCGCCCGTCATGGCATCAACACCCTCTGGAAAACCTTTCAGCCCATTGAACCTGGCCAGGAAGTGCCGAAGTTGCCGCCAGAGGAACCTCGTGCGGCTACTGCTACAGATGACCCCGAAGACCCCTATGCAGTCATGGGGGTCCACAAGAACACCCCGTCAGAGATTCTGAAGGCCGTGTATGTGGCCTGGGCAAAACATCACCACCCTGATGTGGGTGGTGATGAAGAGACATTCAAGCGAGTGAACGTGGCCTGGGACAAGATTAAGGAAGAACGGGGACTTTAGGCACTCCCGGTGCCGTGTTTGACCCCTCAAGCATATGGGTGGTCAGGTGTTTCTGCGTAGTACATCTGTGTAGCTTTCGCGGCACGATGCCAGACTTCGTCAGCCAGAGATGCCACTTCTCTAGCTTCCTCACAACTGCTGATCCACTCTAACCGGGGCTGGAGTTCTTGCGCTTTCATCTGGGCTAGTTGGACAACCAGCTTAATGTGCGTATCTGCTTCAAGCTGGTCACACCTTGCCATAAATTCCGCAAGTGTTGCTTTTGCTTTCGGAATCATGCCGCCTGTTGCTGGTGCCATCTCGTCCTCTTTGCACTCCTGAGCAACGAACAGCAGGTGGTTTCGGACTATGCCTGCTAATTCTTCCAACCGGCAGTAAGGACATTCAGCGACGCCGGCCGACGTAACCGCTGCTGGCATACCATGTGGCTCCTTCTCTGCCAGTTCTTCTTGGTATCGTGCAAGAAGGTCCAGACGTTTCTGCATAAACCCAGGAGTTGGGTCTGTTGGCTCTGGTGCCACGGCTATCCGCGAGGCGAGTATCCCTGTTACGCCACGAATCACGCTGGGCAGTCTCTGTTGGATGTAAGCGGGCCAGTCCATCGCACTCTCTCCTAGGGGGGATTTAAGGGGTTTTCTCATCTTCGCTGTTGCTGTTTCTCATCTTTGCAACGACTTTTTCTCATCTTTTTAGAACTTCGTAGGTCTTTACCTCATGGAACGTCACGGTTAACATGAAGTAGCAAACAGTTTCACAACGCCAAAGTCCTACTCAAGTTTCTCGACTTGTCTTGGGCTGTTTATTGGAGAACATCATAACACTATGAGTGGATATGCCTGTAAATGGTGTGACTTCACACCAGAAGATGAAGAAGAGGAACTAACCAACCAACAGAAGTTTGCTGATTTGACTGCTCACCAGCGTGCCAACCATCCTGATGAGATGCGGAAAAGGATGGGTGGCGCAAAAGCGAAAAATGCGGCAAAAAAAGTGCCTCAATCCGAGGACAACCCGAGTAGCAACTCCAAATCAGACCGGGAATTTGCCGATGGTGACGTGAGAGTCCGTCTGAGCAACGAGCAAATCACATTGCCTGGAGAAATGTTTGTACTTTACCACTGGGTCAAAACCCAGTTTCCTGAGTATGAAGTCACCAAGGCAGAGTGGCTTCAACAAGTGGTAGCCACTTGGGCTATCGACCACGGCGCGGAGATTAACTTACCTTCTATCCCAGGCGTTTTTATCAATAATGCTCTGGACATAGACGAAGATGATGATGAGTACGATGAGGAGGAAGAAGATGCCACGGAAGAACTCTATACCTTGGCAAGTGGGTATCCAGCAGGCACAGAAGGGAGATTCCCCTCAATCTGACGCTTCGATAGACACGTTTTGGGACTCTATGGCAAACCTAGCGAAGATGAAGACTGCGGCTCAAGCCGGAGGACTTCTGCAAGAGCCAGGCGGGAATACCCCAAGTGCGATGGGACAGATCACTGAGGTCGCTAAAGCCTTTGGGTTGAATATGCCGGAGATGACCAAGGAACAGAACCGGGTTAATGAGCAGTTGGCCGATGCTAAAGCAGAAGTCCTGCAAGCGAACAATAGGGCTGACCTGGGACGACTGGAAGCACAGATTGCGGGTTTCAAGGATAGTATGCAGAACTCCAATCAGGGCAGTGACCCCTTGAAGGAGATGGCTGTCGAGATGGCGAAGTCTGCCTTGCAAAGAACGCAGGGTCCAGCGGAGGACGACCCGGTGGCGTCAGCGTACAAGCAGTTCATAATGAATAAGACGCTTTCTGACTTGGAGATGAGCCAATCGCCGCCGTCGGTATCAGACCAAGTGGGTAGTGCGGTTGAGACTTTGCGGGCTATAAAGGAACTGAGTGTGGCGTTCAGCCCGCCTGCGCCTGTTGTGACCCCGATGATGAGTCCCGAGAAGAACTATGAACTGGAACTGGAGAAGCTGAAGATAGAACAGCAGATTGAGATGTACCGAATCCAGAAACAGACGGAAACGGACGAGCGAAAGGCGAATGGCTACCAAGAAGCTATCAAGATGATAGGTAGTGCTTTCGAGGGGATCGGAAAGAACATCGCAGACCAGCTTGTCAGCAATTCTGATGGTTATGCGTCACCGACGCCGGCCGCTGTCAACCGTGTGAATGAAGAAGGAATGGTTGATGTGGGGGATATGGACGAAGATGATGATTCAAACCCATTAGTGGGCAAGATGACCTGTCCCGACTGTGGGCAAGATGCTGTTTACATCACGAAAGAGATGTATGCGATGGGCGAAGCTGGACAGCCTGTAGACGCGGCTTGCGTGGCTTGTGGCGCACAACATACACTGGGAGACCCTGGCGAAGAGATATCGTCTGACCCCCCTGCTGCACCGGTCCAGCCACCGGCTTTCTCTCAACCAGCAGAACCATCGGCACAACCTTCTGCTAAGAAGGGTATTCATGCCAATGAAGAACCTAGTAGGACCATGCGGAATGGCAAAGTGAGGCCACCTAGGCGCAACTTTGTGTCGGTGGATTAACAATGGCTCAAGAAGAATCACCTGATCCCATACAGCGGATGCTCTTCGGGCGACCTGACCCCAAGACATGGAAACCTATGGATTGGCAAGAAGGTCCCTACATCTATCACGGCACTGATTCCGAAAGTGCTAAGTCGATACAGCGCGAGGGCATGAACACAGGGCCGAGCATGGATTTGTCCACAGACACTGAGCCTTTCAAACGGCTATGGTTCGCAACAAACTCCGGGCAGTCTTGGGGTTTTGCCGGACGGCGTATATCTCATTACACGAGTAGGCTCATTGACCGGGAACTCAGAGAACGTGAAGTTCCTGTGGAAATTGGCGATCAAATGACCCCCGAAGATGAAGAAGTCTACATGGAAGTCAGGGGGCGAATATACAAAGAACGTGAGAACATTTATCCGGTTCTGTTCCGCCTTCACAAGGACAACATTCCAGAGGACTGCGATATAGACGAGCCAGAAGGCGAGATAGGTGAACTGACGCCGGAAGGACCAGTTACACGCATGGCGAAGCCTTACGTTATCTTGGATAATTGTGAAATACCCCCATCATTGCTAGAAGTATGTGGTATCGGTGGTGAAGCCAGGTTAAAACCTGAAGATTGAGAGGGCAACTGGACTCCCTTGACGGAGTCTAAGATTGCAAGACACGCCAGGGGGAAATAATGGTAAACGACCTCTCTCCTCGTCAGCTAGAACAAGCTAATGCTTACTGGGAGATAACTGAAGAACAGGGGAAGTGGGGCCAGGGAGCCAAGTCTGAAGGAGCGCATTATTTCGATGGTGCAGAAAATCCCTTTATGGATGATGGGATGATGTGCGAGAACTGCGTCTTCTGGTTGCCAGGGGGGCAATGTCAGATAGTACGAGGCAGTATCGACGCTGAAGGTCTGTGTAAACTCTGGGTGATTCCTGACCAGCTATTGGAGATGTCGTGATGATGAAGAACTTGTTAAGTGCTGGAGTGCTGGGTGATGGCCTTTCGGCAATGGCGGCAAAGGGCGTGGCTTCTGGGTTGATAAAACGCTACGCCAAAGACTGGACCCTTGAAGGCTTCAAAGACGCCGCAGAGAAGAACTTAGGCATCATGGAATTGTTCGAGGTATCTCCGCAGTGGGCCGCTACCTTGAGAGGTGGACTGAAGAAATATAAGAGTCTTCAGAAGATTAGTGCCAATGAACTTCTGAGTTGGGTGCAAGATGCAAACCCCATCTTGTTCTCGCAAATCTGTCAGGAGCCAAAAGTTGTGGCCTGGCTCTTTGAAAGTTGGGAAAAAGGAAAGCTAGAACTTCTGGAGATGGAATCTTGACATAAAACCGCCTTTCAATGGTAAGATGGCGTGGAGAGAGGAGCCACCCTGCGAATCAGCAGGCTCCTCTCTTTTTGTTTGCTGATAACGGGTGGCTCTCTCCGTAAAGAATTTGGACTTTCTTTAGGAGGGAGTCATGGCCAGAATAGATTGGATGGGCGAAATGATTGGCCCTATAGCCGTTGGTGTCATTTCCGCTGGTGCCGCAGTGATCGAGAAGCAAGCAGTACAACGCGGGACTGGTGGCCAATTCATGCGACAAGCCAGTTTGTGGGGAGACCTGCTTATTGGTGGTTACGCAATCGTCAATCACATGCAGGACTTGGGGATGCCTCGCGGCAATGGCAGCCTTGCCACCGCCGGTGCAGGTGTTGCCCTCGTTTCCAAGCGAGCCACCGACTGGATCGGTTCCACCGTTCTACAGTTGCCCGCTTTCGGACGCCACAAGGCCGTACCTGGCCGTGCGATGCGTGGCTCACTCCGAGGCCGCAGCCCAGCCGCCGCAGTAGAAACTGGTGTCTTGCCTCGCAAACGCCAATTCTTCAGCGTCGTATAAATAGGAGGGACGACTTATGCCACTAACGACTATTAGTTCGTTGCGGGTCGTTAATGACCCCGGTGAAGCCGACCGCCTGATCGACGTTGCGTTGAATCAGCTTGAAGCGATTGCGGAAGACCATTTCTCTGGTCGGAACTTCACTATCCGTGACCTCTTGGCTCTGGATGCACCGTCATCCCCCACTGCTAATGAATGGACGGACTCCAGTGGAACTGACAATACCTGGGACGACACCACCCTTTGGGACGGGACTGCTATTGCCGATGACACAGTGATGTGTCTGTACGGCATCAGTATCCCTGGTGTGACTTCGGTTGCTGCGCCTGTCGTGACTGCTCTGCGGTTTACGGTTGGTGCCAGCCTTCGCGCTCAGGTTGACCTGTACAAGATTCTGCAATTCGATGTTGGTGAGACCAGCAATACGACAGGTTCCAACCTAGTTGGATATCTGTCCACTCCGCTTATCATCACCTCTCAGCAGACCGTAAAGGTCCAGCAGAGAGTGGTAACGGCTTCTGCAACCCACACAGTCATATTCCACGGGTTCGTAGCAGAAATCCAAGGAAAGACCATCGAAGCATAGGGAGGGCAAGATGCCTCTAATCACAGAAAGCGTCGTTCGCCCTGCCGACCAGATGAGTGATGGCCACATCGAGGACATCTACAATGCGACACGGGAGGCTCTATATGCCTCCCATGTCCGGTCTCAAGGTGCCGACGGAAACTTTATTATCCGCGCTACTGTCCCTGCCGACTTAGGTGAGGCCACAACCGGCCCAGCAAGCACCACCAACACCTGGGCAGAGACTGTAACAGCCAGTGGGACTGCTGGTTTTCAGGACTCTAAGATCGCCTCCCAGAACATCCCAGACAACACGTCTGTGGCTCTTTATGGGTTCGTGGACAGTTCGGATGGTGGTCAGCACGTATCCCAGATTCGTATCACAACGGGTCAGGGTGTTCGGGCTATCTGGGACTTGTTCCCAATCATCGGTTCAGACCCATCGGTTAGCGGCAGTGTACGATGCCGGACCATGTACGCCATGACTCCGGTAATCATCAGTCGCAACCTGAACATAACCATCGAATATTTCATACGGCCATCGAACCCCAGTGTCACCAAGGGCGTAGAAATTGCGCTCATCGGTCTGACTTGCGAAGGTTCCGGCGCGTACATCCAGCCATAGGAGGCTTGAATTATGGCACGTATACCCGTATCAGGGCATAACGACCAAGCCCTTACCGTTCCCGGCACAGGGATGCGGGAAGTAATAACTGGCCTCGACCCCGATGGGG
>Ga0208315_1001387_pt1 | contig 12468 bp, 8 predicted proteins | sample MalvireepMed_215_FD_184239 | JGI IMG/M metagenome (GOLD analysis project Ga0208315, IMG submission 184239) | Marine viral communities from the Global Malaspina Expedition - Malaspina viral metaG DeepMed_215 (SPAdes) (version 2) | ecosystem: Environmental > Aquatic > Marine > Oceanic | place... | reverse complement strand
TCAATGTTACAACCCGATGGGCTGCACAGACAATTCTATGTTGCGATTACAAGGACGATAGATAATCTCTATTTAATTCAAGCCCAAGACGATTACTACAGGTATGTTATATGAGTTTTGTTTATAAGCCCCCAACGGAGTGGATACCACCCGATTTGTTTCCAACAGAGAAATTATGTCAGGCAAAAGAAATAGCCATTGACCTTGAGACTAGAGATCCTTACTTAAAAGAGTTGGGTCCAGGGTACATTAGAGGTGATGGCGAAGTGGTAGGAGTTTCCTTTGCTATTGATGGCTATGAAGATTACTTTCCTTTTGGCCATGAGGCTGGATTTAATTTTCCTAAAAAGAAAGTCATAGATTTCACCAAGAAAATCTGTGCTACCAACAGCGATAAGGTATTTCATAATGCCACTTACGATGTAGGTTGGTTAGCCAAAGAAGGGGTCCCTGTTAAAGGCAGAATTATTGATACGATGATAGTGGCTCCTCTTATTGATGAGAACCAATATTGGTATACGCTGAACGCATTGGGTCGTGAATACGTTAACGAAGGTAAAACCGAAGTGGACCTAAATCAAGCCGCAGAGGAGTGGGGGCTGGATCCCAAGGCTGACTTATGGCGCTTACCGTCCGCATTTGTTGGGACTTATGCCACACAGGACGCCGCCCTCACGCTTAAATTATGGAATCATTTCAAGATATTATTGGAGGAACAGAACCTCTGGAACATCTTTGATTTGGAGATAAGTGTGCTTCCGGTCATCTTAGCCATGAAACAAAAAGGGGTTAGGGTAGATCTGGAACGTGCTGAGACTTTAAAGAAGGAATTAATTAAACGTGAAAAGAATCTTATTCAAAAAATTAAGAAAGAATCTGGAGTCCCGGAAGTACAGCTATGGGCAGCCAACTCTTTGTCTAAAGTATTTGATGCACTAAAGCTAACTTATACGCGAACCCCAACAGGACTACCCAGTTTCACCAAAGCTTTTTTAGAAAATCACTCTCATCCAGTAGCCCAGTTAATCCGGGGAGCTAGAGAAGTTAATAAAACTCACAGCACCTTTATCGATTCTATTTTAAAACACGAACACAATGGGAGGATCCACGCAGAAATCAGGCAGCTGAAAGGGGAAAGTGGGGGGACCGTTACAGGTCGGTTGTCAATGAGCAATCCAAACTTGCAACAGGTCCCCGCACGAAACAAAGAGATCGGCCCTTTGATTCGTTCTTTGTTTTTACCAGAAGAAGGAGAGCAATGGTGTTCTGCTGATTTCTCCCAACAGGAACCGAGGATCCTAACTCATTATGCCAGTCGTTCCAGATACGAAGGAGCAGATACAATTGCGGATGCTTATAATGATGGGGATGCAGACTTTCACCAAGAGGTAGCAAATCTAGTAGATATTGACAGAAAGACGGCTAAGACTATTGGTCTTGGCATTATGTACGGTATGGGTAAAGGCAAATTAGCCGATCAGCTAGGAGTTACTGTTGACGAAGCGTCGGAAGTATTGGCTAAGTTTAATACCTATGCTCCTTTCGTCAGGCAACTTGCGGATTCAGTGATGCGAAGTGCCAATCAGAAAGGCTATATCAAAACTATTCTAGGCAGGCGTTGTCACTTTGATATGTGGGAACCACTTAAGTACGGTACGGGTCGACCTTTAAAACATAAGGAAGCGGTGCATGAATACAACGGAGAAATTAAAAGAGCCTTTGTTTATAAATCACTTAATAAACTAATCCAGGGATCAGCAGCCGATATGACTAAGCAGGCCATGGTCCATTGTTATGAAGCAGGCTACCTTCCTCTTTTACAAGTACACGATGAACTGGTGTTCTCGGTAAAGAATAAGAAAGAGGTAAAGGATATTTGTAAATTAATGGAAGGGGCAGTTCCCTTGGACATACCTAATAAGGTGGATGCCGAATTAGGAAAGAATTGGGGGGATTCGATGGAAACCTCTGATAAGAAAAATTAGGATATATCCTAATATTTAGTGTATAATCCAAATTACAGGAGTAAAGATGGATACAAATAAATGGAAGAGCGTAGCGATACGTAAAGAAATTGTTGAGTTAGCAGCCGACATCGGTGAAAAAACCGAGAGGCCTACGAGCAATGTCTTTGCTTATGGCATCAAGAGATTAAAAGAAGATCTCGACAAAGGTCGCTTGCACGAAGTACCCAAGGTGTAAACATGAAACATGAAATACTGTACGAGTCTCCGTACGAGTATGGTGTGTTCTCCAGCGAAGATCGCAAAGATGGAAGGTTCTATGACTGTAATGGTCAGAAGCTACCCTCGGTAACTACTATTTTATCTGGCACCAAAGAAGGTGACAGCCTAAAGAAATGGCGTGAAAAAGTAGGCGAGGAGGAAGCGGAGCGTATCAGAATAGAGGCTGCGACAAGGGGAACGTACATGCACAACATTCTGGAGCGCCAAATTAAAGAGGGTGATATCTGGGATTACAAGCCAGAGAACGCTGAACAAAAGCGTGCTTATAAAATGGCCTGTACGATCATGGACGAAGGGTTCCCTAGCATATCTCAAATCTACGGCTGTGAAATCTCTTTGTATTATCCAGATAAATACGCCGGTAAGTCTGATGTGATTGGAGTTCATAACGATGAACTGTCGATCATGGATTTTAAACAAACCAATAAGCCTAAACGCAGGCAATGGGTGTGGGAATATTTCCAACAACTTGCTGCGTACGCTCTAGCACACAATGAACTCTACGGTACGGACATAGAGAAAGGCGTTATCCTAATGTGTTCAGTGGACTGTCTCTACCAAGAGTTTATTCTTGAAGGGGATGAATTTAAACGAGCTGCCGATACGTGGTTGGAGCGGGTAGAAAAGTTTAGTCTTCCTGACCAGGAATCCCAGGAAATGCCGACACCCCCACCAGAGGATGTCTAGCTCTCAATAATTCTCTATAACGAACTCTTAGTTCGTTTGTAGGCCAAGTTCTTTTTATATCAGTAGCAGGGAGGCCTGCTTTTCTTTGCTTTTGTTGAAGCGCTCTTTTTTGTTTATCAAATCCTTTTTTAATCGCAGTTGGTAATTTCCAAGGAGTAAAGATGCCTTTTTCAATATTTTTTATAGTAAGATTATCCACACCAGAAATTATAGTTAGTCTTTTCATTTGTTTTTTGTATTCTTTATTACTAAGCTTTAACATCTTGTAGTCTTGAATTGCGAAATACAAATCCTGTTGGACCTCAAACCATGCGTTTTGAGCATCTTCCCATTCATTTAATATATCTTCCTCCGTTATAGCAGCTTGACTGGTTCTTGCATCTCTCATATTGGATTCTATAAGATTTTTAAAATCTTTTTGAACCCCTCCTATTAAGAAGCCAAAGCTTCTATTTGGATTCACTTCCATCGTGGATAATCCCATTATTTTTGCAATTGCCTGCATCTTACTAAAATCCTGCCCCCATGTAGTATAACGCTCATCTCCCTCTGCAAAGGCTAGGTATAATTGACTTAACTGGCTTCCAAACCCTGGACCAGCATTTTGATATATGTGTAACAAAACATCTTCAAATATTTCGCCACCGTTATCACTAGGATTATAAATCTGCCTTCCTGTGTCTTTGTCTCTATTCTGCATAATCTCTAGCTGTACTGCGGGAGCAATAGAAACATCACTGTAAGATCTAGCAAAGTCAATTGCCCAATCCCTAATTCCTATGGCAATACTATTAGGTAATTCTTTACCTTCAAACTCTCCTCGACGTATAGCATTAATAACTATAGGCTGTATTTTAGTAAGCCCAGTATAAGGAAAATAATAGTCCAAATCTAAAACACGACCCCCTTCTCCATTTTCATCTATACCAGACACAGGCATCTTTTGATTTCCTTTCGCGTAGTCTGGTCCTATTTCTGCCATAGCTTCTAAATCTTCATCATCCACATCAAATAATATTTGACCCAAAGCAACAGCAGCTGCGGGGAGTCCAACGATAGCTCCGGTTCCTAGAATGGCTCTACGTAAAGCACTTCCTTTAAACGGTCTAATATTTTCTTGTGACATAACTTCAGAACCGTCTTCCTGTTTAAATAAAACATCTTCTGGTAATAATGCTGCTTCTTGCATTAATTCTTCCGATAATCGAAAAGCGCCTTGCTTATAGGTCAGTTGGGCAATATTTCCAGTGGTACGTGCTATTTCGGTAGGGAAAGCGATGAAGTTGCCCAAGGGGAATTGTCTAAGGACTTTAGCAAATCTACCTATATAATCGTAATTAGGTATAGTTTGACGAACATGGTAAGCAGCAACTTCCTCAATAGCTGTATCTAAATCCGTCACATTTCTAAGTGCTTTCGCCATATTGGATTCATAGCCTATTTGTTCCTTCCCTAATGTATCTGGAGCAAGTTCTGCCATGGATATAGTTTCTCCTGTTTCAGGCACAGCAATTTTAGTTTTTCCTAACGCTGCCCTGTAGCGTTCGCCCCCACCTTTTGTCGTTAAAGTCTCCGCATACTCCATGAGTACCCTTAGTTTTACAGCGTCGGACATACCATCAGGATGATTGGACTTACTGTCTAATTCGTTTAAAACTTGTCTTATTCTTATCATGTCTGCTCCCCATGCAGCCATTTTAAAGAAATCATCAGATGCTGAATAAGTAGCTTGTGCCCCTTTAATTAGTCTTCCAAGACCAACAGCACCCACGGCTGCTCCTGTTGCTGCGCCAATAGGTCCCGCCAATCCCGCACCGACCCAGGCACCCATTGCTCCTCCCACTAATTTTCCTGTCATGGTTTCAGGAGCAACAGCTTCTCTTATTCCTTTCGCAGCTACTCCCCATGTATCGTTTTTTAGGGCATATAGCGCATGTGAAAGCTCATTTACACTTTGATACTGTCCGTCACGTACCCGACTAAATACTCCTAACGCGTCATTCATTCTTACATTTGTATTAGAAACCCCTAATTCTTGAGATCTTTCGTACATTTTCCGTGCTTTGTCTCCTTCCACGGTTAAATTGCCGTCGGCGTCATAAGAGGTTAAAAAGCCTAATTCATGTCCAATAGCATCAAATGCTTCCGGGAAACCTCCTTTTCCTAGATACCCAGCGGCCGTGAACATTATGCCTGCGCCCGCGAAGTTTCTCATTTGTGTAGCAGGACTTAATACAATAATACCGAATTGAGTTAGTCCTTTAGGAAGCAACACAAAATTATCATAAACTCCTATTAAAGTAGACTTTATATCAGCATCGCTATTTTCCTGTATGCCTAATGCCTGTATAACTTCTTTCGTGGTCCAATAACCAGCCAAAGGATTAAAGTCATTTGACTGAACTTGGTATCTATAGTCCCCTACTTCTTTTGGTGAGAATAACATTTCACCAGGCATATCATTAATTCGTTTCAGATCCGTGTAAAATTTAGCCATCTCTATTAATTTGGCAATACGAGACATTGATGTGGCAACCACTAACCTAGGATCATTAATTTCGCCCATTAATTTTCGCAACGGTAAAGGAATATCCCAACGTGGAGACAACAACTTCCCTGCTTGTGCCAAGGAGACACCATCATCCGAAACATTGGATCTTAAAATTCCAGGTAATTTGGCAACATCATAAGCACTTTTAAAAAACTTCCCTGAAATTACATCATCCACATAATCCTTGGCGTCTTGTTCAGTAAAATTAGGTTTACCTCGATTCATTTCTTTAACAGCGATTACCGCTTCGTCGTATAACTTCTGTGCTTTTGAAGATCTTAAAAAATCCTTAGCAATTTTAGGGTTCCACCCCAAAGCGGGTTCAAATAGAGCAAAGGATCTGGTTACGTATTGATTAATACCTGCCTGTAAAACAGCAATTTCTGTATCCTTTAAAGTTCCAGCAGGCAGTTCTTCGATAAGTCTATTAGTTAAAGCATCTATACTTTTACGAGATTCCACGGCTGTCTTTTTAAGAGACTCAGGTAATTGAGCTAAAGCCACGGCCGTTTTCTGTGAACCGGCTAGATAAGCTTCCAACGCATCTAGTTGTTCCTCAATTGCAGCTATTTCTTGATTATTCCCTCTTACCTCTGGACTGAATCTCTCTTCTTCTAAACGTCTTTGTTGCTCTTGTATAGCCTTAACTTGATCTTCGTCCAAGGGTATTTGCGCTCCCGTTTTACGCAAAAAGGCCATAAACAATTTCTCCGCTTGTTCAATACTTTCAACTTCTTCCTTATTAAAAGCAGCTAACAAGGCTTTATCTACATCAAAAGCCAATCTTTCTGCTTTTTTATCCAATGAACGCATATTAGCAATTTGTTCTCTATGTCTTCGCGAAACTATTAAACCCATTGGCATATACGGTCTGAATTGACTATGTAAAAAGCCAAAGAATTTATTTGATAGGCCACGATTCATGTGAGGCAACGTGCCTCCCGCTACTTCAACGTCAGCAATTTTTTTATTCCAGTATGAGCCAAATTCATTTATTGGTACTCCTGTCGCGTAACTCACTTGATCCTCTTGCCTTTTTTCTTCCAACCATCTGACCGCAGCAGGGGTTTGATCTTCGTCAGGAGCTAAGACCAACTGTCCATTTCCTCTTTGTATTCGTTCCTCAATGGAGGCATCTTCTTCTAAGCCAATGGCTCCGGAACGAACAAAGTTAAATAGTCTTTGTTTCGCTTCACGTTCCCTTGAACGTGGATTTCTAATGCTATTATCCATGACGGCTATCTGAGCAGATATTGCATTTCCATGAGTTTTAAGTAGATCATGTAACATAGGATCATTTTGATCTGTTATAGTCCCTTGGGTATCCGCTCCATATTCATCTTGTGAAATATCCCAACTGTAACGAAGTATATTTCTCCCAGTTTTCTTTAGTCGTTGTCTTGCTATCTCCAACGTGACCATAGAATCAGCCAATATTTTTGCTAATTGAGCTTTAGGTTGTCTATCGATTTCATACTCACCAAGACGTTGACCAGTACGAGAATTTACACCGTATGTCTTAGCCATATCTTTAAGTTCTTCCAGCGTATAACGCTCACTTATATCTTTGACATATTGGTTATATGGTTGTTGACCTAGAACATAAATAGGATCGGATTTTTCTATAGCTATACGACGATCGGCATTTGCTTGTGTTATGTCAACTTTAAGTTGTCGTATTGTGGCCTCATCAAGACGTTCTTCAGGAGCGTACTCTTGTTCTACGTAAGCTGTAAACTCTTCGTCCGTCATGGCGTCGAGTGTTGCACGTTCCTCTTTTAAAATTCTATCTTCATCGATAACAGACAATACGTTTGTCTTGGCTTGAGCAAAAGCTGCTTCCTTTCTTATATCCTCTTCGACAAAGCCTTTTAGTTTGTTGTAAACCGATTCTTTAGTTTCTCCTGGTATTCTTGGTACTTCATAGCCTAGGTTATTAATGGTTTCAACTAAATCTGGTATCCCCATATCTTCTGTGTCTTTTTCTAAATTAGCCAGCCTAGTATTTATTTCCGTTTGTACTTCCGCCTCTACATCTTCACGCCATGTTTCATTAGTTAAACTAAGTGGTTCAGCACGTTCAGTTGCTGCTTGTATTCCACTAAAAAAGCTTTGGGTTCCCCCAGCAAGGGTTCCCCCAGCAATTCCTTCGGCAAGAGCTTCCCGTGTAAATTCTTCGACTGGGCGAAGTCCCTCTTCGGTACCTACACCAGAGCCTAATTCTTGGACTATAGACTGTGCAGTTTCAGTGCTGAGTTCCCGTGCAGTAGCTTTCGCTGTTTGTTTTGCTACTTGTCCCAACCCCCGGTTTAAGACGGGAAGATTTTTAATTCCAATAGCATTTAATGCACCTGCAATTCCCGCAGCTCCCGCGGCAGCCGTCCAATCTTCCCAGGTGAGTTCATCAGGACCGCGAGGAGGATCGTCCCTAGCAGCCCGTTCCAAAACTGTTTGTCCTAATATTTGTATAGCTTCAAATAATGCAGGGCCTAATAGACCTCCAGCAACAGCTCCTCCTGGACCTCCAATAGCTCCACCTATTCCTGCTCCTGCTGCTCTACTGGCGAGGGATCCTACCAATTGACCTGATTGTTCCATCAACATTCTAGGTAAGTAGCTCCATTCATAGTCAAACCAAAATTCGTGTCCTTGCTGATTAATAAACGCCTGAGTCGCCGAATCATAATTCTCCGGCATTTCCGTAATGTCTCTAAGCCACTTACCGACGCCTTCGGCTCCTAGAAGTTCTAAGGTTTTTCCAATCTCCTCCAACGGTTGATCCGCTGCATATTGAAAAGCAGACCATTTGGAAGTATCTTTTTCTGGGGGTGCTACAGGGGGCGGAACTTGTTGTCTGTCCGCTCTATATTTTTCAAGAAACTCTTCATATTCTTCTGGTGATATAGACATAGCATTTTATTAAAGGTTTCCGGACAACCATCTTTGTTCAATTTTTATTAGTTCTCGTAGATAAGGCACACTGTATTGTTGCTCTATATCTAATATAGGTTGTGGAGGATCACCAAACATCTCGATACCATTTTCGTCGATTGTTGTGGGTATTTTATCTTTTTCTTCGCTATAGTAAGTCAGCCAATCTAATGGTCCGATTTTCTTTCTGTAAGCGCTTCCAGGAGGATAGTCTCCTGTGTCGGCTAGGCGAAAAGTGGCTCTGCTATTAGGAGCCTCGAACCCATTGTCTGTATATTCTTTTATGAGAGCGTTATATTGTTTCAATGTATCTCGTATTTCTTCTGGTAAATGTATCTTTGATAAAACATCAGCTGGCAGTCTCATCGAAGATCCGCTTGTACCTCTACCGTATGCGCTGAGAATACCTCTTTCTGCTGAGATTTGATCCGCCAGTGTTTTATCCATGGCTTCCGCTTCAGCGAGTTCGCCCGCACTTTTGGCCGCTCCATAGTGTAGTATTCTAGGAAGCGAAGAGGAATAACTACCACGTGCTGCTTTGCCTATTTTTCCGGCAAGCGCTTTTCTATCTTTTAGTAGTGTATTCAATGTGCTTGTATCAGGGCCAGTTACACCTGTATTGCCCGTAATCATCTCGTTCATAAAATGTTGGTCGTATAGTATTTTTTGATCTTCTTTAGATAGGGTGTTCCACCACGATGCTTTAGGGGCTTTAGTACCAAACACAGTATTTAATAGCTCTTGTCCTACATTACCACCTTCCCCTAATATAACGCCGCCGTCTTCATACCCCGGTAGTTCCTGTGTTCCCCCCGCCATTAACTGAGTTATTTCCTCTATAAATAAAGGATCTAGTAATTCTTCATTAGGACTGTAGGCTTCCACACCGTGTTTTGATTTTAATTTATTAAGTGCATTGGCATAAGTCATATTCATATTATCTAAATACTGTTTAACTTTTTGTGGTTCCATTACTTGAACAACGTAGTTACGGATTTCTTCTTTAAAAGATTCCTTCAGCATATTCAAAGCATTTTCAAAAGCACCGCTCTCAGGTGTAAGTCCTTGGTCCATGAGCGCTGTTTCTTCGTCTATAGTTTCTTCGAGCATAGGTCCTGTTGGTCCTATATCCAACGAAGGACTAACAGCTTGTGCCATCATATTTAAAGGTGCATTAATTTCCTCATCGCCTTCTTCAAATAAATCCAAAGCAAGACCACCTGTTTGATACCCTGGTATAGGTACGCTGCCGCCACCCATCATATTGACAGGGGAAAGACCGGACACGATTCCGTGTTCACGGTCGGAGAACAATTGTCTGGTTTTCCAGTTCATTAACTGCCTCCAGGGATATTCCAGCCAAACATCTGTGATAGAGCATTGTAAGGATCAAACGGAGACTGTGGTTGACCCCAACGGCTTTCAGCAATTTGTGTTGGCATCATGGGTTGCATCATACTTCCCCATGCCTGCATTCGTTGCCACGGTTCTTGGGCCATTTTATTAGCAGCATCAAATTGAGCGCCGTACATTTGATTTTGTATGCCTCTGCCGACACCGCCCATTTGATTGAAAGCGTTGAGTTGATTCATTAGTCCTTGCTGACCACGCATACCTAAATTTCCAAAGGCCTGTCCCATGGTTCCTAGTCCTTGGCCCGCAGCTTGTGCGCCTTGCATGGCTTGTCCAAAGCCTTTGGAGCGTATACCACCAATGCCTTCCATCATGCCACGGCCGAAGGATCTTTCCCTTTCCTGTTCCATCAAGCGACCACGGGATCCGCCAAAGGCACCGGAACTGATGGCCCTCCCTCTATTAGCCATACTTTGCTGTTGATTTTGCTCCTGCAGGTCTTGCATGGTTTGTTGCACGACATCTTGCTCATAAGGGTTATAAAATTGCTGTATACCAGCAGGGGTAAAATAACCTGCCCCTTGTTGCATCATTTGTCCGCCTTGCTGTATATATGGGGTAAAGCCTCCGAGTCCTCCCGCCATTTCCCTAGCACGCATTTCCATGGGATCGAGTCCCGCGTACTGTCGGACTGGGATCGGCATCGGTTGTTTGGATAAATTAAATAGAGACTCCAAATATCCACGGCGCATACCGCCTGCCCACGGCTGTTCGTATTGTTGGAATGTAGCTGTTGGACTTGGCATTAGCCCATCCCCTCTGCTTGTTTCATTAGCTTATATAAATTTCTTGCACCTATGTTATCGGTAGCTTTTTTAGTCATAACAAATTCACCGGGTTCCAATCTCGCTAGGGTAATATCGCCTAAGCCTCCGTCTTTCATTCCACCACGACCTTCTTGAGCTTGTCCATAACCTCTTTGTTTTTTAAGTTGTGCCTGATAACTACTCAAAGCCCCTTGAGCTAAGTCTTGTGGTGTTAAGGGACGAGGTGTTGGGTTAATTTGTGGGGACACAGTAATGGTACCAGGAGGGTTAGTTATTGTTCCTCCACTAGCATAGCCACCACGACCTTCTTGAGCTTGTCCATAACCTCTTTGTTTTTTAAGTTCCGGCGGAGTCCAGTGACGTCGCGGATCAAATGGTGGTCGAGGTAATACTGGATTAACGCTAGGGTAAACTGATCCACCGTGTTTCATTCCTTCCGGTTTGCCTACATTGGCGTATGCTACACCAGGCATCAATGCTGGTTGTAGATTAAATACTCGGTAATCAATCGGAGATCCATCACCTCCGCCGGCACCGTTACCATATCCTACAGGAATATCCATGATGTCTTTATTTTTGTTCTTCATGTAATTAAGCATGGCCAGTTGTCCCAGGGTAGAGTTTAACAAACTTCCAATCCCACCTCCTACAGTACCTACTGCTTTATTGGTTCCGCCTAATATTTTATTTAAAAATCCTGCTAATTTAGGGAATTTATCACCGCTAAAGATTCCTCCTTGGTCTTCTCCATACTCTTGACCAAAGAGTAAGTTGCTTAAAATTGAATAATTTGGATCCTTCGTATCGCCACCAAAAATATCACCAAAGGCATCGTCATAACCTGCTCCAATATCAAATTGATCGTCTGGATCATCACCCTCAGTCCAAAGACCACCGAAATCAAACAAATCACCTATTCCTCCTGACCAATCTGCGTCCCCAGCAAAATCAAAATTAGAAAGGAATTCATTAAAGGCAGTATTTTCATCATCGCCAAGACTACCGAAATCAAAAGCATCATCATAGCCTCCCCCTAGTCCCCAATAATCATCGGCATCAGCATCATCTCCATAATCTTCGTCGCCCCAACCAAAATCAAATAGATCACCCCATCCAGCGTCATCCCCATAATCAAGGTTTGATAGGTCATCGAGAGATAAATTTTTATAGGGATCATTATAATCAAAGGCATCGCCAGCGCCATAGCTTTCCCCTACTCCATAGTAATCTTCTTCATAGGGATCTGAGTCGTTGCCGCCCCAGCCGAACCAATCTTTAAATCTATCACCAAATGCCATAGTCTTATTCTAGCCTCTTTTAAAGCTGTTGTCCTCTCTATACATTATTTTTCTCTGCTTACCCCGCGTAATTTTTCGTAGGTCCTGAGCGAGCCTAATCCCAGCATTCCCATCAGAATCGTACTGAGGTGGGAGAAGTCAAATTCAGGTAAATCCACCTCTACTCCCGATGCCTTTAAAATGAAGTGTAAAAGCGGTAATAACAGGAAATGATACATTAAAGCCACCCCACACGTCCAACCCACGAACGGGCGCCAGCCGGCGACAAACATGCTTTGGCTCGCCGCCTCAACTTTATTTATCTCGGTTTGAGCCAAATTGGCTTCGTGAAAAGCCATGTTCAGTTCGTGGTCTAACTTAGCCTTTAAATCCTTGTCTTGGACAAATTTATCCAATACCTTTCCAGCTACACCGGTAAGGGTTTCAGCAATACTCATCGGCGTTTCTTGGCCATTAGGGCCTCCTCGATGATTTTTTATAGTTGGACACTTTACCACTTTTCCTAGCACTTTGACTTGCTTTTATGGCTCTTAGACGCTTTTTCGCAGCCTTTTTACTAGGAGAAAGTCCTTTAG
>Ga0208315_1001386_pt1 | contig 12478 bp, 12 predicted proteins | sample MalvireepMed_215_FD_184239 | JGI IMG/M metagenome (GOLD analysis project Ga0208315, IMG submission 184239) | Marine viral communities from the Global Malaspina Expedition - Malaspina viral metaG DeepMed_215 (SPAdes) (version 2) | ecosystem: Environmental > Aquatic > Marine > Oceanic | place... | reverse complement strand
CGGTACTCTATGCCGACTGTTTAGAAAAAGCATACGGCCAGCGCCCACTCATTTACTACACCAACGGTTATGAAATTCACTTTTGGGACGACACACAGCAGCCTCCAAGAGCAGTTCAGGGGTTTCACAACCGCGATGAAATGCAGCGTATCATTGATAGGCGGGCACTTAGGGTTCCACTTCCAGGTGTTGCTATTAATTCCGACATTGCAGGTAAAGATCGACCGTATCAAACCCTCGCAATCCAAAGTGTGTGCGAACGCTTCACGTTAAACCAGCGCAGGTCGCTGCTGGTAATGGCAACAGGTACAGGTAAAACACGAACAACTATCGCGTTAGTGGATGTGTTAATGCGTGCAGGTTGGGTGAAAAATGTCTTATTTTTGGCTGACCGAAATGCACTGGTAAATCAAGCAAAGAAAGAGTTCTCTAAACTCTTGCCCAAAACATCGCCTGAAATACTTACATCTGCCACCGATACACTACGTGGAAGGCTTTATTTATCAACCTATAATACGATGATGAACTTGTTGAGTGTTGATGCCCGAGACCGTTTGTTTGGTATCGGTCATTTTGACCTGGTTATCGTAGATGAAGCTCACCGCAGTATTTATAAGAAGTACCGATATATTTTCGAATACTTCGATGCGTTGTTACTTGGCTTAACCGCAACACCTAAGTCTGATATTGATAAGAACACTTACGACATTTTTGACCAGCCTGACGGCGATCCCACCTATGCTTATGAACTTGAAGAGGCGATTGCTGATAAAAAGCTAGTGCCGCCAAAAGATGTAGCTGTCGATTTGGGCTTTATTCGCGAAGGTATTAAATACAGCGATCTAAGCAAAGATGAGAAAGAAGAGTGGGAAAGCAAAGAAGAGCTTGTTGAGCGAGATGAAGTTCTGCCAAGTGAAGTAAACAAGTTCCTATTCAACAAACCCACAGTAGATAAAGCTCTAGAAGTGTTGTTTGAGCGAGGCATACGTGTTGCTGGAGGTGAGCGGTTGGGTAAAACTATTATTTTTGCCGCCAACAATAAACACGCAGAATTTGTTGTAGACCGTATTAATGCAAACTACCCCAAATATAAAGGGAAGCTTGCCAGAGTTATCACCTATAAAGAGAAATATGCCGACTCACTTATAGAAGAATTCAAAGGCGAGAAGAAGCCCGCCGATCCCAATTGCCCACTTTCCATTGCGGTCTCTGTAGACATGCTGGATACAGGCGTTGACGTGCCTGAAGTCGTCAATCTGATGTTCTTCAAAGTAATAAAGTCCAAAGTGAAGTTCCTTCAAATGCTAGGGCGGGGAACAAGGCTTTGTGATGATTTGTTTGGGCCAAGCGATGATAAGGTTTTCTTTAAAGTTTTCGACTGTTGCAAAAACTTTGAATATTTCGAAATGCAGCCCGAGGGCGCAAAAGATTCAGGCAGTAAAACCCTCTCACAAGCTATTTTTGAGAAACGTCTGATTCTGTCTCAGCACCTGAAAAGCAATGATCAGTTCGGCACTGACGGAGCTGAATTACAACGTTCACTGGTACAGAATTTACAAAACCGCGTAGCGGGTATGAATCTGGACAACTTCATCGTTCGACCTCGACGGAAGGTAGTTGAGAAGTACCAGAAGCCAGAGACTTGGCAGCACCTAACAGATGAGAATGTGGGCGAGATTCAAAAGCATATTTCTGACTTGCCCACTGAAGCAGAACCAATAGAGCCGCGAGAGAAAGACGAAGAGTTAGCGCTGCGTTTCGACCACATGTTACTTACTATGCAACTAGCAATGGTTGAGAAAACAGGTATCAGCGACTATTACCGCGACAAACTAGTAAATATTGCAGCGAAGCTTGAAAGCAAGACTAGTGTTCCTGCTATAGCCGAAGAAGTGGAATGGCTTGAGTATATTCAGTCTGCCAATTTCTGGACTGATCTTACGTTAGATGAGTTGGAACAGACGAGAAAACGCCTTCGACTTCTCATGCGCTTTATGGATAAGGAAGGTACGGGCTACGTTTACACTAACTTTCAAGATGAGCTTTTAGGTGTTAATGAGAATGAAGGCATCTATGTTCCAACTAGTGGCAATGAACTTCAGCTATATAGAAAGCGCGTAGAGTCTTATATTAAAGAAAACCAAGACAACTTGACCATCGCTAGACTTCGCAAGAATTTGCCTATCACGCGTCTGGATTTAGACGAATTAGACGTTAAATTGATGGCAGTGAGTGGTATCGGTGACCTCACGCAGTACCAAGAAACAATTCACCCAGATAAGAGCCTTGGTGTTTTCATTCGTGAGTTGGTTGGAATGGACAGGGGCGCAGCCAAAGAAGCCTTCGCAGAATATTTGGATGAAGCGAAATTCAATGCCCAGCAACTGCGGTTTATCAACACAATCATCGATTATCTAACGCAAAACGGCGTGATGAGTGCTAAACAGTTAGCACAACCGCCTTTTAGTGACATTCACTATGAGGGGATAACAGGCGTGTTCTCGCTGGATGAGGCAATTCAGATAAGAGATACATTGAAAGGCATTGAGAAAATGGCGGTAGGGGAGTAAGTCTTAAGACCAACTGGGGGATTATGAAATTATATAAATTTCGTTCGTTTGATACCTATAGCCTGACCGCACTTCAAAATAATTATATTTGGTTTAGCAAGACTAAAGACTTTAATGACCCGTTTGAAGGTGCGTTCCTCTTGGATGAGAAGATTCCGCCAAAGCTGGTTGAGCAAGCTCTAAAACAGACTACTTTTAAATCCAAAGAGGAGATCGGTGCCGAGCGGTATTTAGAGATGCTTAAATCAATGGGACTAGACGAAAATTCGGTGACTAATGAGCAGTTATTTCACGCGCTAGTAAAGCAAAGCTTAGATAGTGTGATTAATGTCTATTCTAATATGATGATGGGATGTTTCTCAAAGTGTACGGCAGAAAGAGACCCTATTTATGAAAACCTGATGTGGTCACATTATGCTGATGGATTACGAGGTTATTGCCTTGTATTCGATCTTGAGCAGTTGGGAGAAGATTTTAATTCCATTGAGAACCATTCAGTAGCTTCTATTGACGTCAGGTATCAGGATTCACCGAGTTCTCTAAGCCTTGAGGAGTTTATTTCTACTGGTGTAATGTTTGGTGTAGAAAACTTCGAGTATGTAGATAAAGCAGCCAGAGTATTTTCAACAAAATCTCCTTCGTGGGATTATGAAAATGAGGTTAGGTTTATGTCTCATTTAAAAACTAATAAGCACGTATATTCTGCCGATGCCCTACTCGAAATTGTTATTGGTAGTAAAATGCCACAAGAGCAACTTTCTCTGTTATCTGCAATTGCTAATAATGTGAAGCCTGGAATTTCAATAAAAACAGCAAGCTTAGAGCCTGGAACATATAGACTGCGGATTTGTTAAAGCCTTTAAGTGAATTTAGCAGGGAAAGATTGGCGCAAATTACCCTCGTATGGGCGTATTTCTATTTAAGGACAAAGCAGAAAAAAGTGTGCTCAAACGTCACTTCGCAAACTGCCAACCCGCGGATTTCCTAGAGTCCGCAACGTGATTGGATTCCATCAAAGGTTTCCGGCTGCTTACCTTGTTGTATTTGCAGTGAAGAGTCAACGCTAGGTTCGTTGGTTGATATCTCAGCACGAATGCGCTGCTTGAGAGATATCTGATGATCGGCAGAGCAAAAAATGGAAAAAAAAGCAGGCATTTCGATGCCTGCTTTTTCTTTTGTCTAAGAAATTTCCCTATGGCAAGCCTAGGTATATTTAGGACTGACTAGGGATATCAACATGAAGATCACTAAAGAAATAGCTTTTAACACACTTATTAAATTCTCAAAAAATAGCATGACACTCGGATATATATTCCTTGCGTTTGCACTATTTCCATTCTGGCATGAGATAGTCTCTGTACTACTCGATTGGAAACCTGCTGCTGAAGCTAACTTTGAGTTGAATGAGTATTTTTACTACAACTGTGTGTGTATAGCTGCGTCGCTATTTTTCGCTTTGTCGGCAGGCATTGTTCTGCGGTTTATGGCAGACGAATAAAGCGATCTTACTGACGGGCATTCTATGTCCGTTTTCTTATTCTCAGAAAATTCTCATCAGTCGTTCTTAGTTACTTATGCAAGTCATAAGAAACTTAGGAGGACAAATGACTAAGCAACAACATCTTGTCGTCATGGCATTAGACATGATTACTAAATTTTTGATGAGTATCGGAGACGTAATTTTTGTCATTTGGATATTTCAAATGATCACTGGGTTTGAGGCGCATAGCTCATACCCATTCATTGGACTTAAGGGGGCTATCTATATATTACTAATATATCTGATAGCTCTTGCAATCTATCTACAAGAAGTAAGGCTTCGTAAGAAATTTCTTAAGTAATTATTGAGAGCACCGAAAGGTGCTCTTTTTCTATTTCTTGACCCGTCATCTACTGATAAAAAATCCGCTCGATTGCGGCTATAAACTTTGTTCTAAAGATTATTCTCTCACGAAGCAAAGCAGCGTCACGCTGAGCTAACAACGGCTGTTTCGTTTTTCTATCGAAGCGATTAGGAAGCTCTTCTAATAGTTGCTCATAAAAGCGCTGAGTGTCAGCATTGATGCGTTCTGAGCAGGAGATGATAAATACTTTATCGTATAGAGGACTTTCGCTGATAAGCGAATCCTTGAGTTTTAACAGGGTCGTTTCGTGCTGACTCTTTCGTTTGAAAGAAGCTTCAAGCTCCACAGCAGCGACTTCTCCCGTCGGCAGTAACACCAAGCCATCCACATTTTTTACCGTTGAAGATGGATAGAATCTTTTGAATTCCATTTCTGTTAAAAACGAAGTCCACAGTGGCTTGGCTAAACCTTCTGAGGTTTTGTTATTAACCCCTTCGTTCAGAACAAAACTTAAAACGCAGTCATGCATTATCGCATTTTGGTTTACTTGCGTGATCGGCTCTTTAGTTGAACGAAATGGCACATCAAGACGCATCATTTCAGATGCAAACTGAGCACCTGTGTGAGTTAGAACATAAATTCGTCTATCCGCAGCGCGCTCTGTTTGGACTAACAGTAGATATCCCTGGGAAACAAGCTTACCTAGGAATTCTAAGGCTTTGGCCCTTGTTACTCCCCAAGTCTGCTCACAGACTAGTGCTGATACAAACCCAAATCGGGCTGCATTTATTAGTGCAAAACGTGTTTTATTGCGACTACGTTGAATATTACTAAGCGTAAGTCGATATTGCATATCAATATTGAAGTAGATTTCGTAGCGTTCAAGAATGCTTTTAGTAATACGACTTTCAGACATGATTTCTCCCTTAAATCTAAAAATAGTCATTAGAAAAAAGGCTCAAAGGGCGAGAAATATTGAAGTAGAAGATGTAATTGTTGGTTTTTATGTCGGGATATCATGACAGCTTGCTCGCCCCTATTAATCTCCCAATTAAAAAACTAGTGTTAAGGACTACGCTTACAACACTCGTTGTGAGCTAACACGCTTATAGTGCACGTCACTGCTGATATTGACGTTCGTCAACGCAGTGACTCTACGCCGCATTTGCGGCTAGCACTAACGCTATTGGCGCATGTTCTTGTGCTGCGCACTACCCCCCGTTTTGCACGTTTACGCCAATGTATTTCATACATACGGGTTCACTGCCTTCGCTTTGCTCTGCGCAAGGGTTTGATTCATGGCGCTATCGCTCCATTTATCAAATTTTTTCTGAGGAAAAAACAAAACAGGGGGTAGTTCGCAGCTGCGAACATGCGCCTGCTACGCAATCAAATGTGCTTCGCAATTGTCTTTCTACGCGAGCTGCTACGTTGTTTCACAACGCGTTTTTTACAGACGAATTTGTAATTCGCTGTGATGCTTACGCTTCGCTTTCAGAACGTCAGTTTGAGCTAAAAGCATAATTTACGTTTTTTTGTGTACAACGTTTGTTAGACAATACATTCGCTCAAACGAAGTGTGTATTCCGCAAAAGTAAGACGTCGCTATTGCTCCAGGTCGTTTGAATTTCTAGTTGTCGCGACAACGCTTTTTGCGCTGTAAAAGCCAAATAAGATGAAAAAATAAAAGAGAAGATAAGAGGATTTAAGAAGTTAAGCTGCAATATCATTGTTGCTGAACGTTGCAGTCAATGAAATTGAAAATGCCATATTTTTCATTAACTTTCAATAGCGGCGGTTAATATTTGAAAGCGAGGAAAAAGTGATGTCGTTACTGAGCCTAAAATTGTTTGGACACTGTGCTGACGACAGTGAGGAGGCTATTGCTTCTGATTTTACTAATGAAAACGAGATGGAAGTATGCGGGGTAAATGAAGCCACTGGATTGCCGTTGATTTCAAGCGGCCTTAAAGGCTGTTCTAGTTCTATTGATGTCGAAGGAAATCCCAGAGGAACCGATTTATCAGACTTTTCTGAACCAAGCCTTTTACACGATGATTGCTCAGCGGGTAATGATTTGAGCTGTGGAATAAATATCCACTCCGATACCGATTGGATATGCGGAAGCCCATCGATGGATAATGGTTATGATGACTTTGGCTGCAATGACGTGTCTATGTTCGATAGCGATTGGTAGATGAGTGCATTTCAGACTGGTTTATTAGTGTTGTTATTTATCGTGGCTTTGGCTATCTGGCTACTACCCGCTATCGAACGGTTGATAGAGAAATATATTAAGACTGACAGGTAGTCAGCGTTCCTTATGTCCTCAAAAGTTTGCCCGCAAAGTGCGGGCATTTTTTTATCCTAAAACTAGGTAGCTAAACTTGAGTGTTATCTGAAATATAGCTTTAAAAAGATTGACCCTAGGTAACTATTATTGCTCTATTTCGCTGTTAATTATCTCGTATTCAGTTTCTATACAATTGACTAGGTCAACATAAAGTACACAGACCTCATTCTTCTTATGGACATTAACCCTTAAGTATCGCATCGGATCATGACTGAAAAGGGTAGGGTCTTGAGGTTTGTAGAACCGCTCATCATCTATGGTTCCCATTAGTTTATATTTACCTTCGCCCACGTAATGAGTGTTGAAGGGGTTATTGACCTTCAATACTTGAGGAATAACAAGGTACTCTTTTGAGTCGTTAGGTGGGAAATTGCTAGGGAATGAAACGCAACCGTTCAAAAATATACAAAAGAACAAAACTCTAATTTTTGAGAAAAAATACATCAGTAATTGGCATCCTTCGAAAATAGCGCCTACGATATGCAAGCTACTAGCGAGTTATTCTAACTTTATGCCGGAGAGTTAGAAATCAAAGAGTTAGTCATAATGAATTAAACATCAAGGAAGACGAAAGCATGGAAGAAAATATCTTAGAGCTTGGCAAAGAAATATGTGAAGCGTTCATTTGCGGCGATTGGAGATACATACCAGTATCAAACTTAAGGCATTATAAGCGCAGCAAAGACGTTATTCGCCGCTGCCATATATGCCATAGCAACATAGTGTTGATGAAAGAGGGTAAAGACCCCGCACATTTTGAACACCGCCCAGGAAACCCCGACTGTCTTCTTTCTTACGACAAACTTGATCCTGAAAAGGATAGGGCGTCCGTCACTATCACATCCTTGAGCGATGAACAGGTGGAGGAAAGCTATAAATTTGAGGAATTAATACCGTTTACCTTCAGAGCTAGCAGTGCGCTATGTACTTTAGCTGATATCGAGGATATTGAACGAGCACAAGTGAACCGAACACTTCGAAAGCAATTAATAGATGCGAGATGTGGGCAAGGAGAATTCCGAAAGTCGTTAATATCGTATTGGAAAGTGTGTGCAGTAAGCGGCGCAGACAAACTTGAGCTATTAATTGCATCTCATATAAAACCTTGGTCGGTTTGTGACAATAAAGAGAGACTCGACGTATATAACGGACTCCTGTTATCACCCAATATCGATAGGGCTTTTGATCAAGGTCTAATAAGCTTCAAGGACGATGGTTCTATATTGATTTCAAGAAAATTTGAATCAGCGCAAGCCTTCGGTATATGCGAAGACCTGTCAGTTAATATCGAAGAGCGTCACACGCCTTATCTACTATTCCATCGGGAAAATGTGTTTAGAAAATAACAGTTTCGATACTGGAAGGAGATGTGCCTTAAGAGGCTACATGTAGTGGCTCATATCAAATTTGGCGAATTTGGTTGAAAGCATACGAATTAACGCTGCATTAATTTAATGAAATACGTCAAGATAGATAATTATATGAATCAAGGAGGTACGCTTGCCAAAAGGAAAATTAGTTAGAAAAAATAGACTGTTCCGGCAGGGTAAATCCAATATTGAAAGCATATTAAAGTGCTCAAGTGAGGCTTACTGCTGTCCCATTTGTGGAGGTTTCAAATCAATTGATGAGCTGACTCTGGAGCACGTTCCACCAAAATCAATGGGTGGGAAGGAAATAATTCTAACCTGTAAAGCCTGTAACAATGAGGCTGGTAGTAACATAGACCTTAACATCGCGAATCAACAAAATATGATTCGGATATCAAAAAGTTTGGCAAGCCAAAAATTTAATAAGCCTGAGAGGGCAAAAGTCAATATTGGCGGAACAGAAATTAAAGTAGAGATAAATAAAGAAAGTGACGACAAGCCCTTAAATATCTCTATTCTCGGTAAATGCAACAATCCCGATGATATCGAAAAAGTAAAGAAATACACTCGTGAATTTGCTGAATCTGGTGGCAGTTTTAGTTTTAAACTACAAAGTACAGATAGGTATAACTACAATGAAAGGCTCGCAAAAATAGGTCACCTAAAAACAGCTTTTTTGGTTACTGTTGCCGCTCTAGGGTACACATTTGCCTTTTCTAAGAACTTAACAAAATTCCGCAGACAGATATCAGCACCGTCATCACAAATAGTAGACTTTTATATAGAGTATTTTGAATCTACCTCAGATGAGTGCTGTATATTAGAAATCCCTCAACTAGGAGTTATCGCGGTTTCATTTTCTGGTGTACGCGTTCTATTGCCTCACCCTTTAAGCAGTCTTAATTCTTATTCAAATACTATAGGGCTAATACATGATGGGAAGCTTCAGACAATTACAGGTAAAGAGATAATATGGCCGCAGAATTTCAATGCAATTATTGACAACAGCAAAGAGTTTTCCTTTCAAATTGTTGATGGTAATTAAGATACGACAAAGTCGCTTGGTGTTCACAAAATTAAGTGTAGTAGCTCATATCTGACCTTACAGTTTCAATGAATAGGTTTAAACTTCATCTGACAGACAGCTATGAGCGTTTAGCGGACGTTGGACATAACTTTTGCGGAAGCCCGCTTCAGACAAAGAGCGGACGTCCAATGATGTGATATCTGCTTATTGCTTTTGTTATAAGTTGATATCGGAATTTATTGGCAGTCTTTGATTTTAAGAAGATAACCTGGACCAGTCTATTTTGTCCTTATAGCTTTGTGGTTGCTGATCAATCGATTGCATTACTTTTTCAAGTATCGTAGCTGCCGAGGTGCCTTTCTCTCGTTCTTGAGCAATCAAAATTTCATTTCGTTTAAGCAATGATTCGTTCTGGCTAGCAAAGAGAACTTCACTTGCATCAGTTACTGGCTGACCAGTTCTAGTGTATGTTGCTCCGTTACCTGTAGCCGGATTCAAACTAGAGATATCGATTAAAGGGTTATTAAGTCCGTATGTAAAAGCCGCAAGCATTTCTTCGGCTTTTTGATTGCTTTGATTGGCTACTTGCATCACAAAACTATTCGAAAACTCTCTGCCTTTTTCCTTCGCAGCCAGATCTAGCGCTGGCTTTGAAAGTATGACTGTATCTCCTTGGCTTGTAGGCGCTTCATCAACGACATTTTGGGGCTTTGTTTCAGACTGCTTATATGTTTGTATGGGAGACGTTGCGTAACTGGATGATATGAGCATAATTTTGCCGAACTATTAATTGATGATAATAATAAAGAGCAATTCTTAGACCAAAACTGAACAGTATTCATTTCAGAAAAGTGCATTTTTCTTCAATAACAGATAGCTTAAAGGTTATGATTATGAGGCTTTCATCCGACTTACCACCATTAAACTACTGATAACTTAATACGGCTTTACCGGAACTGTAATAAGGCTATTTGTGCAAAACTAGCTTTGTTCGCGCGGTTTAACCGAAGAGACGCTTTTAGATTCTTGAAGTTATCCAACTGATTAACGTCGAGGCAATACTTTTCCGTTTGACGGCAGGCATTGTCCTTCTGAGATTCGATAGCTCCCTCGACCCTATTGTTTGATGTTTCGCACCTGAACGACCGCAATACGTACTTTTCTGCCGTTTAATTACAAATATTCGAACGGCTGCTATTGGCACAAAGCAGAAGTGGCTAGTCAACAATATGCTCGTCAGCAATTTGTCTCAAGGTGCCTGTGGGCTTGTAGGGCTTCTGTGTACGTATTGCTGCCGCTCAATGTGCCGCTTTAAGCGTCGATTCGCTTTATTTTCTCACTCACCAGTTTTGTGAACGCCTAAGTGTATGATTTGGTGGCGTAAAGCTGTACTATTCCAAAAGTAATTCATTTAAATGCGAACTATGGTTCGCAAAATATTACATGTGATGCCAGCGCAGCCACATCAAGGGATGGTGGGAGTAAGCCCAGTATGATAAAAATTAATGTGCGGTTTTTAGGGTCCGCTTCATTTAACTGTTAGAGCGAACAAAGGTTAGGAGTATAAATTGACTTATGCATTAGTAGATAATTCGACCTTGACAGCAGTCCAGCGTATTTCTGGAGATGTAATAACAAAATCCAGGGATTCTGTGGATACAGATATCGTAGCTTTAGAGAATTATTTACAAGCAATTTTATTTTATGATCGAATAGTAGCTGTCGACGATTATATCCCCGTTCATAGAGAGTCTAGAATATCTTCATTTCCAAATATTGATTTCTTAAATAAAGACGAGTTTAATTTATCCGAAATAGAACAGCAGGCAAAAGATAAGGCGGATTCTTTACAGCCAAAAATTCAAGGTGGTTCGTTTGTAAATGAAGACTTCAAAAAATTAATTGAATTGCTTCAAACTCATATAACGTGCACTTGGGATATTAGTTTAAGCGTATACCATCTGAATTTGAAGAGTTTATCTGATAACCCTAGTGAATTTGATAAATATGGAAATATTGCAGCAGCAATATTTGCGGAACTCGGTGATTCAGCAGAGTTAGGGCAAAGAACTAGCGGAAATGTAGAATTAGTAGACCGCTTTGGACAACCAATCCAGAAAGGCTATAAAGTTCCTGGTGCAAAATGGGGTGATGGTTCAGGCGAGTCCAGTGGTGAAGCTTCAGATGCAATTAAAGCTTTCGTAGCTTCACTTGTATGGTTAGCTAACAGATCTATATTTTATTCATTGTCTGCAAAGTACCTTAACGCAGATACCTTCTTGTATCCTATACGACAAGCTTACCAACAAACTTACATGAGCCAAACTTGTAACTATGGCTTCGACTATGCAAAAAATATTGTGGAGCATTTTTCAACAACAGCTTCTGAAGACTTAGTGAATATCCATAATGCAGGTTTGGTCGGTGCAACATCTACATCCTTGCCCATGTTTTCAGCTTGGTTAGCTAGAGAAACAGGCGACCCTTCAATGATTATTGAGTCAGCATATAATATGAGAAATAATCCGGAGTTTGTTGAATCAAGAGAACAACTTCGTGAAATTAGACGCTTGTTCGATGAGGCTGAGATCGCATCTGCAAATAAAGCTGTGTTAAAGGTAGTAACTGATTTTAATAAGTCATCGAATAACCTTCGGGTGAAATACGGATTGCAAACTCGACAAGGGGTCCCTGTTACAAAACTTATCCATGTTTATAATACATATGCAGCAGTTAATGGTTTACCCAAAGCACCCGCGTACAATTTTAAAATTAAACCTCCTGAGTTTTTATATAATTTACGAAAGCCTAGAGGGTTTAATGCGGTTTATAGAAACCTAACACATGACCTTTCTACAGTTTGGTCAATGGGAGAAGCTAGGGATATATTAGGTAGTAAAGTTGTGCTTGATAAAGGTGCAAGAGTGTACGCGCCCAAGCAAGAGCAGCCTAGATATAGCCATGCACACTCGCAGTTCAAAAGCCCCATGTAGTTCGCTTTAACAAGTCGTTTAAATGGACAAAAAATAGTTGGCTTTTGCTCTTTCGTCGCTAATTTTAGCTAACATATTATATGTCTCTTAACGAGGTGTTGAATGTCCGTTGGTTGTCTGAAGCCGCCCGCCAGATTGCATCTCAACCTATACTTGAAAGTGTCAGATCATATGTGAGCTACTACAGCTAAAGGTGTGAACACCAAGCGATTTTGTCGTACTTTAATTACCAAGCGATTCTGTCGTAGTCGCTAATTACCAAGGGAAATTGACGGTTATCTTTAACCGTGTTCTTTGAATGTTTTGTTTGTGCATTTGAGG
>Ga0208315_1001383_pt1 | contig 12502 bp, 16 predicted proteins | sample MalvireepMed_215_FD_184239 | JGI IMG/M metagenome (GOLD analysis project Ga0208315, IMG submission 184239) | Marine viral communities from the Global Malaspina Expedition - Malaspina viral metaG DeepMed_215 (SPAdes) (version 2) | ecosystem: Environmental > Aquatic > Marine > Oceanic | place... | reverse complement strand
TGATATATTAGCAGAGGAATATAAAATCTGTATATTTGGTGGGCCAAAGATGATGAAATCCATATTAGCCCAACAGACTGCCATGTGTCTAGCGGCAGATATACCGTGGCTAGGTTATAGGGTTACCCAATGTAGAGTAATGTATTTACAAGGAGAGATAACTAAGTATGGATTTAGACTACGAGTAGTTAAGATGGCATCCAATCTAGGTAAGGCCATTCCCCTGGACGCATTATATTTTGATTCCTCTTTTACATTTAAGCTAGACAGGAAGTCTGACATAGATAGGCTTAGGAAGGATATAGCAAGGTTTAACCCTAGGGTACTAATTATTGACCCCTGGTATAAAATGCTTAGTACAGAGGATAATAGAGCATATGATACTACTAAGGATGTTATGGATAGCCTTATAGCTGATTTTGGTATTAGTGTTATTATGGTCCATCATGATACAGTACCAAAGACAGATGTTAACGGTAAAGTAATAAAGACTTTCCATCCTAGAGGCCCTAGAACCATAGAAGGTTGGTTTGATACCCTGATACAGATTGACGGCAATATTGACAGTGATATCAGGACTTTAATCTTTGAAACTAGGCATGGGGAATCACTAATTAGGCCAATGACTATAGAGTTAGATAGATCAGCATTATGGTTAAAACTTGCACCTTAATTATTTGAATTATACCGTTACACTTGACATACGCTTTGAGACGTGATATAGTGAATATGAAATATGAAATAAATATGAATTAGTACTCCGAAAACGGCCTATCTAGATTATGAAATTTACAGAACGGGGTACTATGTATCAGTATGTAGATTCAATATTATAATCTAATTAGGTAGAGAGAATTATTTTCATGAAACCTGTAATAGCCGTCCGTACCACTATTTGTTATGAATGTCGGGACCCCATTTTTCCTGGGGCTCGACGATTATCTGACGTATTTAGGGTTAGGGCAGGAGGAGAAAAGAGCATACTGGTTAGGCGGCATTTCCACTACGATAGACCGGATGAGCCTGGAATATCCTGCTTTAATACATGGTCTGAAAAACAGTTTGATGGTATGATACAGAATACCACTTCAAATAATCCTAGTGGTAGACCTCCCTTAGGTCTCACAATTAATGAAATGACCGAACGAACCAAACTACTTAGAAAAGTACATAACCAAATAGATTATTATATAACTAAAGGACATCTAGATTTATCCACGCCAAAGTATATCACTGAAATACGGCCTGCAGATGTTAAGAAGGCTAAGAAATTCATTGAAAATATACAACAAGCATTAGCAAGGATAAATCAGTTAGGTGGAATACCCCCTAAATATGAAGGGTATTGGACTAGGATGCAAGCTGAATCTGAGGAGAAGGGAGGTAAACCAGAATATTCAAATGTGAATTTAGATTAACTGTTATGTAATACCCCGTTCTGTAGTTTTCAGAAAATCGTAGCTGTTGATTTCAGACCGAACTGTAACACTTTTGTTCATGGAGGATAAAGTGAACCAAGACCAAGCCAGCATCAACAAGGAAGTACTTAGATATAGTGGCCGCAATCTAGTTAGTGGTGGAGACAAGTCTCCTTTGCTACACTTCAAAGGCCGTGGACTAGGTTGGGACGTAGAACCGTCGCCTTACCAGGGAGACGACTCTAGATTTGTAGTCCTGAAGTTCGACCGTGTTCAGGTACTGAGGTTAGAAGAAAACTCTCAGCCCTATCCCTATGACACAGCAGAACTTAGAATCAAACATTCAGGAAGCCTGAGGTCCCAATTCGGAATCTTTATGGCTTCATTTAACAAGGCGTGTGGCCTGGTACAGTCCGAGTCTGACCTCGATATGTTTGCTGGTCAGGATTGGGAACTAGAGGCGTACCCATATAATTGGGGTAAGATTCCAAACTCCACTGTTGCGGACGCTAATGGCGATACTTGGAGTAATGTCTGGAAAGCCGCAAAGGTAGCAGGTGTTGCACCCAGTAACAGTCCAGCACCAGTCCAGGCGCCTGTAACCAATGCAGTCCAAGGAGAGACACTAGCTTTCCAGTTACTGCATGGCAAGAACAAGTCTGAGTTTATTCCTCTTGTTGTTAATAACGAGGAATTGAAGAAGGATGCACCATTGTTCTCTAGCATAGTCGGGGATCAGTGGCTAGCTTCCAAAATAGCTTCGGGCGAAGTTGTTCTACAGGAAGATCAGACCCATACCGTTGTATCCTTGGCCTAGTTATACGGTCAAGTAGAATGGGGGGAGGCTAACTCCCCCCTAGGAGTATTGCATGGCAACTAAATCCCAAGGAAAATATAGATATTCAATGTCAAAGGTAGGTGCTTGTGCTAGAACCATAAGTGCTGAATTGTTAGGATTACTTCCTGCCAATATCCCAGACGGTAAGGTACCAGAATATCTACGGCTGGCCGCCAGAGAAGGCACCAGACATGAAACATTTATACGGGAAGATATTAAAGAGTTCGGCTGGAACTCTACAGCCAAGAAATCATCCAATTTTACATGCGAACCATGTGGTCGGGAAGGCTATCATGTCGAGATAGATACGCCTCAAAGACTGTTAGTTGGGCATATGGACGATATTAACTGGCATGATGATGATCCAGCACAACTATTTATAGGCGAATACAAGGCTCTAGGTAGATTTGTCTGGGACCAATTACAGCGTCATGGCATTGGAAAGCATAGAACATACGATTATCAGGTTTCCTGCTATCATGAGGCTTTTCAAAATCTTCCCATATTCTATGTCAAGAAGAATAGGGATACTGGCAGACACGCTATAACTCTTATGGACGAACCCCCAACAGATTTCCACACTATAGTGGGTAGGCTTGAAGGAATTGAAAATTATGTGGATAAAGGTGAATTGGCTCCCTGTGATATGGAACCTGATTTACTAGATCATTGGTCCTGTTCCGCATATTGTGAGTCTGAGGAACCTGAAATTGAACTACCTCCACACTTCATAGATGCAACTAAGGAATGGCGTAGGGCTAAATTCCTCGAAAATACTGTTAAAGGTATGATGTCCAAATCAAGAGGAGTGCTTGCGGCATTTATGGATGCTAAAGGACTTGATAAGGTTACTATTGATGGCGTTAGAATATCCAGGGTTAAAGAGGGTATTAAAACTACATATGAGGTACCTGACGATATTAAGTCCGAATATAGGGTTACTAAAAGGCGCGCTCCCTATATTATAGTTAAGGATATGGAGGAAAGCTAATGACAACCACAATACCACCCGTAACCGATATGATTATCGGACTTTATGGCGAGATAAAATCATCCAAGAGTACATTTGGTTTGGAATTTCCAGACCCTGTAATAATTTTTGACATAGATCAGGGCTTTGATCGCGCCGTAGGCCGTGTACTAGCTAAGAATCCTGACTTAACTGTTTGTAAAGTGCCATCCTCAGTAGACTTACTGGGTCCAGACGGTCAAATAAATGCTGAATATCGCGCTAACATAATTTGTAGAGAATTAATTGAACCGTTCGTTGTACCAGGACAAAGGCTTACAGGCTATGATAGTTTATGGCAACGTACTAGACGGGAAGTATTACAAAGCTATAATACTGAATGGGTTAAATCAGTATCCATAGATACTGGTACTTTGCTCTGGAAAATTGCTCACACAGCTAAACTAGAGCGGGTCCGGCAGAGGGCGCCAAACAGGGAAAGGCTCATAGAGATTGAATACGCTGAGCCTAACGATGAAATGCGGGAAATACTACTAGGGGCTAGACGTTCACATAAAAACCTAGTAATGATACATCATACAGGACCAGCATATGGTCCAGGCTATGAAACCATACAGAAGGGTAAGCAGACTGTCCGAGAGTTTAACCCGAATATGCTTATAGGTGAAACTTGGGCAGGCTTCCGACACATGGGTAAAATAGCGGATATTATTGTCCGGACAACTATTGAGATAGAATGTCCTGAATGTAAAGTTACTTTTGTAGATAATTTCCCCAATAGGGAAAAGCATGGCCCGCATAACGTCCCAACTAAGGATGAGGCTACACAGATTCCTTGTCTATCTTTTGAATTTTGTGGTTTTTCATTAAAAGCTAATGGAGTTAAGTTACAAAATCCATCCTTTGATATGGTACTTAACATGGTTAATGCAATGCGACAACAAATTTAGCCATGACATGGCCTATCCTGATTGATATACACGAACCATCAGATATAATTCTGATGTTAAAGAGGCTCCTTAATCCTGTCATAGTACAGGCTAATGAACCAAAGGGCCTAGCTGACTATGTATGGAATAATGGCCAACTCATAATGATAGAGCGCAAGACAGGTAGAGAACTTCTATCCACCATGGGCTCTAAACTTGACGTTCAATTAACCAAATATACTACACAGCATCCAGGCTCCAAGGTACTTATCTTACAGGAAGGCATTATAACACCCAGTAAAGAAGGTGGGTGTTATGTTTGGCAGAAAGTTAACCAGAGAAATAGGAAGGACCCTATCCATGTAGTTTCTAGCATTGTTCCTATCCCTTATACTGCATATCGGGCATATATTTTCCAGCGATTTTTAGAAGGCTTTGATCTTATTATCACTGAAGATATAGCAGATTCTGCCATAACTATTAGTAGTCTAGTATTCAATTCCATGAAGACTGAGCATACAGGATTAAATCAGTATGTGGCTAGCAAGCCTAACAGGAAAAGAATACCAAAAATATTAAAAGGTAAACAGAAATATATAACCACGCTAATGTCTATTACTGGCATAGGACAGGCATCAGCAGAAAGACTTATGACAGACCATGATAATCTCTGGGATATATTTAATTTACCCCAAAATGTGTTACAAGAGTTCTATGGCGATAGAATTGCCAGAGCCATCTATAAAGGAATAGGAAAGTAACTAATGCTTAGACATCTTATTATTCACGGTGACCCAGAGCAGGATAACCAGAGACTTGAAATAGATTATATTAAACGTGAAATTCGTGTAGTTAATAAGATTTCCACAGTACCAAATCTAGGTACTATGCGATTTAGGCCATTATATCCAAAATTTAAGGAAACTACTGTGGCCATATTCTCATTTGTACAATGGAAATTAGCTGTTAACTTTATTGATAATAACACAGGTTCACTAGTAATTAATATGCTAGAGGATGACCCTAATGATTAACATGGCAACTCTAGAACATCCAGTTATTTTACCTTATCCCAGAGACGCCCTACGCTATAAGTATTTTGTACGCGAATCTAACCAACATCAGGCTAAGATGGAACTCCGTACGTTTAAGCGTTTAGTGGAAATGTTTACTAAGCCAGGGGATACTATACTAGATCCAATGTCTGGTGTAGGTACAGTACACTTTGCCAAGTATATGGGAAGAAACTCTATTGCAGTAGAAATAGTACCAGGATTTGTTGAACTACAACGTATGAATCTAGAATCCTTAGAAAAGGTTTTCCAAACTGGTAATTTTTTTCGGGATTTTGACAGCTTTGGCTGGGATTCTACAGATAATACTGGTACGCATACTATATTAGAAGGGGATAACCGCAGATTTCTACCATTAGATAATCCTGTTGAGGCTGTAATCTTTAGTCCCCCTTATGGTTCCCTATGGTCCTTTAGTGCTAAGGGTCGTGAAAGTAAGGTAAGTCAGGAAAAGAACTATGTGGTAGGGTATGATGATAACCCTCAAAATATTGGTAACATGAAGAATTACCGCCAGTACCTTACAGCCATGAAAATAGTTTATCAGAAATGCCTCCAGAGTCTAGTACCAGGAGGGATACTCGTTACTGTGGTTAAAGACTATATACAGGGTGGCAAACGTATACCCTGTTCCACAGATAACCTTAGAATGTGTATACAGGCTGGACTTATACCTTATATGTGGTTATACAGGGATGCTAGCCAAACTAGTAGTCCTTTTCAAGTTAAAGCCAGAAAGGAAAGAATAGAAGCGGGCAAACATAACCCAGAGTTAGACATACTTTTGGAGGATATACTTGTCTTCAAAACTCCGGAGTAATCCATGTCCATATCCGTACTGCAATAAGGAGCATAGATGCCCTAACTGTAATGGGCCTATATACTGGGGCTATAAGCGACCACTTGGTTGGAAATGCCTTAGCTTAAAATGCCACATCTATAGTGTAGGGCATCAGCCAGAACAGGAGATTACCAGTGATACCCAAGCCTGATTTCATGAATTTTACCCCGTCTGAACTAAAAGACTCTTGGAATAGTCAGCTAGGTATAAGTACCCTAGATATGATACAGCAACAGCAGAAGACCTGGAAAGAATATAACTTCCCCAATAACACAGACATCGACCAGTTTTTAGGGATTGTTGAAGAGGTAGGAGAGCTAGCCCATGCGATACTAAAATTAAGACAGGGGATTAGACTAACAGAAGATCATCGTGCAGGTGAAAGGGATGCAATAGGTGATATTGCTATCTTTCTATTAGGTTACTGCAATGACAATAATATAAGTCTTATGGAAATAATCAAGGAAACCTGGAGTACAGTTGCTCCTAGGGATTGGCCAGCACATAGAAGAGGACATCAATGATACAACCAATACATTCCATATATATTGACCGCTTTGAAGTAGGCTTCAACGATTATACATTTACCTTAAAATTAGGTAATGTTAATGAGGCAGAATTTTATATGGAAATAAAACTCACACCAGAAATTGCCAAGCAACTACACCTAATTCTTAGACAGGCAACTAGAATGTACGAATACGAAAATGGTACTATTAGGAGTACGCCAAAAATACTAGAGGCGCTAGATATTCCTAAGGAAGATTGGGACGCTTAATGGTTAAAAAACTATGTTTAATCTGTGCTATACCCACCCAGAGTATGATACAACTCTGCAGGAAATGTAAATCAACAGTTATTAAGGTTGGTAAAGGACTATGGAATGTGGGCTTATTATCATAATGCGGGTAAAGTCGCAGACCCTACTGTACTAAGCAAGCTATTATTGTATCAGGGACCTGTGGGCTGTGACGTTGAGACAATTAGCTTGAAGGACCGCACCCCTCTAGGTGCTGGTTTTACTCTGGGAACACCAGGTAACTTTGAATCATTCTATTTTAGTATAGATGACTATAGGTTTCCTTGGCAGATTCTTAAAAATCTTGCAATTCCTAAAATCTTTCATAACTCAGGCTTTGACGTTCAAATACTAGAGGACTATGGCAAGATAAAGATAAATAATATCCACGATAGCTGTACTATGGCACAGTTATTGGGACTACCTTCCAAACTATCCGCACTTTGTTTAAGACTATTTGATAGGCCAGAAAGACCTATTAGCGACCTTCTAGGTACGGGGGCAAATAAAATAAATATGGATAAAGTCCCTGTAGAAAAGGTGGCTGAAAGAGCCTGCTTAGATGCAGAGGACTGTCTAGAAGCATGGTATACATTACTCGGTATGGGGGTACCGCAGAAAGCCCTTGACCTGGAAACTAGATTCTTGCCTGTGGCACTACAAATACAGAGAAGGGGTATTCATATTGACATGGTAGCTGTAGAACACCATGTTACCAGGTTAGAGGCTAAGATGTCCTTTATCAGGACAGTCTGTGAAGGTACCTTTGGTTTTAATCCCGGTTCTAGTCTACAGTTATCCGCTTGGCTAGAGTCAGAAGGCTATAATGTACCATACAAACGGGGCAAGGATGGTAAGAAACGACCCAACCTAAACAAGAATGTGCTTAAAAGGTTTTATAGTACAGTACCAGCATGTGTAATGGCTATGGAATATAGATCAGCGCAAACCCTACTTACCCACTTGGTAAGGCCTTTATACCAAGGAAGATATGTAGAAGCAGGGAATATGATTTATCCCAGTATCAATACTAATGTTACCAGTACCGGTAGACTATCTAGATCAAACCCTGCTACACAGAATATCCAAATGGACTTACGCGATATTATTATTCCTAAGAATGGTCAGGTACTAGAAGCAGACTTTAGTCAAATTGAATTAAGATGGGCCGCATACCTATGGGAAGATAAAACTATGCAGGCTCTCTTTAAGGCTGGTACTGACATCCATCAAGGTACAGCAGATGAGTTAATTCAGGCTGGCGTAGGTTCCTTATTAGGTCCCACACCTTATGCTAGACGTCAAACTGCCAAGATAATAAACTTTACATTATTATACTATGGTAACGCTGACACAATGCTTAGGAATAACCAAATACCACTAACGGTTGGTACTAGAATTATGGATGCCTACTTTGCCAGATTCCCAGGCATTAAGAATGGACTTGATAAGACTACAGAGTTTGCCCTAGCTAACGGGTACACAGAAACTTATTATGGGAGGAGGAGAGATGAATCAGAAGCACTAGATTCAGGTGAAGAATGGAGAATACAGGCGGCACTTAGGGCATTAGTGAATAATCCCATACAGGGCTCAGCCGGTGAAACCATGAAAGAACAGTTAATTGCTAGTCAGCATGAGCCCATATTCCATACAGTACATGACTCAGAGTTACTAGATGTGCCAGTAGGGTATCAGTATACAGGACATCTTAATCAGTACACTCCATTTGAAACGCCTATGGAAGTTAAAGTAGGCTCTAACTGGAAAGATACAGTATCAGTATAAGGAGACTAATATCATGACAATGAGAATAACGGACAGAATAATACAGGGAATGTTATTCAGGCCAGTACCCACATACCAGGAGACTCACCTGACAGCGGGGGAAACAGAATTATTTTGTAAGGAATGTACTAACCATATTGACGAGTATCACAAACAGGACTGCCAGTTAAGTATAATACACGACTTTCTATATAACAATGAATATACTATCCAGAAGATGATTGAGTTATCGTATATACCACGTCCTCCATATAAATATCCAACCTTATAATACTAGCCCCCGACCTCTCTGGCGTAGTATTGACCTCTGGCGTTTACATACGGAGTGCCACCCGTGGTAGTTCTTTCAACTGTCACAAATACAGTGTAAGTGCCTGCGGTGGTTGGTGTGATTATCCCAGCCGTGCCGGACGCTGGAACAGCAATCACGTTTGTCGTGCCTGCGCTTTGGCCCGTTATTGTGCCAACTGTGCCTGACGTTGGCCCCGAAAATTTTAATCTAACTGTCCATGTACTATTCCCGTCTGGGAGTGAGACAGCGGCGAAAACCGCAAGTTCTTCGCTTGCGCCTTGAACGGCAATAGTTCCAGTACCAACTGTCGTCTCATCATCGACATTAACAAATCCAGAAACAACCTGGATTAACTGGTTCGGTGTATCTGGTAGATGAGTATGGTCACCAGCCGCCGCCGATGTAGCAGTCGTACTTAAGGTTCGCAGACTAGCAGTCCCAGCCGCGGCATCTACTGAAAGTACCTCCACCCAAGCCGCCCCAGTATCCCTATAGATCCTTCCCTTCGTAGCTGTATCTGTGGACATATACATACGACCCTCTTGTCCTGCCGCAGGTAATGCTGATACTGCTCCAATCTGTAGCAAACTAGCATTTAGCCTGTCTGCTGTACCATAGACACCATTGGCCCAAAAGCCTTCATTCGTAGTCATATACCAGTACCTCTTTATGAATAATATTGTTACAGTCTAGTCTCTCACCCAGAGATATACCACAGATCTTATCTCAATTCTAACTGACAGAATAGCTGTTTAGCGCGTTATTTAGTGCATTCCAGTACAACAGTTAAGGTTTACTGACAGTTTTTTTAAGCTCTCAAACAGCGGAGAGAGCAACTCTATCTGTAACAGTTTCTTTCAAGTTTATCTTAAAGTCCAGCCTTCACACACTTCACAATCATCCTTATGTGCTAGCCATTTAGCGTCTAAAGTATCAACTGATGTACCTTCCTTGGTAATATCAAATGTTATTGAACCAAACATATCAGCCGCAAGTACCAATGATTCCCCAAGACTAGAATCAATCTCACCATTTTCAGTGGCTAGTACCTGGTCTCGAATATGGGCCAAAACTTCATCCTGTGTACTCATTAGTTACTCCTTAGTGGGTATGATTTCCAGCCGCCGCTTGTGCTGAGCCAGTACCTAAGGTTCTTAGTCCAGCAACACCAACTGCTGGGTCTAAATCAATCACCAGTACCCATGCAGAGCCTGACTCCCTATAGACCTTAGGCGTATCAGTGGCTATGAAGATTCGTCCAGTATCTCCATATGAGGAATCCTTACTAGCGTCTGTACCTGACTGACATAGCATACTATTTAGGGAATTACTAGTGGCCTGATCAGACCTACTACTAGGTTCTGTACTATTTGTAAAGTGACCTTGATTTGCCATGACTAACCTCCAGCAATAGTTATAGACCAGACTACCAATAAGTCATTAGTATCCTTAGTAAATGTTTCCAGTACCCTAGCAATCATTTCGCCATTATTAGGACTACTAGTGCCATCCAGGAATAAGCCAAGTTCTGTAAGGGTTGCTGGTAAGTCACCATTACCATGCAATGTACGGACCTGGATATTTGCACCCTGACTTAGACGTTGAGAAACTGCTGACCTATTACTTTCACTCTGTAATTGTGTATCGCCTAATGCTGGTGCCGCAGTAGCAACACCAACAGCGCTAAAATCAGCATCAGCAAGTAATAGGGTAGCCATTCTCGCTAGCCCATCTACTGTAACAACGGGAGTACCCATAACAAGTATCCTAACTACATAAAATTGGTTAATTGTGGTTGGTTTACGGGCATGGGTGCGGAGACTACTACACCCACACCCGCATCCAACATACCAGTGCCTGGAGGTATAGGTATCGAAAGAACACCAGACACCCGAAATAAGTTGGCAGTTATTCTATCAGTAATAGCATCATTATGGTAAGCTAGGCCTTCTGCTACAGTTAAGGTTCCATTCCATATAGCAACATCGGCTAGTCTACCTTTTAGATCATTACCAACAGTTATTTCTTCCCTACCGATTAATACGCTATCAGCTACAGTTTCCAGCACAGCATTAGTCCAGGTACTAGCTGTAATACCTGTGTCAACACCGTCAAAGATTAACTTAGTAGTTGTACCTGACATATCAAAGGACCAAACCATAGTGTACCAGGTGTCAATAGATACCACGGCACTACTAGATTCATAATAGCCACTTGCACCACTTGCATTATTTGCTTTAGTAAAACGTACTTTGCCATCTGTCATTACCTGTAGCTTAAATTGCTTATCGCCATTAGCAGATGGCCATCTACTTATTATGGTATTGATATTATCCAGTGTGGTTACATAGAAGCGACAGGCTATAGTCCAGTCATCTAGACCATCTAGAACTGTTACATCTCCAACATCGACATAATCACTACCAGCAAAGATACTGTATCGGCGTTGGCGGCCTAACGTAAGATCATCTGTTGTGCCAGTGGTTACGCCTCCTGTCTCAGTACCATCTAGGCTACCAAAACTATCTCTAACTCCACCAGACCCACTAATAGTTTCTAAAGAATCTAAAGTCCACCAATGCTGTAAGTGTTCCGTATTCCAAGCAGGATGAACATAATAGTTAGGACCGTAATTACTAACAGTATATGTGGCGGTAATATCAATATCCACCTCTTCCTGTCTAATATGCGTAATAGCCGCACTAGGCTCTATAGTAGTCTTACTAATATTAGATTTAAGTTCCGCCAGCAACTCATCCCAGCTTAAATTAGATACTGACATCTATGTCCCTTCCAGATTTCTATACAGGCTAGCATTTATTACCTTACCACTTACCCTATACGCAAGAGTCTCTCCACCTACTATACTAAATGACACCTTCTCTACCAAGCATACTTCTTCAGTAAGATTAAATGCCGTATTAGTAATAAAAATAACATCGCAAGGCATTATCTGTCTTTCAGGGATAGTTTCGGTATCGGCATTAGTAGTAAAACTAAATCTTATCCTATCAGAATGTTCCCTAAGATAGGCCATTGCTAAATCATATGCCTGCTCCACATCCGTGGCTTCTGGTATTGTCATACTAGCCTTAAAAACACGATTATGTTTATCCACGCTTCTAGTATCACGGTTAATTACCATAACAGGTACAAAGTATCTTCCAGTAATCCTAAAACCATTACTACCATTCAGAGGAGCCACATGAAAGGTTAGTTTATGCTGAAAGGGATTCCATAATACATCAGCAGTAGTACCTAATACTGCACCTGGCTCACTCTCCAGTTTTATGGTCTGAGTAGTCCAGGTTGGAGATCCTTGCGAGCCTGTATTACGTTCAATGAATGGAAGGCCTTCCTCATCATCCTTCTTACCTAGATGAATTTGGTTGGTATTAGCTTGTACACCAGTTACAAAGATTTTTGAAGTGGCATCCCCTGCATATGTCTCAGTAACATCATCACTGACGCCCTTACCGCCTACTAGTTCGATAGTATTCCAGTCAGCTAAGTCCTTACTTACTATGAGATCATATAAGGGGAAAGTAGTAGTG
>Ga0208315_1001382_pt1 | contig 12514 bp, 16 predicted proteins | sample MalvireepMed_215_FD_184239 | JGI IMG/M metagenome (GOLD analysis project Ga0208315, IMG submission 184239) | Marine viral communities from the Global Malaspina Expedition - Malaspina viral metaG DeepMed_215 (SPAdes) (version 2) | ecosystem: Environmental > Aquatic > Marine > Oceanic | place... | reverse complement strand
GGTGTCAACCTGTACCATAGTATCCCAGACTTCTTCCTCTAAGGTTTCCCGTACATCCTGAGAATCCTGCATCCTAAAATATGCCCTGATTATAATGCTCGTCCGAGAACCAATATCGCCAAGGGTCTCATAGTCAGACACTCTTCCTGTTATCCAAAAGGCTAATAATGGAGAGCCGGATATCGCCAAAGGCTCTCCACGCAGGACACTGGTAAATGCCGGGTCACTGATCGTGGACAACAGCGTGTCAATCCGAGCTATCGCACCTGACCTACTCAATCAAATGCCTCCACGATAGAGTTGGCAATATAGTCCTCGTACAGCTTGGGGTTGTTGTCAAGATATTCGTATGTATTTTCAAACATATGATACCCCTCAAAACTGCTTGTCTGGTTCCGGGTCGAGATTCCTTCAACCCATGCCGAATAGATAAGATTAGCCCCGTACCGATATTCGCCGGCATCTATCTGGGTCACGTTATCCTTAATGAGGTTCGCACCGATATGGTTTCGGAGATTGCCGGTTATCCTGCCATGACCCGGATATAGCTGTTCCTTGATCCTGTTACTACCTTCGATTGTAGCGAGGTCAAGTAATCCACGGTTAACAGCCTCTTGAAACCCAAGCGAGACCTGAGCCGGGGTCTTGAATATCGGACCCTTCAACTTGAACGTAGTGGTCGGCTTTGCGTCAGGCATTAAAAAATTATCCCAGTTGATGTCCCGGTCACCCGGAATTCATCCAGTGTATGTAGGATTGACTGGATCTCACCCTCCGCAGAGGTTATCGCTGCATCCCCTGACCCAATACTGGAAACAGTTCCCAAGTCCCTGTCCCGAAATACTATTTTACTGAGATCAAGACAAGCCTGTGCAACCAGTACCGGGTAGTCATACCTGTAGAGGCTTGCTCCACCGGAATGGGTTGCTGCCGTGGAACCATTAACCCCTCTCTCTACCGTGAGGGTATTTCCTGAGATTGCCGTTATATAAAGTTGCTCCGAATCAATGAGAATGGTTTGTGCTGACCCAAGATCGGACGCAGAAGTGACAGAGATAGAGGTCGCTGTAGTCGATCCTACGGCATCAGAGGTAGTGACGGAAACTGTATCCGTGGTATATCCCCATGATCCGAGGACAGACAGGGTCTGTTGACCGTCATCGAAACCCTTGGCTGTATCCTCGTTAAGTTTCAACAAGGTCTTTGGGGAGGAGTTATAAGGCATTAGGAAGAAATCATTTGCATATCCCTCGGTCAGGGTCTCGCTGGTCGCCCTGTCAGTCGCACCGTATGCCGTGACCGTTGTCGGAGACACAAGCCAGTTATCCAATGGAATCACTGAGACTGATTCTGTCTGATTGGCAAGATCGTCAGCGGAAACAGTGACAAGGTACTGGGGAGAGTTTCTCAGATTCCCAAATCCAATATCGTAGTACCGGGTCTGGGTCTGTGGACCGAAAGAACCGCCACCACAGTAATCGTCTATCCTCCTGCTTGAGGCTTCTAGGATCCTGCGAATAGCAACAGCATCGCTGGTCCAGCCGGAACTGTAGGAAGTCCCTGCCAGATAATCCCTGAGATCATCTGCTGTAGCGTAGGTATGCCTTGTTGCCATCTACTTATTTTCCCCTGTAGCCTGTTGCTTGTTCTTTGGCTTTTCAGCCATCTTTTTGAAATCGTCTGGATACTTCTTGAGGGTTTCTGCCGGGACATCATAGATCTTGCCCTTCTCATAAACCTCCCCGGTAACTCCAAACGTCACGTTAATTAAACTCTTAGCCTTCGGCATTATGCCTCCTGAGTTGGGCGTGGAGCCGAAACTCCACGCCCACTGAGTAACCGACTAAACGGTTATGCTATGCGGCTCTGGAAATCTTGAATGCATCACTGAGTCCAACCTGTCCGTCACCACGCCGTGAGGCGAAGAAACCGACTTGATCGTTCTCCATGTACAAACTGTCATTCCTTCGGATCGTGAACCCTACCCTGTCGAAAATGTAGTAGTTCCTAAAGTCTCCGAATATGGCGATCTTCTCTGTACTTGTGATCGTGGCACCTAGCCCACTCACGACATCGGTATCAACAACGGGTCTGCCCAGGATGAACGCAGACGGTGCCGTGGTTATATCCGTAATCCCGGTCACGCCGTTCCCCGTCACTTGTATCTGATTAATCAGAGAGTTGATCGCAGACTTCATGACCCATGTGGCATTAGCCCTGAACTGGGCATTCAATGCATAGTGAGTGCCAATGAGGTCAGCGATTATGACGGAGGTAGATCCAGCCATCGTGTAGAAAGCCACATCGCTGTCTGACATGATGCCGGCATACTGCGTTGTATCGTTACCACTGATGATGCCAACGTCCTCAAACCGCCCGGCAGTCTCTTGGAAAATCTGGGTCAGCAACCCCGGAAGGTTGACCGCAGAGTCTTCCAGAAGCTCACGGGTGACCTTTATAAGACCACCCGACTTCTCAAGCGAGAATGACACCTGACCGACCGTTGGGGTCTGGTCGGAATAGGCTGCTTCTTCAGCTATCGCTGCCCACGTTGCCGATCCCATCGTGGGGACGTAACCATCTTTACTCGATACACGTATGACCGTGCAAAGAGGTCGTAGCTGAGAACCCGGCACTCCCGGATCGTGGATCGTTTGGGAAATGAACTGCTCAGGAACAAAGAAACCGCCTTCCGCATCGGTGTCCTCTTGCATTGCCTTCACTTCATCTGCCGATGCGGTCTTCCAAAACATGTCGTCACTAGGTGACCTAAGCCACTTCACAAACGTGTCAGTCTGGAACCGAGCTTCATCCTTCTGGGTGATTCCCATCTGTTCCTGCACCCAGATCGGTTGAGCCATTGCCGGCATGTCCTTGACCCAACTGGAAGGCTTGTAGTTAGCCTTCGTCCTGTGTGTCGTATCGCCCGGATCGTAAACCGCAATGTCCTTGTCAGCCACAGGTATCGTGTTCACAGGCTTCTGGAACTCGCCCTGCAAGACCTTCAACTGTGATGTCGCTTGGTCTAACTTGTCGGCTTGTTCCATCTTGGCTTGAGCATCAACAATCTGCTTTTCAAAGGCTTCAACATTGCCTTCTCCCAGAGATGCTTCTGCGTTAACCAAGAGGGCGTTAGCCTCTTGTCTAATTTCCTTCGTACTCAAAATTTCACTTATCCTTTCTATCGTTTTTTATCCCATGCATGGAGAGCTTTGCCCGGTGTAGGCGTAACTGCCGTCTTGCTGTCACTAGGGCAGAATTATCTTCCGTGCTAGCGGCAGAACGATCCTGTGCGTCTTCGGGTTCCTCTCCTGTTGCTGGCTCAAACTTGATACCGTCATGGGCATTGCACCACTGTCGTGCCTCTGTCTCAGTCCACTCATCAAGCGGCAGACGGTATGACGCTATGTCCCAATCGCCTGTCTCCTTGTCCCGACCATAGAGGACTTCGATGGTGCGTCCTTCAAACGTACCCTCATCTATAGTTTCGGACCCGGTGCGGAACCTGTCAAACTCATCAGGTTCCCTGACTCTACAGGCGTGGAAATTAGGATATGGCTTGGAATTATCAGGCAGGTCAGCAGACCTTAGCTCTGAAGGCTTGCGTCCCGATTCCTTCAGATGCCGTGCCAGATGGTTATATACTCCCCTCCTGTCTGTTTCAGGGATAGCCCCGTTCCTGTTATTCAAACTACTGATGGCAGAGGTCAATGCCCTGACATTCGCTGCCCCGACCTTGCCGTTCCTGCCTATATGATGGTGGAGGAATTTATATGAAGACTTCGATTCTGGATCGCCCTCGGTATCATACCAAGCATGGGCATTTCTCAGGATTCCTGCACCGCCCTTAATGCGAGTTCTCATCAGGGTTCCATCCCATGCATCCTCGGCGGTTGCCGTGAGGTGGGAAGGGATAGCTGCCTTGAGGTCTGTAGAACCATCCGCAGCCTTGGCTGCTATGGTCGTAGTAGATGGAGAGGCACCACGGATGACCGTGCTTACCTCTACCCAGTCAAGGTTTGTTATCCTGCGGAGGACGGTAGAAACGTCACCGCCTTCATGCGTTACATCATCATCTCTGGGAATATTAAATCCAACGCTCCACTCCCTGACATAATCCCCGGCAACATTGGAGTAGGCATCCCTGCCGGCTTCCGTGTTCATGTTCATCTGCATCCGGGCAAACAGCCTGTACTCATCACCCTCCACCGGTTCCGACTGGGCAAAAATCACTTTGCCAACCAGCTTGCCCTGATCGTGTCCCGACAGGACTGGGATGGGTAGGTTCTCACGGATGCTGTTGTCAAAGGCAGTCATCTCAACGATGTCGCCATCTGCGTCCTGTACTCCCATCGTGTTGACGTATGCCTCCACGATTCCCTGCGTTTCATCTACCGCCTTCGCTGAAGCAACCAGTGTCTTGTGGATCATATTGTCTCCTCCGGCTTGTATCCTCTCGGCATCGGTGTCCAGTTCAATGTACCGTTGGGATGATCTTCAATGTTACTTGCATCTTCCAGTAAATAAATCTGCCCGTTTCGCTCCGCACATGTATATCCGTAAGGATCACCGGGGTCCACGTATGTGTCGCCTTCGTCCCCGTCTACATCATCTGCCTTTACATAAGCGAATCCCTGTTCCTTGTAGAACCCGACAGTGGTTTGATTCTGAGTCCTCATTACCTCGGTTCGTGCAATTAACCTAGCTCGGTTTTCAGTCTCACCAAGTACGGATCGAATTCCGGGGAACTTATCGTCAGGGACTCCCCTCGCCAACTGTTCGATAGAATAACCTCGTTCAAGCCCAGTGTTGACTGCCCTCTGGATTACCTTGTTGGTCGTGCTGTGTATCATTGCCGCACGGGTAGGGGCAGAGGTCAATACGTCTTGGACAGTCGGGAGCTTATCTGACCATTCCAACGATCCCGCAATTCCTACATCGTTAATTGTCTTGAATGTTTTCTTGCTGATCCTTTGGAATGCCGTTTCAAGGATTCCACCTAAATTACCTGTCTCGATTGGAGGGAGCATATCAACTAATTCAAATGGGTAGTCCTTCGATTCCTCAGTAGCCCTCTCCATATACCGACCAAGGACACCGTCAACCCTGTTTCTAAGACCTCGAAAATGTCTAAGGACTTTTCGTTGCAGGTCATCCGTTTCCGATTCTCGCTCACTTATCAACCGTGTCCTCAACATCAATCCTCTTGGGGCAACGCTCGGAGCCTTTAACCGGGGCAGCATTGGGTGGGCTAACTCAACAGGTGCGTCACCTACCGCAACCGTGGCAGACTGCCCTTCGGCTAACTCCATGACGCTGGTAGGGACTCGCCTGACAGACCCTTCATCTATAGCATCAAACCCAAGCTCCCCACGAGCCTCGTTCAGAGTGATAAGACCGCCGGCAAACAGGCTGTTGATCCTAGTAGTGTTAGCCGCTTGATCGTCCAATACAGCCCTCATGGCAGACCAGTCTACGGATAGGGTTTCATTGCCCTTGTACTCATCAAATAGATTGCGATTAAAGTACCGCAATATCCTAGACACCAACGGCTCCAGAGTTTCACTGTGGAACGCTAACCGTGCCTCTCGATAATTAGAGAATGTAGACCTTTGAAGTCCTACATTAGCTCCGACCAAGATAGGAGGAACTCCAAACACCGCACATATCCTTGACTCGGTTAGATTATGCAAATCATTCAGTGCCATGTCCTTCGGAGAGTTAGACATGGGCTGGTACTCGGCATCATCATCGAGGATTGCTACTCTATGGAAGTTATTAACTCCACCAAACTGACTCCTCCATCTGGATCGAATCGTACTGGCTTCCTCTTGAGTTGATAATCGTTTCTTGATCTTCAGCAATCCGCTGGGAACCCCTGCGTTCTGGAAATAGGTCTTGGCAAAGTCGGTCATATTGAGGTCTAGGTTTACGTTCCTAGCCAAGACCTGTAGAGGAGAGAGTCCGTAGATATCTCCAGCCGGGTTAGGCAGGGCGATATGGCACATGTTCCTCGACTCTATGCTGTACTCCTTGCTCCCCACGGTGTACACATAACTCTCGGCTCCGTAGTCACCGGCTACAATCGTGACCCGGTCGGGTCTAAGCAAGTACAAGGCAGATACCTCATCACCCTTGGACCTCTCCTTCAGCACGTAGCCGTTGCCGGCTACCATCAGGAAAGTCACCAATCGTTCAATGAACGAGTACCAGTCTGAGTAAGGATTGGGGACAGTCATCAGGTCATATAACAGACCCCTGTCTATCTCGATAATCCCACCTTCGGTAGAAGGAGCGACTACCTGATATCGAGGGGTAGCGGCAGATGTGGCTAGCTCACGGATACAGGCGTGGACTATTTCGTTCTTGGAATAGCCCTCTTTAGCAAAAGACTCAAAATTTGCTTCCGGGTATGAAGCCGTGCCGATATTGAAATTCAGAGGGACGGTAGTGGACAGATCCTGATATGCCTTCGCCCGAAACCTATCCCAGAATGGCAATAGTGACCTCCAGTGCGTTGCGTCAGGGGAGTACAAGATACCCTGACTGGACACATCGCTGGAGGTCACTGCCATGCACGATACATTACAAGGAATTATCCTGTCAAATTATTGGAACCTCCTATTATAAACATCGACATCTCAAAACCGGGAAAATCAATCTGCTCCCCCTAAACTCCCCCTAAACTCCCCCTAGCACATATCACAATCAGGGCGACAATTCGTATAGCTATCCAACAGGTTATAGTCGGTGATGACACAGTTCTGAGTGATCCAGATCGGGATAGTACGCCCCGGATTGTGGAGCGACAAGCCTTCGGATATCTGGACATGCCACCCGTCCTTGACCAGTTCTGCTAACTCCATGAAGGTCTCGCCTTCGACATGCTCTGGGTATGGCTCAGTAACATACACGGTCGGGACTTCTTTGTTCTTCAGCATGTAGCAGTGATCCTCCCAATCGTAGGCGATCCGTTGATTATCGGCATCAGTACCGAGAAGGCTAGGACAGTGCTGATCCCATCCCTTGAAAAGCCTGAACCCTCTTTTCCTCAAGATCGTTTTATTATGGTCTATATGGCTGATTCGGTTTATTTCTCTTTTTGGTTTTCGATACATTATCATTCTAGTCCTCCACCTCGTTGCGAGTCTTACATCTGGAGCAGATGATTTAGCATTAAGACATAATCTTGAGCGTCTTGTTTATTTAATTTATACCTTTTGGTTTTGCGTTTCTTCTTTTTAATATAACGTGTTCTTCTTCGAGCCTCTTTCCATTCTTCAAATTCAGACAGAGATAAAATAGGCATTAGGCTTTACCACCTTTCAGCTAACTTTTCGCCATCCCATTCAAGATTAAAATTACTATACTTTTTATCTTCCCAATCAATAAGTTCGCCCCAACTCTCAGAGATAGGATTCCAAGGGCGAATAGCTCGCTCATCGCCTTCGCTAACGCATAGAAACATCTTGTCTTCTGGTGTGTGCCGTTCCCCAACATGAACTATTTGAACAGTACATCTCCGACAACCTAATCTCGCCTGATCCCAATCGAACTTCCGATCAACAAAGGCATATAGGCAGTTCGGACACTGATGTAAGTGTGCCATTATCCCTCTGCTTCGTTTCTAGTCTTACATCTAGAACAGGTAATAACAGTCCCCTTAGATGCCTTCTCCGCTAAAAGTTTATTACAGGTACTGCATCTCAATTCCTTAGTCTCTACCATACTCCAACCCCTGCCGCCCCAGTTCTACCGTACACCGCAAGGGCTAGAGCCATAACACAGTCGTCATGCACGCCTTCGGGTGCAGAGTACCTAACCCCTGTCCGGGTATACTCAAACATGAACGCATCCAGTTCAGCGACTATCGCACCGCTTGGGTACGTTATCTCATCAGACTGGATCACCATCGCCAACCCCTCCATTAATTTCTGCTTACTGGTAGACGAGAAGTGATAACCTTCGACATTAGGCAACTCTCTCTGTAGCCTTTCAACTATCGGATCGCCAACCCCGGTGGAGTCTACGATTGCAGGAGTCAGACCGATCTCTTGGGTTAGCCTTCTCACGGTTTCCTCCCACGGTAACTGGTAGCGGTCAAACCGACAGACAGAGCCACCGGCATCCAGCCCTATCACTACTGTCCAGTCCACAGACTTGGCAAGGTCTACTCCGTAAACTATCGGAGCCTTACCACTTATATCCCCAATACATTGCCTGATTGATTCCTGACCGAAAGGATTCCCACCATCATCGGAAGGCTCAGCAAAATATAATTCCTTAAACACAGAGTCGGGCAACTGCCTCTTGGCTTGGCTGATCTCATCCGCTGCCAAGACCCCGGCTTCGACAGCATCCTCTGCCGTCAACTTGGAATACAGCCATCCACGCTCCCCTCCCTCCGCTTTCCTAGCCAGAGCATAAGCCCAGTTCCTTCTGCCCTTCACGTTGCCAATGATCCTAATGGAGCCACGGGTAGCGGTTAGAGTAGACCTGACTGCGTGCCACGCCTCCTCACGCATCCTCGTAGCCTCATCCATAACCGCCGCACATACATCCTCGCCGTAAAGGTTGTCAGGCTTCTCGGCAGACTTGAACGAGATGATAGCCCCATTCGCCAAGGTAATCGTCAACTCAGATTCATTCACCGAGTACAGGGTCTCAGGCAACCCTCGCTTCAGCCGCCGAAATGCTATCTTGGCTTGGGGGTAGACCGGGCTGATCCACCAGAAGGATTGCCCTCGCAGACCTCGCATTGCCTGTTCCAGAATCCAAGCTATGCAAGCCACCGTTTTGCCGCACTTGGTCGAGCCTTCGATTATCCCGTAGCGATGATCAGAGAATATCGCTTCCTGTTGTTTCGGGTATAACAGTGGTCTCCGATAGTTGATCCTCGGTGCCATTAGGGTTTGTTGTGTCACTTGCTGCCTCTATGCTAAACGTCACATCGCCTTGAGTTAAACTGATAGACCGCTGGTCGATAGTGATCAACGGCTGATCCGGTATCACGCCATTGATCTCTGATATCCTGTGCATGATTTGAAGCACCATCTTGGTCGCCCTCTCATCACCTGTTAGGGCAAGGGACCACCACCGGGACAGGAGGGTGGAATACCGCTCCATCTGCAATCCCCTGATCTGGTCTGCCATCCCTGAGTATTTCTCTGCCAAATCATTCAAGACTCGCTTGACATCCTTGTGGACCAGTGACGGATGAACTCCCAGAGTCTCGGCTATCTGCTTCTCAGTAGCTCCGCTCTTGGTCAGTTCCAGCATCTGGTATCGCCTAGTTTCAGCGTTAACCCTCACTTGCTTGGTCGGATAGTATCCCGGCTGCTTACGTTTCGGCATCAGACCTTCACCGCCTTCAGCCCCGTGTAATCTTCCCACCGCTTGATAGCCACATCGCAATACCTCGGCTCAATCTCCATCGCATAGCATCGGCGATCCAGACGCTCGGCGGCGATTATGGTCGTTCCAGAGCCGACAAAGGGGTCGTAGACATCCCCTTCATGGTACGACATCGGTCGCTCCATACACTCCAACGGCTTCTGCGTACTGTGTCCTCCGTCAGGGGCGGCAGGTGAGACGTTCTTGTCTAATGATATATCCCAGACTGTCGAGGCATTTGCAGGACCAATCCATGATGCCTGTCTCCCCTTCCTGACCGCATACCAACAAGGCTCATGCTGAAACGTGTAATGCCCTCGTGAGATTGGAAAGTGAGGCTTACGCCACATGACCGACGCCCGAATCTCAAACCCCGCCGACTGGAGAGCCAGCCCCGACCTCAGCTGGAGCGCACCCGCCGCGCTCCAGCAATACACCACGTCGCCGCAGAATAGCCTCCACGCATCCGACCAGTCAGTCCGTTTATCATCGGTAACTAATCCTACTCGGCTCGCCGAGTATTCTAACTGCCCTGCTTCGTACGCTTCGTTTCTCCAGTTTGGGTCGTAGTCTACGCCGTAAGGTGGGTCAGTAATCATAAGGTTAGGAATGTTCCCATCCAAAAGAACAAGTACATTGTCCTCTGAGGTGGCATCCCCGCACATAAGGCGGTGCCGCCCCAGACTCCAGACCTCGCCCCGCTTTACTATCGGCTCGTAATCGTCTGCCTCGGCATCGTCCATCGCATCGTCTATGTCGAAACCTTCATCCTTTGGCTCTGGGTCTGGTATCGTCAGCGGTTCATATCCATTCGCCAAGGTCTGGAGGAGAGCATTGACCGTGGCATTATCAGATGTCACAGTTTCCAATAGTTCGTTTAAGCGTTCCTCGTCTCTCCCTGCCATCGCCGCCAGCGGGTCGAGGGTCGCCAACATCAGGTCTGCCTCTGCCTCGTTTATGTCCAGTACCAAAACAGGCACTTCCGAATCAGGCGTGGTCTCTGCCCTTAGATGACCGTCTACCAGCATCAATCCCTCAGGCGTTTCTCTGGCGATTAGGGCATCAGCATACCCAACCTCAGCCAACAAGCCTTTAAGGGCATCCTGCTGTGCTACAGGGTGGGTTCGCCAGTTGGCAGGGTTAGGCAACAAATCACTAGCCTTAACCCTCCGCAATTCCTTGATCCGATCCCTGATCTGCATTGCTTACCTCCTATTTGCTTACTGGAATGATCGTCACAGCAACCTTGCTCTCCGACCTGTGGGCAACACGCTCCGCATACATGGAATACTGGAGGATATGCTTCGGGCTGTCATCGACAGGCAGCACCCCGGCATCAACCAGACCGTCAATAACAGGTCCGGTCAGGGTAGCCAGCCCATCCCAGTCAAACGGCTTACCGCACCAGAACTGTGTGACCTCCACATTACAAGTCTCCGGGGTAGCCCAGCCGTCTTCCATCTCGATCAATCCTAGGACATACGCATCCTCCCTAGCCTGTATCTTGTTGGCACTGGTAGCTCTCCAGTGAGATCTACCCAGACCGTTCTTGCTCAGGTCAGAATTCGGATGGAACTCAATCGTTAATGTTTCCATGTTAACCTCTCTTTTCTTTATTATTATTATCTCTGCCCCCCTTTAGGGGGGGCAGATAATAATATCTTATCTTAAGACTCTTAAGACTCTTAAGAACTACCATGTTAAGTCTTAACATCGCCATGTTATGAGTTAACCTCTGATCGAACAGGCTTATCACAACACCTCCGCAGCCTCTGGGTGGTAAAGTCCTTCCCACCTAATTACATGATCCTCCCACCGGTCTCGTGCAGCCTTCTCGGTACTATGGAGTTCGTAATCTACGAACCCTTGAGAGTCTTCTTCGATGATTCCAAACATGTTCTCTGTGATGATCAATGCTGCCCAGAATCCTTCCTCCGAACACGAACCGTATTCCTCCTCTGCGAACCCATTCATCGCTACGTCATTTAGTTGTTCCGATATCGCATCGTATTTATTAGTCATTCCAGATGTCATCCCTTTCTATATTACAGTTCTTTTCCCAAACTCATTGCCTTGGTGGGTATAGGCGTATCATCTATACCCAATTGTTCAACGTAATCCCACTTGCCGTTTTTACTGATGAAGTTACTATCACCAGACAGGCTGGCAGACAGGCTCCGAACCGATGTTGGGTTGATCTTCTCAGCCAGTTCCTCAAGGCTCAGGGGTCCATCATTGTCAATATGGATCTTCGCCTGTTTCGGCATACTCAGACCACCAACGAGTTCAGCATTTTTCTGGATGTCCAGATACTCAACCGTACAGCCCTCGTGCCATGTCAGCCTCATGCCAATAGCCTCCCGCATCGCACCCGTATTGGACTTCCTGTGGTGCAGTGCAAAGTCACTATGGTTCGCACCATCCCTCTGGCTGCTCTGTAACTCGAACACGTTCCTTGGGATATTGATCCAATACACGCTTCCAAAAGGTGAACTCTTACCAGACTTCCTGCCCTCATGCGTAACGTGTGCCAGTATGATGCTCTGCAACGGATTCTCGGAGTCCCCTATCTGGCGTAATGCCTTGAAGAATTCCAGCGTTGCCGCTGCGTTCTCTGGTTCGCCTCCACACGCCGGTCCAGCCGAGTCTACGCAAACCGTCCTGATGCCAAGGTCACGCACCATTTTCTGGAGGTACTTCACATCATTGACCAGTGGACCAGCCATGAAACGGTAGTACAGCATCTTGGTCCTACCTGACCCAGGATGGTCGGGATCGTCCCACAGACCGATCTCCTGACCCTGTGCCTCAAGGATCTCCCGATTACGCCACCATGTCTGCTTTTCAGAGGTCTCCCAGTCGAGGTACAAAGCATTGCCCTGATGTGCCTTCAGCCCAGCCACATCGTGACCCGTGTGAAGGGCGTTCATCAGGTTCAATGCAATGATGGACTTGCCGATGCCTCCCGGACCGTAGATCAGGGTTGGCAATTGCTCCCACACCACTCCATGTAAAACCTCTCGTTGCGTCTCTGGTGCGTCCAGCGTCCCTAATGCCTTGACAGGTTCACCAGCCCGAAAGTGCGGTAGCACCAACTTCTTCACCTGAGTCAATCGCTGTT
>Ga0208315_1001381_pt1 | contig 12517 bp, 9 predicted proteins | sample MalvireepMed_215_FD_184239 | JGI IMG/M metagenome (GOLD analysis project Ga0208315, IMG submission 184239) | Marine viral communities from the Global Malaspina Expedition - Malaspina viral metaG DeepMed_215 (SPAdes) (version 2) | ecosystem: Environmental > Aquatic > Marine > Oceanic | place... | reverse complement strand
TCACCCGATAGCGTATGTTGGGTCTATCGAAACTACCTTTGTAAACCAAAGGGGCGTGCAAGTTAAGCTGGGTGAGTATGTCAGCTTGCGTTGCCGTATCTGCGGTGGCGGTTAGCCCGATTACGGGAATAGAGGGAAAGCGAGATTTAATTTGGCCAAGGGCGCGATAGTCTTGCCTAAAGTCGTGCCCCCAATGAGACACACAGTGCGCCTCATCGATAGCAAAAAGCGCAATGTCGGCATTGGCAAGCGACTGCTGAAAATAGTACTGCATCAAACGCTCAGGTGACACATAAAGCAGGTCTAGCTTTCCTGCCTGCAATGCGTCGTTAATACCCGCTTGCTCATCGGCTTCTAACGTGGAGTTTAGGTAAGCTGCTTTTACACCTAAGGCCTTCAGCTGCTCTACCTGGTCTTGCATCAATGATATAAGCGGCGACACAACAATGGCTGTTCCATTTCGCACCAGCGCAGGAATTTGATAACACAGCGATTTACCGCCACCAGTAGGCAGCAGCACGAGTGCGTCTTTACCTTCACATACGCGGTGAATGACTTCGCCCTGACCGTCGCGAAAAGCGTCGTAACCGAAGACATCTTTTAAAATGCGTTCTGGTGTTTTTGCACTTTGCGTGTTGGAGCTTGATTCAGATGGAGCAATTGCAGTTGTCATGGCGCTGGATTTTACGCGTTTTTAGCGATGTCTTCACGGGGCAATTTAAAAAACTAGACTAAAATTCAGCGATAGCCTTTCTCATCAGGCACTTGTGTTACCTGGTGGTATATTTAATGAACAAAACTAATAAGCAGAGTAAATGAAATACGGTGCTATAATTCGCAGCGCAGTATGCCGGTGACTTGCAGGATGAAATTGCATCATGAAAAAAGCGAACATATTGCCTTAAGCACAGGTACCTATATGCTGGAGTAGGATGCTGCTTAGCGCGTGTAACGCCGCCTTGTAGCGCCAAAGCTCGACAAGTGCAAGTGATGTGAGTGGTATCAACGGGAGATGTAATATGGCAGAGCCATTACCAGATTTAATTGAAGAAATTGTTACCGACAGCATGGGTGATGACCCCGCCACCTTATTGGCCGCGTTAGCCGGGCAAGACGAAGTGTATATCGCATCGCTACTTGAATCTTTGCCTGTAGAAAAGCGTTTGGCGGTGTGGGAAGGTATACCTCGCGACCGCAAACTCGATGTGCTTGTTGAGATGCGTAGCGACCCTCGTGAAATTCTCATCGACAATACACCACATAATGAATGGGCCTCCATTTTTGCTGATATTGATGCCGAAGACTTGCTTGAGCTTCTCGACTCATTGCCAAAGCGACTCGTTGATATGGCTTATGAGTCTCTCGACTCAAAAGAACGTAAGTATTTTAGAGAGGCCACTCAGTTTTCCGATAATCAAATAGGCCACTGGGTAAATCACGAACAGTTGGTGCTGCCTTCAAACGCTAAAGTGCGTGAGGGGTTGCGCTTGCTTAGGCGAGATGTTCCCCAGCATTGTGACAGCATCTTTTTGGTTAACCGTTCAGGGCAGTTTTCGGCGTTAGTTAAAATAAACCATTTGTTTACGGCCCAAGATCACGTGTCGCTTTTCGATTTGTCAGAAGAGAATGTAACCACGATCCAAGGCGAAGACGACACCATGAACGCTTCGTTGCTGGTACAGCGCTCTGGGCTTGCTTCGCTGCCGGTCGTTGATGAAAATAATAAGTTGCTGGGCCGCCTTGACGTGTCTTCAGCGAGTGAACTGGTGAATGAATTTTACGAACGCCAGGTAATGTCATCGGCGGGTATGGATGAGGATGAAGATTTATTCTCGCCGGTTGCTAAAAGTGCGAAAAACCGTGCGCTATGGCTAGGCATTAACTTGCTTACTGCTTTTATGGCCTCGTGGTTTATTGGTTTATTTGAAGGCACGCTGCAACAGGTTGTCGCGCTTGCCGTGCTTATGCCGGTGGTGGCGAGCATGGGCGGTATTGCCGGTAGCCAAACGTTAACCCTTATTGTACGGGGCTTAGCGCTCGGTCAGGTCACACCGGCTAACTTACGGGCTCTAATGGTAAAAGAGCTGAAGGTAGGCGGCGTGAACGGCGTGATTTGGGCCTTGGTGATTGGCGTTGTCGCGTACTTTTGGTTTACTGACGCCATGTTAGGGGTGGTTATTTGCCTGGCGATATTGTTCAACATAGTCGCGGCGGCACTCGCGGGTGTGTTTGTGCCTGTCATCTTAGATAAATTAAAAATAGACCCTGCGCTATCAGGCTCGGTCATTCTTACTACAGTAACCGATATCGTTGGCTTCGTGGCGTTCCTTGGTTTGGGGACCCTCTTCTTACTTTGATGTTGCGTCATTTATCGCGGCGTCGTTAACCGCTTCAGAGACGGTACAAGGATGTACTGAAGGGATAACGTTGTTATGCCGCTTGCTATACTCCCTTTGCCGCATAGGAAAGCGGTAAAGGTTGTGTATTGAACAAACCTGATAAACAATACGCGCCTTCTTACCCTTTATGTCTTTGGAGCCAGCCTTGTCAAAGCAAGCCAGTGCCGCTCAAGTCGGTGTTATTTGCGCTATTGCCGCATACAGTATGTGGGGCGTTGCGCCTGTTTATTTCAAGCAATTGATGGTGTTGCCGGCAGCTGAAATCCTTATGCATAGAGTGATATGGTCGGTGGTGCTGCTTGTTGGTTTTATCGCTGCGTTAAAGCAATGGCCTAAGGTTGGTGCAGCCTTTCGCAATAAACGGGTTATGCAAATCTTGTTCGTTGCCGGGCTGTTACTCGGGGCTAACTGGCTTTTATTTATCTGGGCGATTAATAACGACCACATCTTGGATGCCAGTTTAGGGTATTACATTAACCCGTTAATTAACGTGTTTTTAGGGCGGCTTTTCTTAGGTGAGCGGTTACGCAACTTACAGCGTGTTGCGGTTGGGCTTGCTGTTGTTGGCGTTGCCATTCTTATCTTCTCTTACGGTCATGTACCTTGGATTGCCTTGGTGCTTGCTGGCAGCTTCAGTGTATACGGCCTGCTCCGTAAGCAAGTGGCGGTAGACTCACTGCCTGGCCTTTTCATTGAAACCTTGATGTTATCGCCGTTAGCGATTATCTACTGGCTATTCTTTGGTTCTGAATATAGCAACCTATTTAATAATGACGCCACGCTAAACACCCTTATCCTAGCGGCTGGTATTGTTACTACAGCGCCATTACTCTGTTTCACAGCGGCAGCAAGGCGCATTATGTATTCAACGCTAGGCTTTTTTCAGTATATCGGGCCAACGCTTATGTTCATTCTGGCGGTATATCTATACGGCGAGCCGCTAGAAGAGTCTAGACTGGTTACCTTTGGTTTTGTATGGATAGCGCTTATCTTATTTAGTGCCGACTCATTGGTGAATTATCGCAGTCAGCGCAAGGCGCAAAAGCGCTTTGCAGAATAGGTGCTAAAAAAAGCAGAGGTCTTGGCTAAAGCAGTGAAGCTTGTTCTTGATAAGACGCCCCTGGCGCTTCGCACTTTACTTGGTTTCTGCCATCGTGTTTTGCCGCGTAAAGCTGTTTATCGGCTAAGCTTAAAAGCTTATCTACCCGTTGGGTATGGGTGCCACTCACGCCAATGCTGCAGGTAACTTTGATATCGGTCTTAGGAAGTTGAATAACTTCGGCTTCTACCACTTTTCTGAAATCTTCTAAGCGTTTGCAGGCGTTCTCTAGTGTTATTGACGGCATGTAAATACAGAATTCTTCGCCGCCAAATCGAGAAATAATTTCGTCAGGGAAATAAAATTCAATTAGCGCTGCTATGGCCTTTAGTACGATATCGCCCGCATCGTGACCATGGGTATCATTGATTGATTTAAAAAAGTCTAGGTCGATAAGGGCTAGCGCATGATTTTCTAGCAGCTTTTGGTGCTGAACCGTTACCATGTAAAAGAAATGACGCCTATTGGGCAGCCCCGTTAAATAGTCTGTATTGGCAACGCGACGAATCTCTTCCACACTTTCAATATACTCAACGTTTTGCATAACCCGGCATAAAAACTCTTCGTGGCAGTAAGGCACACGCAAAAAGTCATTTGCGCCGCTTTTGATGAAGTGGGCCGACATCAACATACCTTTGCCTCCGGCTACTCCCATAATAGCTAGCTGCTCTTTCGAAAAGGCTTTGCGAAGACTAGAAACAAAATGTGTCCCTGTCATGTCGGGAAGTGTGTTGTCGGTAATAACCAGGCGCACATTATTGTGCTCCGACAAACACTGCATTGCATCGGTGGCGGTTAAACATTCAAAAGCGATAAAGTTATGGCGCTGAAGCAGTGAGACCGTTTTCGTTCTTAGTACTCGATTAGTACTTACTACTATTACGCCGGTAGACTTATTTTTTTCGAGTCGGCCAATAAGACGATTTAAGTAATCGTAGTTTTGGGAATTTTCTTTAGGGATATAATCGACAACATCACGTTCGAGGACTTTGTCGCGAATGGCGCTGTCCAAACTCTCGGTAGTGGCTATGGTGGGGATGAAGGATTTCACCGTAAAGTCGATAGCCTCGCCTTTACGGGCATCAGGTAGAGAATACGCTACAATGGCGCACAGAAACGTTTCTGGCGCATCTTTTTGCGAAAAACGCGCCTTACCTTCTGTTAATGAGGTCGCGCCCACGGGCGTAAGGCCCGCGCGACGGACTAATTTCGCAATCAGTTCAAGGTTGCCTTCACCATTTTCAAGGATCAGCACGTGTTGCTGCATACATTTCAACTTAACGTTAGGCTACCTTGCCAATGAATAATTTTACGCTTTCTCCAGCTTTGCGTAAGCAAGTACTAGCCATTTGCTGCCAAACTCGTCAAAGTTTACTTGAACGCGGCCGTGCTCACCACTTCCTTCATAGTTTAGAACAATCCCTTCACCGAATTTACGGTGAACCACACGCTCACCTAAACTAAACCCGGTTTCTTCAAAGCTTGCATGCGACGTCGCCTGACTAAAGCGATTATGCACTGGGCGGGAAATCGTCGATTTTAGCCTTACTTCTTCCACGCAATCAGAGGGCATTTCGCGAATAAATCGAGACGCCGTATGGTATTTGTCTTGACCGTATAATCGGCGACTTTCGGCATAAGTGATATACAACTTTTGCATAGCCCTTGTCATACCAACATAGCAAAGTCGGCGCTCTTCTTCCATTCGGCCAGGCTCATCGTTGGTCATCTGGCTAGGGAACATGCCTTCTTCAACCCCTGCTAAGAATACCAGTGGAAATTCTAGGCCCTTAGCCGTGTGAATGGTCATCATTTGAACGGCATCTTGGTCTTTATCTGCCTGAGTTTCCCCCGCTTCTAAAGACGCATGCGCCAAAAAGGCAGCAAGAGGCGTCATTTCTTCGGCCTCTTCTGGCACGATAAAGGTTTTACAGGCGGTAACCAGCTCTTCCAAGTTTTCTAATCGCGCTTGTGCTTTCTCGCCACGCTCTGCTTGGTACATGGCGTATAAGCCAGATTGTTTAATGGCTTTATCTGCTTGCTGGTCTAGTGGCTCATCTAACGTGGTCTGTTCCAGTTCAGTGATAAGCAATACAAAGCTTTGCATTGCGTTTAGCGCGCGACCTTTAAAACCGCCTTCATTAATAAGCAGCTGACAGGCTTGCCACATAGAACAGTTATGCATGCGCGCGGCGTCACGCACCTGCGATAGGGTTTTCTCGCCAATACCTCGACTTGGTGTGTTTACCACGCGCTCAAAGGCTGCGTCGTCGTGGGGATGGCTAACCATGCGTAAGTAGCCTAGGGCGTCTTTGATTTCTTGGCGTTCAAAGAAGCGCAAGCCGCCGTAAATGCGATAAGCGAGGCCTTCGTGAAGTAAGGCTTCTTCTAGAACACGAGACTGGGCATTGTTTCTATATAAAATTGCCGTGTCGCTAAGGGCATTGCCTTGGTTAAGCCAATCTTTAATTTTCGACACGATAAAGCGGGCTTCGTCTAACTCGTTGAACCCCGCGTAAACAGAAATGAGTTCACCTTGTGCGTCTTCAGTCCAAAGTTCCTTACCCAAACGGCCTGTGTTGTTGTCGATAACCGTGTTGGCGGCCTTAAGAATATTGCCCGTAGAGCGATAATTCTGTTCAAGGCGAATGGTGTTTGGCTTATTAAAATCTTTAAGGAAATGCTGAATATTATCTACGTTTGCACCACGCCAGCCGTAAATTGACTGGTCGTCGTCGCCAACAATCATAATATTGTTGTCACCGCCACTACATAGCATACGAAGCCATGCGTATTGAATGTTGTTGGTATCTTGGAATTCGTCAACCAGTACCGCGCGGAAGCGGCGCTGATAATGGGCCAATACTTCGGGGTTTTTCGCCCACAGTTCGTGAGCACGCAAAAGCAATTCCGCAAAGTCAACTAAGCCTGAACGGTCACACGCGTCTTGGTATGCGGCATATACCTCTCGCATGGTTTTTTGAATATGATCGCCATGAGTTTCAATGTGCTGAGGACGTAAACCTTCATCTTTATTACCGTTTATGTACCACTGAATTTGTCTAGGCGCCCAATGTTTTTCGTCTAAATTCATGGCCTTTAGAATTCGGCGAATTAAGCGATACTGATCGTCTGAGTCGATAATTTGGAAGTTCTCAGGCAGGTTGGCTTCAGCGTGGTGCGCGCGCAGCAAACGGTGTGCAAGGCCGTGGAAAGTACCAATCCACATGTTGTGCAGGCTGCGGCCCATCAAAGACTCAATACGGCCACGCATTTCCTTTGCTGCCTTATTGGTGAAGGTAACGGCCAATATTGAGAAAGGCGCGATGTTTTCGACTTCCATCAACCACGCTATACGGTGCACTAATACACGGGTTTTTCCGCTCCCTGCGCCCGCAAGTACTAAAGCGTTAGACAATGGGGCTGCTACTGCTTCACGCTGTTTGTCGTTAAGCTCGTCTAGCAGTCGAGATACATCCATAGTGTGGCACCTGTTAGTTGATAGTGTTATACATTCGGCAGCGGGCTATTATGCCATCTGCCTGTTAATTTATACAGTCCAGTTTTGCTGCCGGCTTTCAGCGCGCACGTGTCTGCTGTGAATCGAATATTTATTGAAACAATGCCTGGGTAAGAATGCATGCTTATAAATAAGCTACATTGTTTCAACGTTGGTTATAACGGTTATTAGCTATAACGAATTAATTCGATAAATTGATCGAATTGTGCGCTCGGGCGGTATCTCATTGGTATTGAATCGTCTAAAACTCAGGTAAACTTTCACCCTGAATTCAGCTTTTTTGCATTTTACTGCTAAGCCCTAACACGTTTTTTGTAGCAGGCGTTTAGCTATGCTTACAGTCACAATTTCCAGTACACGAGACTTTCATACATTAACGGGACATGCTCATGACCGCACTATCTACGCCCATCGATTTTTGGTCGACGTTAAAACAAGAAGCCCAAGTTGTTGCAGACAAAGAGCCGTTGCTGTCGAGTTATGTTCATGCCAGTGTACTGGCGCACCACAACTTTGAGTCGTCTTTAAGCTTTATTTTGTCAAATAAAATGGCCGATGACGTTATGCCTGCGCTGGCTATTCGCGAAGTGTTTGACGAAGCTTACCTGCTTGAGCCCGGTATCAGCGAAGCGGCCAGTGCGGATATACTGGCGATCAAAGCGCGCGACGCCGCAGTGAATGATTTTTTAACGCCGCTACTGCACTTTAAAGGCTTTCACGCTGTTCAAGTTCACCGCATGGCCCATTACCTTTGGCTTCACGGCCGACATCAACTGGCCTTGTTTCTACAAAGCCGTAATTCAGCAAGCTTTGGGGTGGATATTCACCCGGCGGCCCGCATAGGTAAAGGGGTGATGTTTGACCATGCTACCGGCATTGTTGTGGGTGAAACGGCGGTAGTTGAAGATAACGTGTCTATTTTGCAAAGCGTTACCTTAGGCGGTACGGGTAATGAGTCTGGCGATCGTCATCCTAAAATTCGCCAAGGTGTGCTGATTGGCGCAGGGGCTAAAATCTTGGGCAATATCGAAATAGGCGAAGGTTCAAAAGTCGGCGCAGGAAGCGTTGTCCTTAACAATGTACCTGCCCATGTAACTGTGGTGGGCGTACCTGCGAAAGTTGTTGGGAGACCTGTTTGTGAAAGCCCTTGTGAATCTATGCGCCAAAACGTATTAGAGGACAACTCCCACGTTTGATACCCCTCTAATATTGGGGGGCAGTGTACTTTAGCGCCGCACCCCTTTTGATGCGGGTAAATGTACTCTGACCCTCACTGTTTTTATTTGCTACAGAAAATGCGTTAACTCGCTAAGATCATCTAATGCCACATGAGGCAGCACGCTAACAGGCTCATTGTGTAAGGTCATTGGTCTGTTACACGCAAACCACGCGGCCTGATACCCGGCGTTAATCGCACCGTAGACATCTTTAATTATGTTATCGCCCACATGCAGTATGTGCTTAGGCGCTACATTCAACCGTGCTGCGGCCTCATCAAACATATGCTGTGCGGGCTTCATGGGACGCGACGTGCTGGCATGCAATATGGTATCGAAATAGCTATCAATACCTATTTTTTCAGCGTTAACATTTCCGTTTGTAATGCCAACTATCGGTAAACTTTTACTGACTGCTTTAAGGGCGCTGTGAACGTCCTTGGCTAGGGTAAAGTCGCTTCTTGCGTCGTAGAAACAATTAAAACAAGCTTCTACTGCTTGCGTTAGCTCGCCTTCTTTTTCCAGCTGCGTTGTTATCTTGTCTGGCGCGGTGTTAGAGAGTGCTGCTGTGAGTACTACGCGGCGTAACTGACCCATATCTGACGCTAAGCGTTTGTCTTTAGCAATGGCCGCACGCTTCAGTGACAGCCAGTCGCTAGCGGAGAGTGCTGCGGCATGTTGATGGTGCTTTGCAATGTGTGCTTCTAACGCTTTTTCGGCACGGCGGATAATAGGGTCGTTATTGTAAAGGGTGTCATCAAGGTCGAATGTCATGGCCTCGACCTTATTGATAGACCTAAAAAACTGCATGGTTACAACCTTAATCTAGCTTTATTTTTTATGCGCCCGGGGGTGAGCTTCATCGTAAACATTGGCGAGATGCTGAAAATCTAAATGGGTATAGACTTGTGTTGTCGACAGGTTAGCGTGCCCTAAAAGTTCTTGTACCGCGCGCAAATCACCACTGGACTCTAATACGTGTGTCGCGAAGGAATGGCGCAATTTGTGAGGGCTAACTTTTTGCGACAGCGAATGCTCTTTAGCCATTTTGTCGAGTCTATTTGCCACTTGTCTGTTAGAAATACGGGTTTTGCGTTTGCTAACAAATACCGCGCTCTCATAAGGCGAAGCGTAAGCAGGTCGCACTTTAAGCCATGCGTTTAACGCTTTTTGTGCGTGACGACCTAACGGTAAAATACGTTGCTTACTGCCTTTACCCATAACTTTCACCGTGCCGTCTTTAAGGCAGTCGGCCAAATTTAAGCCGGTTAGTTCGCTTAAACGCAATCCGCAGCCATAGAGAAGCTCAAACATCGCCACATCGCGAAGCTGCATTCCTTCATCTTCATCGCTGCTTTGAGGCGAGGCATTGAGCAACTGCTGCATTTCATCAACACTCAATTGCTTAGGGAGCGGCTTGCCTTGTTTAGGGGCTTGAATACCTTCTACTGGATTGCTGAAAAGCTGTTGATGTTCAATAAGGTATTGGCAGAATGTGCGAAGGGCAGAGAGCCGAAGGGCAATACTTCGAGGGCTATGTCCCGACATTTTAGCGTCGGCCATGACCCGTTTAATATCGCTTGGCGTTAAGCCTGACCATTCGTACAAACCCAATAGTTTTGCAACTTCAGTTAACTGGCGTTTATAGTTTTTAATGGTGTGAAGAGATAAGCCGCGCTCAACCTGAAGGTGAAGCAGAAATTTATCTAGCCATTGTTGGCAGGGTTCGCTAATAAGCGCGTCCGTAGACACGGCACTTAATATCCCATCATTTCAGGCAGGATGATATTAAGCACCTGCTGTAGTTGCTGTAGCAGCAGTGTATCCATATCAGGCGTAAAGTGGCTGGCGTCGCTACTGCTAATGCCTAAAATACCTAAATCGCGGTTATCACCAAGTAGCATTAGCGCTACAGATTCCGCAGGACTTTCTCCGAAAAGAAGTTGACGTTCATGCTGAGATAGTCGGCCAAAGAAAAAGTTGGTGTTCTTGAAACGCTTTTCGGTGAACAGGCGCTGCTGTAACTCAGGAATAGCATGGGGGCCTTTGAAACTTTTGATTACAGCAGATGAAAGCTGTAAACGCTCTTGCAATACATCTTCTAACGTAAACTGGACTTCTGCAACGCTTTCACAGCGTAGAAGCTGTACGTTTAGGTCGGTGTAAACGCGATAGATTTTTTCGTTTTGCTTGGCGATGGTTACCAGTTGATTGAGCTTGAAATTAAGCTGCCTTACTTTTTGTCTCAACTGGTCACTTTGAATTTCAACAAGCGAAACACTGCCTTTGTGTTCATGGGGAAGCTTAATTTTTTCGAGAAGGTCTGGGTACTGAGCAAAGAACTCGGGGTTTTCTAACAAAAACGCGTGCACATCTGTACTCGACAATTCCGTTGTGTCGTTAAATGGCTCAATAATTTGCGTGGCGTTAGATTGCCCCGATAAGTCGTTCATAGATTTATGTGTCCGTCATATACGTGTTCGGCAGGCCCTGTCATTTTTAATACATTATCTGGGCCGGGCCAGCGTATACGTAAACTGCCCCCGGGTAAGTCTACCCGCACGTCTTTACTTAATTTACCCTGTATTTGACCAATTGCAACTGCTGCGCACGCACCGCTTCCACAAGCAAGGGTTTCACCCGAACCACGCTCAAATACTCTTAGCTTAATATGCGAGTCGTTGATGATTTGCATAAAGCCTACGTTCACGCCTTCTGAAAAGCGTTCGTGCTTTTCAACTAGCGGGCCAATTTCAGCGACGTTGGCGGTATCGACATCGTCAACTTCCATTACGCAATGAGGGTTGCCCATTGAAGCTGCGCCAATGAATAAGGTGCTTTCGCCCACGCGTAAGATATAGGTATTTTCTTGCTTGTTGGCTTTAAGGGGAATGTTAGCCGGTTCGAACTCTGGCTTACCCATATTGACGGTAACTTGCCCGTCTTTCTCTAGGTAAAGCACCATTTTGCCTGCTTTGGTACTCACCACAATTTTGTTACGGTTTATCAAGCCCTTTTGCTTAACAAAGCGCGCAAAACAACGTGCGCCATTACCGCACTGCTCTACTTCAGAGCCATCGGCATTGAAAATACGATAATGAAAGTCTTGTTCAGGATCGTAAGGCGGTTCAACCATCAACAGCTGGTCGAAGCCGATACCGAAATTTCGGTCAGCCAGTTGTTGGATTTTTTCTTTAGAGAAAAATACGTTTTGAGTAACGTTATCAATTACCATGAAATCGTTACCCAAACCGTGCATTTTGGAAAATTGAACCTGCATTAAACGCGCATCTATCTTTTTAGTTTGTCTCTAGTTTACGGAAGTTTATGCTCACCTTGCCAGAGATCTTTTTGTTTTTCTCTTTCGCGAACCACAATGGCTTTGTCACCATCTACCATAATCTCCGCTGGGCGGCAGCGGCTGTTGTAGTTCGACGCCATAACAAAACCATAGGCACCGGCACTGCGAACTGCAAGTAAATCGGTGGGCTCAATGGCTAATTCACGGTCTTTGCCTATAAAGTCACCGGTCTCGCACACTGGGCCTACCACATCGTAGGTGTGTAGTTTTGCGGTGCTTTCTTCTTTTACCGGGATAATCTTTTGCCACGCTGAGTAAAGCGCTGGACGCAACAGGTCGTTCATTGCCGCATCGACAATAGCAAAGCTTTTCTCTTCGCCTTCTTTGATGAACTCGACCTCGGTGACTAAAATACCAGCGTTGGCGGCAATAGCTCGGCCCGGCTCAAGGATAAGTTTGAGGTTCTCTCTGCCGACCATTTTTTCAGCCATGGCTTGTGCATAGGCTTTAGGGTGGGGTGGCTCTTCATCGTTATAAGTCACGCCCAGGCCGCCGCCCACATCTAAATGTTCGATGATGATGTTGCGCTCGGCAAGCTCATCAATAAGCACAAGCAAACGCTCTAACGCATCTACGAAGGGACCTATTTCAGTTAATTGAGAGCCAATGTGGCAATCCATTCCCACTACATTCAAATTTGGAAGCGATGCCGCTAGTTCATAAGTCGCCAGTGCGCGCTCGCGCGCTATTCCAAATTTATTGGCTTTTAAGCCAGTTGAGATGTAAGGGTGTGTCTTAGCATCTACATCTGGGTTAATACGCAAAGAAATAGGGGCTTTTACGCCTACTTCACCAGCCACTTCATTAATGCGGTGTAATTCAGGCTCTGACTCTACGTTAAAGCACATAATGCCTTGCTCTAACGCATAGCGAATTTCGTCGTGCTTTTTGCCTACGCCAGAAAAAACCACTTTGCTAGCG
>Ga0208315_1001377_pt1 | contig 12532 bp, 12 predicted proteins | sample MalvireepMed_215_FD_184239 | JGI IMG/M metagenome (GOLD analysis project Ga0208315, IMG submission 184239) | Marine viral communities from the Global Malaspina Expedition - Malaspina viral metaG DeepMed_215 (SPAdes) (version 2) | ecosystem: Environmental > Aquatic > Marine > Oceanic | place... | reverse complement strand
TGCTTGACGATGTAGAGGGATCCCTCTACATCGTCAAGCATGACAGAGACCCAAAGCAAAATCGCCGCCGGGCTTGAGCGTGCCTTTGCCGCCCGCGGCTTCGCCGAACCCAGCGTCGAAGACCTGCGAGATGCGGCGGGGGTAAGTCTGCGCACGCTTTATAAATACACCCCGTCCCGTGCTGAGATGGTGCTGGCGGCACTGGAAAACCGCCAACGGCGCTACCTCGCGCTGGTTTTCGACGATCTACCGAAGGCACCCACCGACGCGCTGGAGGCGATCTTGGCGCGTGTCGGGCAGTGGATGGAAACCGAAACCTCTCACGGCTGCCTGTTTCATGCCGCCGTCGCCGCCGACCCCGGCAGCGATAGCCTGCGCGCCCTGCTGACGCGGCATAAGGCCGAGGTCGCGACCAAGGCCGCCACGGCCACCAATCTGGCGGGGGCCGAGACGGCGCTCTTGCTCATCATCGAAGGGCTCACGCAGACTTGGCCGCTTCGGGGGGCGGAGGCCGTGACCGCCGCGCAGCGTTTGGCGCAGGCGATGGCCGAAGATATTCTAAGGACGCTCGCATGATACAGGGCCACCGCTGGGGCGTGATCGCCATCCTTTTCGCGGCCGTCGTCTGGGGCACCACCGGCACCGCCGCCACCTTTGCCCCCGACGTGAGCGCCGCCGCCATCGGTGCTGCGGCCATGGGTCTGGGCGGGATCGCGCAGGCCCTTTGGGCCGGGCGCGGCATCTTGAACCAGCGTGCGCGGCTCTGGCAGCAGCGCCGTCTGCTGGTCATCGGCGCAGTGGCGGTGGCGGTCTATCCGCTGGCCTTTTACGGCGCGATGCGGCTGGCGGGGGTGACGGTGGGCACGGTCATCACCATCGGCTCTGCGCCGCTGCTCTCGGCGCTGATCGAATACTTGCTGGACAGCCGCCGCCTGACCCTGCGCTGGTCCGTTGGCGCGGCGGTGGGGCTGATCGGCATGGGGCTGATCTGCTTGGCCGAAAACGCCGCCCATGGGGAAACGCTGCGCGCGCCATCGGTTCCCTTGGGCGTCTTGCTGGGCCTGATCGGGGGCTTCACCTACGCGCTTTATTCGTGGAGCGCGCGCAAGATGATGCTGCAAGGCACCGGCTCTACCGTGGCCATGGGAGCGACCTTCGGGCTGGGTGGGCTGCTGCTGATGCCGGTACTGCTGGTCTCGGGCGGGGCTTTTCTGGCGTCATGGAACAACGCCGCCGTGGGGCTTTATATGGCCGCTGTGCCGATGTTTTTGGGCTATATCGCCTTCGGCTACGGCCTTGCCCGGGTGCAGGCAAGCATGGCCACCGTGATCACCCTGTTCGAGCCGGTCGTCGCCGCGGTGCTCGCCGTGGTCATCGTGGGCGAACGCCTCCCCCCGCTTGGCTGGATCGGCGTTGCGCTGGTGATTGGCTGTCTTGCCATCATCACCCTGCCCTTGCCATCACGGCTGCGCCGCGGCGTGGCTGCGCAGCCGCCGGGTGTCGCTTGACGGGCCGCCGTCGCTACAGCTGATCCGGCGGTGTCTCTCCCCGGAAAAAGTGATCGAGGTTGTCCAGCGCCTTGAACCCCATCGCATCGCGGGTGGCCACGGTGGCGCTGCCGACATGCGGCATCATCATCACGTTGTCATGCGCGGCAAAGGCCGGGTTGCCGCCCGGCTCGGTCACGAAACAATCCAACCCCGCTGCGCCGACATGGCCCGAGGTCAGCGCCCCAAGCAGTGCCGCTTCATCCACCAGATTGCCACGCGCGGTGTTCACGATCACGCAGCCCTTGGGCAGACGCGCCAGCCGCGCTGCATTCAAAAGACCCACGGTTTCGGGCGTGGCCGGGCAGTGCAGCGTTAGGAAGTCCGACACCGCCAGCAGGTCATCCAAGTCGGCGTGATAGGTCGCGCCCGCCTCCTCCTCCAGGTCCAGTTGTCGGCGGTTGTGGTAATGAATCTCCATATCCAGCCCGCGCGCCTTGCGGGCAAAGGCGCGGCCCACGCCGCCCATGCCGATGATGCCAAGCCGTGCGCCGGATAGCTGCTTGCCCACCAGCATTGCAGGCGACCACGACTGCCATTGTCCGCTACGCACCAGCCGGTCCCCCGCCACCGCATGCCGCGCGGCCCCCAGCATCAGCATCAGCGCCAGTTCCGCCGTGGCATCCGACAGAACGCCCGGCGTGTTCGTCACGATAATTCCCCGCGCCTTGAGGCTGGGCAGGTCGCAGTGATCCACCCCGACGGAGTGGTTGGCGATGATCTTGAGCCGGGGGTCAAGCTGGGCCACCACATCGGCGCTGAAATGCTCGGAGTGACAGGGGATCATGCCATCGACCTGTGCGCTCATCGCGATGATGTCCTCGGCGCTGCCGGGTGCGTCAGCCGGATCCCAGATCACCTCATAGTCACGCCGCGCCCGGTCGAGCGTGGCGTCAGAAAGCTGCCGGGTGATCCAGATGACAGGCTTGCCCATGGGTCAGTCCCGATCCTTCCGACTGGAGGTGAAGAAATCATAGGCCACGAAGGCCAGCGTCACCGCGACGATGATAATCAGATCAATGCTGGGCACCTCAACCGCGAGGATCAGCAGAAAGATCGCGATCGCCGCAAAGGCGAAAAGAGCAAGTAAACGGTTCATGTTTCAATCCTCATTGGGTTGCGCCATCGGCCCAGTCGAAAAGCCATTGTGCGCTGCGCATCAGGCGCCCGTCTTGGCCGTGACCGCCGACCAGTTGCACGCCCATCGGCAGCCCGTCTTCCGATGTCATCAAAGGCACGTTCACACAGGGGCTGCCACAGAGCGTCCACAGACCATTGAAAATCGGATCGCCGGTCGTCTCCAGCCCGCGCGGTGCGGGGCCGGTGGCCGACGGGCATAAAAGCACGTCACAGCGGGTCAGCAATTCTTCAAGCGCGGCGGTCAGCACCTTGGGCAGGTCGCGGGCCGATTGGTAATCGCGGGCCAACACCTTGTTGCCCGTCTCCATCGCCTCGCGGGTCGCGGGAGACAGCAGGTCGGCCCCATCGCGCAGGTAGGGGTAATAGTGATAGGCCATCTCGGCAAAGTTGATGCGTTTGCGCGCCTCTGCTGCCCCGTCGAAGACCGACGGCAGGGGCAGTTCGAACGCCTGATCACCGAGCGCTGCGACCAATTCTTCGAAAGCCGCGTGAAGCTCCGGGTCGGCATCCTCCCACCCCGGCGGGCGAACGAAACCAAAGACCGGCGGGATCGGCGGCGCGGTGGTGGTCTGCGCCAAAAGCGCGGGCTTGGGGGCAAGTTCGGTGGCGCTGTCTTCGGGGTCATGGCCGAATAGCACCTCTGCCAGCAGCGCCGCACCAGCGGGATCGCTGGCAAAGACGCCGATGGTGTCGAGCGAAGGTGACTGCGTCAGCACCCCCCGGCGCGGGATCGCGCCGAAGGTCGGTTTGAACCCGGTGACCCCACAATAGGACGCAGGCCGGATCATTGAGCCGCCCGTCTGCGTGCCGATGGCCAGCGGCACCATGCCATCCGCCACAGCCGCCGCCGAACCTTGGGACGAGCCGCCGGGGCTATGCGCTGGATTATGCGGATTGGTGGTCTTGCCCGGATGCATGAAGGCAAGCTCGGTCGTGACCGTCTTGCCCATGATGATCGCGCCCTCGGCCTTGAGCCGCTCCACGATGAAAGCATCGCGCAGCGGCACGCGCCCCTTGTCTTGGGCCGCGCCGTTCTCAGTCGGGATGCTGCGGGTGTCGATCACGTCTTTCAGCCCCACCGGCAGCCCGTGCAACCGCCCAAGCGGTCGGCCCGCCCGACGATAACTGTCGAGCGTGCGGGCCTGTGCACGGGCGAACTCGGGATCGAACCACGCCCAAGCGCCCACGACCTCCTCGCGCGCTTCGATCCGCGCGATGTAGCTTTCCACCAGCGCCAGCGCGTCCAGCGCGCCGCTCGCCAGACGGTCCCGCAACTCGACCACGCCGAGCGCTGCCGCTGCGGTCATCCTTGGCTCAGCGCCCATAGAACACCTCCGGCAGGTAGAAGACGATCTGCGGGAAGACATACATCAGCACCATCGACAGGATCACGCAGAAGAGGAACGGCATCACGCCCGCGAAAATCTGCGTCAGACGCAACTCGGGCGGGGCGATCCCCTTGAGGTAATAGGCCGACATGGCCATCGGTGGCGTTAAGAAACTGGTCTGTAGGTTCAGCGCCACGAGGATGCCAAAGAACAGCGGATCAATCTCGAACACCGCCAGCAGGGGCAAGAAGATCGGCACGAAGATGATGATGATCTCGGACCATTCCAGCGGCCAGCCGAGCAAGAAGATAATGAGCTGCGCAAGGATCAGGAACATGATCGGCGACAGGTTCAGCGATTGCACGAACTCGGAAATCACATGTTCTCCCCCAAGGTAAGAGAACACCGCCGAGAAGGTGTAGGAGCCAACGAAAAGCCAGCAAACCATCGCCGTGGTGCGCACCGTGAGATAGACACTCTCGCGCATCCGCTGCCATGTCATTGCCCGGTAGATGAAGGCGAGGAAGATGCCCCCAAGCGCCCCGATGGAGGCCGCCTCGGTCGGTGTTGCCAAACCAAAGAGGATCGACCCCAGCACCGCGAAGATCAAAAACGCGAGCGGCAGGAAGGATGTCGCGATCATCAACAAGAGCCTGCCCATCGGCATGTCCGGCACCTCATCCGCTGTGGGACGTGGGGCCGAAGACGGCTGCAACAGCGACCGTCCGATGATGTAGACCAGATAGAGCCCGACCAGCGTCAGCCCCGGCAGCAGCGCCGCCGCGTAAAGCCGCACGATAGAGACGTTGGTCGCCGCCGCATAGACGATCAGCATGATCGAGGGTGGGATCAAAATGCCCAGCGTCCCGCCCGCACAGATGATGCCCGCCGCGAAAGACGGATCATAGCGCGCCTTGAGCATCGCAGGCAGCGCCAGCAGGCCCATCAGCGTCACAACCGCGCCAACGATCCCGGTGGCCGTAGCAAAAAGCGCGCAGGTGATCAGCGCGGCCACACCCATCGAACCGGGGATGTTTTTCGAGGCGATGTTGAGCGTGGTGAACAGCCGGTCGACGATATTTGACCGCTCCACGATATAGCCCATGAACAGGAACAGCGGCACTGCGGTCAGCACTTCGTTCGACATCACCGTGAAGGTTTGGTTCACGAAGAGATCGAATATTCGGTTGTTGAATAACCCCTCGAACCAGGTCGTCCATTGCTCCCACTGGCCGGCCCCCTCGTCCAGCCGGTCAAAGCTGCGCCACATGCGGCGCGCGTCAAAATAGGCGTAGTAGCCAAAGCCGATGCCCATCGCCATCAGCGTGAAAGCAATCGGAAAGCCCAGGAAAACAAAGACGATGAACAGCCCAAGCATCATCAGGGCGATTTGCGGATCGGTCATGTGAGATGGCCTTTCTCGGCCTTGTTGGCTTCGCGCATCATGAGGTCTTCGGTCTCAAAGACGTCTTCCTCGGCTTCGAGCCAGTAGTTGGAACGTATGGCGATAAGACAGCGGCAGACCTGCGCGATGCCCTGGATGAACAGCAAGATCCCCGCCGCCACGATGATCGCCTTGAATTGATAGATCGGCACGCCCGCCGGGCTGTTGACCGACACTTCGCCATATGACCAAGACCGGGCGGCGTATTTCCACCCCGCGAGGATCAGCGCCGTGACCCCGGGGAAAAAGAAGATGATGTAGAGCACGAGGTCGATCATGCCTTGGGTGCGCGGCTGGAACAGCCGGTACAGGAAATCCCCCCGCACATGTCCCCCGCGCGACAGAGTATAAGCCCCGCCCATCATAAAGAGCGTGCCATACATGATGAAGGACACGTCCAGCGCCCAAGCGGTGGGATTGTTCAGCACATAGCGCACAAAAACTTCGTAGCCCGTGCCGATGGACATCAGCAAAATGAGCCAAGCGAAAGCCTTGCCGAACCACGCAGAAAGGTTATCGGCGAACCGAATGAAAGATATCATGATGCCCTCGGTATCTCGCACGAACCCCGGCGCGCTGATGCGCCGGAGTTCGCGGTGATGTTATGGGATTGCGGGATCAGAGTTTGATCTTGCCGGGGAAGTAATGCTCGTAAGCAAGACCGTAATCCGGCGAGTTCATCAACTCGTAATAGGCCACGCGGTCGACCCATTCGCGCTGGCTGTCGAGGGTCTTTTTCATGAAAGGATCGGATTCCAACTCGGGGATCAGTTCATCCCATGCCTTAAGCTGCGCATCCAAGATATCTTTGGACGTGCGCCGCACGGTCACGCCAGCCTCGTTCTGCAGGAACTGAAGGTCCGCCGAATAGCGGTCCATCGCCTTGGCCGTGTTCGCGGTCGAGACCGCCTCAACAGCGTATTTCAGAATCGCCTGAAGATCGGGATCGAGGTCTTCGAGGAACATCTTGGAGAACAGGAATTCAAAGCTCTCAGACGCTTGGTGATAGGACGACAGATAGTAGTTCTTGGCCACGTCCTGTGCACCGAAATCCTTGTCCGACGACGGATTGTTGAACTCAAAGGCGTCGATCACACCACGTTCCATCGCAGGCACGATTTCACCGCCCGGCAACTGTGCAACAGACATGCCCAGCTTGGCCATCAGATCGGCGGCCAGACCCACGGTGCGGTACTTGAAGCCCTGCAGATCGTCGACGGAGTTCACCTCATCTTTGAACCAGCCAAAGGGCTGCGCAAACATCGGGAAGCCCATGTAGCCAACAACGTCGAGGCCCATGATATCTTGGGTCAGCTCGTTATAAAGCTCCTGACCGCCGCCCTGGTAGAACCACGACAGCATGGTGGTGGCAGAGCCGCCAAAAACCGGCCCGGTGCCAAAGAGCGATGCGGCTTTGTTCTTGCCGTACCAATAGACGGGCACCGAATGCGCCGCGTCGATCAGACCGTCGTTCACGGCATCAAGCACCTGAAACGCCGCCACGACCGCGCCCGCAGGCAGCACGTCGACCTTGAGACGCCCTCCCGACATCTCCTCTACCCGTGTCGCGTAATCGCGGGCAAAGTCTTGCCAGATGTTGGCGTCGTTCCACGACGTCTGCATCTTGATGACGATCGGCGCTTGCGCCAACACCGCCGGTGCGGCCAGCATGCTCCCGGTAGCGGCCCCCCCAGCAAGTGCGGACTTCGTCAGGAACGAACGTCGATTGAACTTTTTAGTCTCAGTCATGTTTCCTCCTCCCAGAGTGGCCGCCCCTTTGCTTACTTGAAATACGCTATTGGTCGGGCGACCCGAGATCAGAGACTAACCGAATGATCTCATTTGGCAAGAATTGTCCGCTGACGACTCATCAACTGCAACTTTATTGTGCAATTGACGCACGAAACGACACTCTGCGCCGGGTCCGAGTGTGCCTGATTTCGCAGGGTTTGGCGGGGCTGTGACATGCCCCGCCCCACCTCACACGGCCCAGTGAAAACCGGTTTCTTCCTCGGACCGCTGCCAGAGTTTGACCATCGTGGCTTTGTCATAGGCATAGGGCTCCAGCGATCCGCGCCCAACCGGGCCGACCATCTCCATTCGGCCTGTGGGGCCGTAAAGCGCGCGCTGCGCCAGCCCGTTTTCGGTAGCGCACATGACCTCTGGATAGGCGCCCCGCTCTGCCGTTTGAACGATCGGCAGTTTCGACATGAGCCACCACGTGAACCGCGTCATCAGGCCACCGCTGGTGCTGATTAAAGAGGTGGCCGAGGCACCGGGGTGGCAGACATAGACCTCAACGTTCTTTCCCGCCCGCGCGACGCGGTCCTGCAATTCATAGGCAAACATCATCTGCGCCAGCTTGCTCTGACTATAGGCGGGGTTGGCGCGGTAGTTCTTGTCCCAGTTCATGTCGTCGAACTGGATGGTGCGCAGGCCCATCTTGTAGCCAAGGCTCGCAACCACCACGATCCGGCCCGCGGTCTCTTCGATTCGGTCGAACAACAGCCCGCAGAGCAGGAAGTGGCCGTAGTGATTGGTGCCCAACTGGCTTTCATGTCCCGCCTTGGTTAGCTGGCGGCTTGGCACCTGCGCGATGGCGGCGTTGCAGATCAGCGCGTCGATCCGAGGAACATCGCGCAGAAGCTCTGCCGCAGCGCTGCGTACCGTGTCCAGATCGGCCAAATCCATCCGAATAAAGCTGACCTGCGCCGCCGCGCCATATTCGTCTTTCAGCTTTGCCACGGCCTCTGCCGACCGCTCTGCACTGCGGTTCAGCATCACGACCGCGGCACCTTTGCTCAGCAAGGTCCGCGCCGCCTGAAAACCGGCCCCTGCATTGGCCCCGGTGATCACAAAGGTCTTCCCCTCCAGCCTGCCAATCCGCTCAGGGGTCCAGCCGTTCGCGCCGAAAGTCTTGTCTGCCATGGTCTTGCTCCTTACCGTTAAAGAGGCATCGCGCCCCGTTGACCTTGCAGATAAATCTCACCACCCAATGGAAACAGGCCGGATCGTCGCAATTACTTGCCTGATCCTCTCACTCCTATTGCTTTCATCAAAACTGCGGCCCTAGGTTGGGGCCATGAGCAAACAGCAAATCCGACATATCATCGAACAGCACAGCCAGCGCGACGGCCTGACCGAGACCGGCATCAAGGGCGTTCAGCTTTTCCAAGCGACCAGCGCGATCCCCTGTGTGCCAGCGGTCTATGAGCCCTGTGTCATCGCCATCGTCAGCGGCGCCAAGGAGGCTGTTTTGGACGGCAAGCGCTATGTCTATGACAACAGCCGCTATATGTGCTGCCCGATGTCGATGCCGGTCAAAGCGGGCACGCCAAGCGCGTCACCCCAAACCCCGCTTTATGGCGTCTTGATCGCCCTTGATGCGCGTTTGATGGCCGAACTATCGCTGGAAATGGAAAGCGCGGAAAACCTCATCCCCCCCGCCCCCGGCGACCTGCGGGCGGAGGGCATCAAGCTTGCCGCATGGGATGATGCCTTCTCTGACGCGCTGTTGCGTCTGTTGCAATTGGGTCAGAGCGAGACCGACCGCGCCGTGCTCTCCGATGCGCGCCTGCGTGAGCTTTACTATGCTATTCTCAAAGGGGAGGCAGGGGTCTTTGCGCGGCGCGCCTTTGGGGCGGGCAATGCCGTTGCGCGGGCAATTTCGCATGTCGCCGCCCATTTGGACGCGCCCATCTCTATCGACGATATGGCCCAACGCGCCGGGATGAGCCGCGCGGTATTTCACCGCAAGTTCAAAAAGGTAACGACGATGTCGCCGATTCAGTTCGTCAAATCCATGCGGCTGAACAATGCCGCGATGAAAATCGCAGGCGGGACCACGGTCGGCGAAGCGGCGATGGGTGTGGGCTATGTCAGCGCCTCGCAATTCAGCCGGGAATTCAAGCGCATGTATGGCCAATCCCCCCGCGAATGGAGCGACGCACAGCAGATGGCCGCCGGGCTGGCGTAGAGGGAACCGATCGCCCCCTCCGGGCCATCGATCCCTCTTTACGGTGTCAGCCGACAGAACAGACCCGCCGCCAGCTTGGCCCGCTCGGTCAGGCTGTCGATATAGATATGCTCTTGCAACGTATGCAGCCCCTTGCCGCGGACGCCGATGGAATCCAGCGTCGGCAGGCCCAGAAAACCGGTAAAGTTGCCGTCCGATCCGCCCCCGGCAGAGCTTCCGGTGATCTCGATCCCCAGTTCGCCCCCAATCTCCTGCGCGAGCTTCAGCATCGCCATCGTGCCGGGCTGGTCGGGCTCCCAAACCGGGCGGGTGACGCCGCGGCGGATTTCCATGATCACGTCGCCTTCGTCCGAGTTCAGCGCCATCATTTTCGCAACACCGGCGTCCAACTGCTCTTGTGTCTTGGCCATGCTAAGCACTTCCGCATCACAGACCGAGGATACACAGTTGACCCACTGGCCTGCGTGAAAGACCCCCAGCGAAAAGGTGCAGTCTTCGGTCGTCATGCCTTCGATCGTGCCCACGGCCTTGGCCATTTCCGCGATGGCCGAGCGGCCTTCGGACAGCGCCCAGCCCGCGTGACTGGGGCGGCCCCGCGTCTGAAGATTGAACCGCGCGATGGCATAGCGCCCGATCACCGCGCCACCGTCGGGGCGCGCGGGTTCGGGGACGAGGATGTATTTGTGGCGCTTGGCCTCCTCTTCGATCAGCCGGCGGGTGGCGGGGGTGCCGATTTCCTCATCGGGAGTGAAGAGCACTGTCACCGGCAGCGGCGTCTCGACCCCGGCGGCCAGCAGTTTGCGCAGCGCATCAAGATAGACGTAATTGCCGCCCTTCATGTCCATCAGGCCGGGCCCATAACAAATCTCGCCTTCGCATTTGTAGGGCAGTTTGGCCAATGTGCCGAGGGGGTGAACCGTGTCCATATGGCCCAGAAGCAGAATGCCCCCCTCGCCCGCTTTGGGATGAGGCATCTCCGCGCGCAGGCTGTCGCCCAGCCCCATCGGGCTTGGGATACGCTCGGTCCGCGCGCCCAGGATCGCCAGATCGTGCTGCACCACATCCATCATGCGGTTCACCGCCGCCCCGTCGAATGTGGGGCTTTCGGTTTCAATCCAAGGGCGCAGCCCGGTGAGCATTTCTTCGGTATCAAAGGGCAAATCGAGCGGGTTGGTCATATTCAAATTCCTTTTCTCCGCCGCGCGACAGCAGGGCGAATGGCTTAAATTAGGGCGGGTGGGTGCAATGGCTTAGCTGCCGACCTTCGGCAGGCGTGTCTCAACGATCCTTGCATAGATTGAGGCACCGATGGGCAGAATGGCGTCATCCAGTACGAAACCGGGGTTGTGCAACGGCACGCTGCCCGCATGACCCACCCGGCAATAGGCGCCCGGCACGACTTGCAGCATATCGGCAAAATCCTCGGACCCGCTGGCCTGCTCGGTCGAGACATGGGCATTCTCGCCCCCCACCACACTGGCCGCCGCTTCGACATAGGCGGTGGTGAGTTCCGGATCGTTCATCAACACGTCAAAGACATTGCGGATATCGACCTCGATCTCGATCCCATAAGCACTGGCCATGCCTGCGCAGAGTTCGCGCATCCGGGCCTCGGCCATCTCAATCACGTCTTGGTGGAAATAACGGATCGTGCCCGCGATGGTGGCGGTGTCAGGCACCACGTTATAGGCCGAACCTGCGTTGAATTTAGTGACAGACAGCACGATCGGCTTGGTCGGCGGGGTGTTGCGGCTGACGACGGATTGCAACTGCTGCACCAGCGCCGTGCCGATGACGATGGGGTCACGCGACTGATGCGGCATCGCCGCGTGGCTGCCGGTGCCTTTGACGGTAATGTCAAAGAATGCCGCCCCCGCCATGGCCGCGCCGGGGGTAACATTGACCACACCCGGCTCCGAGTTTGGATCGTTGTGCATCCCATAGATCTCGTCACAGGGGAACTTCTCGAACAGCCCCTCCTCCAGCATCCGGCGCGCGCCGCCCAAGCCCTCTTCGGCGGGTTGAAAGATCAGCACCACGGTACCGTCGAAATCCCGCGTCTCCGCCAAATAGCGCGCGGCCCCCAGCAGCATGGTGGTGTGGCCATCGTGGCCGCAGGCATGCATCCGCCCGGGGTTGGTCGAGGTGTAGGGCACGCCGGAATCCTCCACAATCGGCAGGGCGTCCATATCTGCGCGCAGCCCCACACGGCGGTTGCCGCCGCCCGCGCCCTTGATGATGCCGACAACACCCGTGCCGCCCAGCCCTTCGTGCACCTCGTCCACGCCATAGGCGCGCAGCTTTTCGGTCACGATGCCCGCGGTGCGGACCTCTTCGAACCCCAGTTCGGGATGGGCGTGGATATCTTGGCGGATGGCGGTGAGATCGGCGGCAAAGGCTTCGATCTTGGGAAGAATGGTCATGCGGTGGCTCCTGTCGTCATGGCGGCGCTGCCGAGCGCGCGGTAGTTGGCAAAATCCCAATGGCGGCCGGGTGCCGCTTCGATCAGGTTGCGGGTGTAGTCGTGATGTGGATTGGCCAGCACATCGCCTGCGGGGCCGTATTCAACGACCTGCCCGCGCTGCATGACCAAGACCTCGTCACAAATCTGCGCCGCGACGCGCAGATCGTGGGTGATGAACAGCATGGCCACGCCGAACTTCTCTTGAATGTCGTCCAAAAGGTCGAGCACCTGTGCCTGAACGCTCACATCAAGGGCCGAGACGGCCTCATCCGCGACCAGCAGATCGGGCTTCATCGCCACCGCCCGCGCAATGGCAATACGCTGGCGCTGCCCGCCCGAGAACTGATGTGGATAGCGGTCAAGCGCGTCGCGCGGCAGGTCCACCAGCTCCATCAATTCGGCGGCATGGCGCATCGCTTCGGCACGCGGGGTGCCGAAGTTGATCGGCCCTTCGCAAAGGCTGCGCGCCACGGTCCAACGCGGATTAAGCGAGCGGTAGGGATCCTGAAACACGATTTGCAGATGTTTGCGGTGGTCGCGCAGCTGACGACGCGAGAGTTTGGCGATCTCTGTCCCCGCGACATTCACGCTGCCCGCGGTCGGGTCAATCAGCCGCATGATGGCCCGCGCCAC
>Ga0208315_1001376_pt1 | contig 12536 bp, 10 predicted proteins | sample MalvireepMed_215_FD_184239 | JGI IMG/M metagenome (GOLD analysis project Ga0208315, IMG submission 184239) | Marine viral communities from the Global Malaspina Expedition - Malaspina viral metaG DeepMed_215 (SPAdes) (version 2) | ecosystem: Environmental > Aquatic > Marine > Oceanic | place... | reverse complement strand
AACCATAGACGAACTTGCGCTTGACCCTGAATCACTGGCGAAAAGGAGATACGCCGAGCAGTATTATGCCGAGAGAGCCGAATCAGGCAGAACCGGACGCCTGATGTCCGAGGAAGCCAGAAGGATCGCCAGAGGCAGGGCTGCTGCCACCGGGAATGTCTTTGGAGGTGGAGCGATTATTGAGGAAGCAAGAGCCGTGCGTCAGGCGGAGGAGGCTGGTCAACGTCAGGCGATGGGTGATTACATGGGATTCCTCCAGTCAGGCCAGACGGCTGCTGACTACGAGGCGCAGGTGAGCGGCGAGAATCTGCGGAGAAGGGCAATGGGCATAGAGCAGCGTGGTGGCGCAAGACAGGCAGAGTTTGGCATGGGGATGCAAAGGCTCGGAGCAGACCGTGAGGCTGCGTTACAGGAGAGAGCCGATGAGCTTGGCGGGATTGCCCAGCGTAATGAATCAGAGGAACGCGAGTATCGGGCTGCATTACAGACCTTGGACACCAACCGTCAGGCTGTGTTGCAGGAGTACGGACTGGAGGCGCAGAGGCGTTCGTTTGCTAATGAACAGTCCTTGCGCGAGCGGGCAGATCAGCTTGCTGCCATCGGCCAGAGGTCAACGGCAGAGCAGACCGAGTACGAGAATTTACAGAACCAGCTAACCCAGATCAATGTTTCCCGTCAGGCCCAGTTCGGCATGGTCGGCGAAACCCTAATGGCAAACCGCCAAGCGCAGTTGCAGGAGAGAGCGGATCAGCTTGGGGCAATCGGTCAGCGCACCGCTGTCCAGCAGCAGGAGTTCCAGAATTTACAGACAGAATTGGCGCAGGTGAATGCTGCCAGACAGGCGCAGTTTGGCATGGGTGGCGAAGTCTTGGCGTCAAATCGTCAGGCGCAGTTACAGGAAAGGGCAGACCAGTTGGGCGCGATGGGGCAGCGCACAGCCGCCGAGCAACAGGAATATCAAAACCTACAAGCCCAACTTTCCCAGACCAACATCGCCCGACAGGCGCAATTCAGGATGGCAGCGCAGGGACTTGGGATCAATCAACAAGCGCAGCTTGCCGAGCGGGGAGCCGCGATGGAGGCAATCGGTCAGCGCACGGCTGCACAACAGCAGGAGTACCAGAATACGCTGGCACAGATTAACCAGCAGAACGCGGCTCGTCAGGCAGCTTTCCAAGCTGACATCCAGACGGCAGGATTTGACAACGAAGCCAAGCTGCGCGAGAGGACAGATCAACTGGGTGCAATAGCCCAACGCACGGCACAGGAGCAGCAGGAGTTTGCGAACCTTTCACAGATAGTAAACCAGATCAACCAGACTCGCGGAGGCCAGTTTGGGATGCAAGCCCAGCAGCTAGAGGTTAACACCGCTCAACAGTTGCGTGAGAGGGCTGATGAACTGGCTGCTCTGGGTCAGCGTAATCAGGCGCAGGAAGCCGAGTATCAGGGGTTGCTTGCTGCGGTTGGGCAACAGGCGCAGGTACGTCAGGCTCAATTCGGGCTGGGCTTGCAGGGTGTCCAGCAGCGGAACGTAGCTGCCGAGTCAGACTTTGCGAGGCAACAGGCTGCGATGGCGCAGCGCAATCAAGCCGCGCAGCAATCGTTTGCGGGGGCGATGCAGAAGACGATGAGTGAGGAGCAGTTGAAACAGCAGCAGATGGCTAACCTCCAGAGCTTCTCCGGGTTGGCTCCGGTAGCAGGACAGTTTGGGGCATTGCAGGGAGCGGGATCAGGAGCCGGGATAGTCTCTCCTGGTGTGCAGTATCAGCCGACCAGTGCTATGCAACTATTGCAGGGTCAACAAGCACTTGCGGGGAATATCTATGGGACTCAAGCGAACATATTCGGGACACAGGCGAAGATGGCAATGCAGCCCAGTGGGGCCGCTGGATTTGGGAAACTTGTAGGAACAACAATCGGAGCCGCAGGAACGGCTGGAGGGTTTGATAAATTGTTCACATGGTAAATTGTTCACATAATGGGAGAACATAATTATGGCTAATTGGTTGAGGGGATTGGGAGATTTTGCGGGCGGAGTAGCCGAGGGGTGGGACCCGTGGCTCAAGCTATCGGCTGAAGAAAAGCGCGAACGGGAAAGACTGGAAGCGGAAGCGGGGGGCTATGGTGATTTGCTTGCAGAATTAAGGCGCGGTGAAGTACCGGAAGACCCCAGAAAACCCTTTGTAACTCCAGCAGGAAAAGACTTGTTGCCCACGCTTAAAAGTCGCCCCCTTACCAGACAGCAGTTAATAAGGGCTGGAATCTCCCAGAAGGGCAAGATTGGTATTCTTGAGAAAAGGATGGAATTGGCTAGGGCTGATAAAATACGCCAACAGAGGGAGGATAGAGAGGACGAGAAAGAGGAAAGAAGAAGACTTGAACACGAACAAGCAAGATTTGATGCAGCAGAGCAAGCAAGGTTATTGCGGGAAGATAAGGCTGCGGCAGCAGCAGCCACCGTCAAGGCAGCACAAATATCGGCCCAACAGAAGCTCGACGCAGAGGCTCGCGGTTTAACGGCACAAGGGGCTATACCGCCCTCCACCTATACCCCTGTGCCGGGATCATTGCAACCGGCTCCAGTTTCGCCGCTCGCGCTTCCATCACCGCCGGATATTGATGCGGTGATGCCTTCAGTTATGGGGGGAGAAAAGCCGAGCAGAGTACCCGCACCTGCGGCTCCTGCGGCTCCTGCCGCCCCTGCTCGGACACCCGAAGGGCCAGCTTGGGAGGAAAGACCCATCTCCGCCAGCGATCTCATCAGGATGTCAGCGCAGCTACCAGGGGTGAAGCAGAAAACGGCGGAGGAAAAGGCAAAGATTAAATTGGCTGCTGACATCGCCGAGGAGAATAGGAAGAGGGAGGCGGAATGGAAATTTCAGCAGCGTTTAGCCAAGCTACCAACTCGCCCGACAGGGACACCGCCGAAGCCATCAGATAAAATAGCGGCGAAACAGGAAAATGCAGAGTTGCGAATTGAGTACAATAATCCTGAAACCACGGAAGCACGGAAGGAAATCCTTGCCACCAAGGCTCTTGATAATTTCCCAATCTTATACGGGGGGGCAACTTCAGTTCATAGCATTGACGATGCTCATAAATGGCTGCAAGGAAAAGGGTTACCACCCAACGTCACGGGCGCAGCAGGGAAAGCTCCCTCGTCTCCGCATGAATTGAGCAAGGAAGACCAACAGCATCTTGCTTCATCAAAAACCTTGATTCACTTTATTCGCAGAAATAAAGAAAAATACACAGACAAGGATGCAAAGAAAAACCTCACAATATGGGGCCAATTAAATCACTGGGGCAGGAATATAGCGGCTCCTGCTTTGGGGGTACAGGCGTGGAAAGACCCTGCTGCTGCGAGGTACATGGCTGATGCTGATGCCTTAACGGCAAGGGCGTTGCAGTTAACTCACCAAATGATGGGAGGCGGTGCGTTCTCCGAGCCGGACAGAATTTTGTATAGGAAAACCATCCCTCATACAGATACATATTCACCTGTAAATTACATGGCAAAAATGGATGCGTGGTCGGAGGACATGGAGAGCTATGTCAGCTATATGTCTGCGCGGCAGAAGATTGGAGAACTCCCCCGATTGGTGAGCGAACTGGAGCCTTGGCAACTCATTAAGTATCAGGGCAAGAAGGGTGAAGACGGGAAAGAAATTATCAGTGAAGGAATGGTTAAGATGCTGATTGAGTATAACGATCAGGGATTAAACCCCGACACCAACAAGCAGTGGACTGGCGAGGCACTGATGGAGTATCAAAAAGAACATGAAGATAAAGGCTTTGATAGAGGAGCCTTATTGAGATACATCCATATGCTCCCCTATGTTCCTTCTCCACCTAAACGTAAATAATTGAATCATGCCAGCCCCCACACAACAACTCCCAAAAGGTTGGACTAAAGAAGACCTTGATCGGTTCCTTGGCAAAGGGAAGGCTCCACCCACTCCTCCAGTGCCGGAGAAAAAGGCTGAAGAGGCTCCCGCAGGAGATGTCTTCCCCCACCCAGATGAGGAGCGTATTGAGGGATTGGATTACGGCGACCAGAGACAACAATGGTTGAGGCGCAACCCCAAGGGCCGCGAGCGGTTCATGCAGATGAATCCCTCCAAGGAATGGAGCGAAGAGAAGCAGGATTTCGTAAAGAAAAAGCCGGACTATGAAATTACAGGTGTTGAGCCATCCACCCGCACCCAATTAGGTGATGCGGTAGAGTCAATCCAAAAGACTCTATGGGGCGACCATTCCAAGGTTAAAGCGTGGGAAGATATGTCAGGCTTTGAAAGGCGCGGCATAGTTGGCGAGGCGGTGCATCAATTTACTGGTGGGCTTATTTCTCCAGACGAAGAAAATGAGCTAAAAGAGGAGCTTGTTCGCGCTGGTGGAGGGATGGCTGGGATGTGGAAAGGAATGAAGATCGGAGCCAAAAGGGGGCCATGGGGGGCTGTTGCGGGAGGAGTGTTGGGAAGCACCTTGGGTTACACCGGCACGCAATTTCTGGAGGAAGGCGAAGTGCCAACAGAAGGAAGGCAAATCAGAGAGCTTGGCTATGGGCTTGCTCCCGCTCCGGTAAAGGGAGCGAAGGCGTTGCAACGAATGGCAGGAGAAGGCGCACGACTAGGCGCACAAGTTGAAATGGCGGAGCAAGCGGAATCTTTAATTGATAAAGGGGAAATGCTTCCCTTCAGCCCGTTGAGAACCGGGACAGCAGTGGGCTTGGGCGGCATAACCGGATCGCTCGGAGGACTTGAGCGGCCCAAAGTTAAGCCTAAAGTTTCAGAAAAAGACGAAGGACTTATCCGAGAAGGAATGGCAGCGGCTAAAAGGCAAAAGGTGGAGGATGTCCTTACGCCAGGAGCGAAGACCCTGAACGTGCCGCAAATCAAGCAGTCTCAATTTAACCGCGAACAACTCCTGCGGATGAAGTTCCCGTATGAGCATGGTGATCCGTTTTTGAAGTACGAAAGGGCTTTGGAAAAGGCATTAGCCGAAGCAGCAGGAGAAGTTGCCCCCAAGGCTGGAGCAGACCGATCAGCGGCAGTCCGAAAGGCTGTGATGAAGAAGCTTCAGCCCCAAGAAAGTTCTTTAGCGAAAGAGGCAAACAAAGCATACGAAGCAGCGATGCGGGGGGTTGGCGCACAAGTTCAGCCACCTTCAGGTATGGTCTTGAGAGATGTGATGCTTAATGCGCGGAAGGCAACGCAGAAGGTGATTGCGGCTAACAAGGTTACGGAGAAAAAGAGATATGCAGCATTGATAGCCCAGCTTCCAGAGGAGCCATTTGTGCAGCTTGATGACAGTTTCCTCAAGGCGTTGAGGGAGTGGGAAGAGAGTTTGCCAACTGTCTTGAAGGCACAGAAGCCGGGTAAAAAACCAAAGGTAACTTTGCTTAACAAGCAGGGCGAAGATTTGGCAACAATGCTTCCTCCAGAGAAAAAAAAGGAAATAGCCTCAATGTTTGCGGAGATAAAGGCGAAGATAAATAAGTATAAGGAATATTCCACGAAGCCACACACATTTGAAGAAGCTCAACGCATTAAATCAGATATAGGTAGGGAACTAGGAAACTTTAAGAAAAATATGATGGTAGTGGCTCCGGGCCATGAAATGAAAGATTTCAGTACGCTTTACGGTAGCCTGAAAGATGATGTTAGCAAGTCTATCAGGAATCTTCATGCTGGAAATGCTGCCTATCAAATCAAGCTTAACAAGCTGGCTGACGACTTGGATGAGCTTCAGGCGTGGAAAAAGAAAAACATAGATATTTTTGAGCGCACCGATCCTTGGTTCCAAAAATTGACCAGAGAAGTTACTGAAGGCGGTCAGCTTGAGGTGGGCCAACTTGGAAGGGAATTGCTTCAGGACGGAGGAAGGTTGGAAACCCTCGTCCACCTAAAGACGCTGATGCCGGAAGGGTATGACGCCTTGAGGGTCGGGTTACAGGACGAAATCCTAAATGCCCCATTGACCTTCCAAACAAGGTCGGGACAAAATTTGGTTGACCTTGAGATTGTGGCTAAACAGCTTAAAAAACTTGATAAGGGATTTAAGGACGAACTGTTTGGCTCTTCTGAAGCAGTTGCGTCACTGGAAAAGGCTTTAGACGATTTCATAGCGTTGAAGGGGAAAAACAACACATTCGGAGAGCAAGCGGTTATCAAACAGGAAGACTTGCTGAATATAGCTGACGCACTCCTACATGGCCCAGCGCAAGTGAGGACGGTTGTAAAAGAGGTGAAGGCTGCGTTAAAGGCAGAGGCGAGGCGAACACAGCAGTTTGATAATGATTTATACGCAGCATTCAAGTACAGCGATGTTGAGGGGATAAGCCTCCTTAAAGACAATAAAGAAGACTTTGTTGAATACCTTGTGTTTAGGAGCAAAAACCCTGAACTGGTTAAGAGGTGGGTTGAAGTGCTTCCGCCGGACATGAAGAAAGAGCTTTCCGATGAGGTTGCCAATCATATTTTCACCAAGACTCTTGATATTGCAAGATCGCCCGAAAGAGCGATTACAAGAGGCTATGGGCTTAAGCCGGGGGTAGTAGATCCGGAGAAAGCGATGGCGATAGAGGTGAAGTATCCCGAATGGATGACCCTGATTTACGGCAACGAAAGACAGAGGCGGATATTGGAGTCAGTTTTAGAGCCGAAAAAGATAGAGCAACTTGATGATTGGACGGCGATTTTCAAGCTACTTGAAAGAGAGCGGGAGATCGGTGGAGCGGTTGGCACGTTCGGGGCTGAAACTTCCCAGCCCATGATGGCAACGGCCCAACTCAAGGCATTGAAGGCAAGATTCCTGCTTTCCGACCCCATCCAATCGTTCATAACAGGTGGAGCGCATAATCCAGAAGGATTTTCACAAATAATGGCTGCTCTAGGCAAATTCAACCAACAAGCCCTGCCGAAAGCAGGAGTGCTGGCGAAGGAGACACTAGCAGCGCGGGGAGTCCCAGAGAGTACATTGCGGTTATTAAATTTATACCTCAAGGCGAACGAGGATGTTCCAGAGTTCAGAGAACTAATGGAGCCAAACGCAGCGGGATCAAGAGAGGAAAGCCTAGAGGAGTGGGAGCAGCTTTTACGCGAGCAGGAACAAAAAGAAGAAGAGTAACCTCACATAGAGGCGTGAGTGGGGGCCACGCATGAAGGGATTTGATACATTCGTAGCATTCGGAGACTACCATGGTCAGCATGGTTGCCGTGACACGCTCGCAGCCCTTGAGCGGCACATCAAGGAGCTAAAGCCCAAACATCGCATCTGTCTTGGCGATATGTTTGACATGGCGTGTTTGCGGAAAGGAGCGCGAAGTCAAGACGGGGAGGCGTGGGACGGCTTGCTTGCCGACAGTACAGCCTCATTCATGGCCCTTGAGCGATTGCGCCCCACGGTCTTCCTAAATGGCAATCACGAATATCGCCTCTACCAAGCAGCCGAGGAAGCTGCCAGCGGCATTGTGCGCGAATACTGCCAAGAGGGAGTTGGCAAGCTGGAAACGTACCTGCGGAAGATGGGTTGCAAGGTGTACCCCTACCACCATGACAAAGGCGTTCACAGGATTGGGCCTGTTGCCTTTGTCCATGGCTACACGGCCAACATGGCTGCTGTTAAACAACACGCAGAGATTTACGCCGATCCTGGTGGAGCAGTGGTGATGGGGCATCTGCACCGGATTGAGGCTGTTCAAGCAGTGCGGCATGGGGGAGCGAAAGGCTATTCCGGCGGAATGCTCGCCGACAAAGATGAGCTTCATTATGCCGCCCTGCGACCCGCAACTATGCGATGGGAGAACGGCTGGTTGTTTGGTATTGTGGGGCGCAAGGGATTTAAGATATGGCAAGCCGAACGAACACACGGAAAATGGATTCTGCCGACAAGCCTCCGAGAGCTTTAACGGACTGGGCCAAGGCTCTGGAGTCAGTCGTAGAGCCAACGGACATAGTGCCGGAAGGTTTTTACACCATCGGGGAGTTGGCCGATAAGCTGCACATCTCCATTTCCACCGTCAGGCGAAAGGTCTACGCCATGCAGAGCGACGGGAAAGTGGAGATGAGAAGGTTCCGGCGTCAGGGAGCAGCCAAGATTTATCCGGTTAATCACTTCAAGATTTTGGAATGAAGAAGCCGCCAAAGACTTGGATTGGAAAGCGTATCTCTGTGCGCTGGCTAGACCCGTGCGGATTCGTAAACCAAGAGTTGGACGAGGTGGATGTGGCCGAGTGCGTGAGCGAAGGAACGCTCATTTCCATGGATGAAAAGAAGCTGATCCTGCGAACTGCTGTTTACCCGAAGGACAAGAACTTTGGCGATTGGACGGCCATCACCCTTGGGGCGATTGTCAACTGCAAAAAGCTCTGACTACTTCCCCAGAATGTACCGGCACAATTCAATGAACGTGCGCTTGGGCCTTCTCTTTGCCTCAACGCGATCCATGGTATCAACGACAGAGCGGCTGATGAATTGACTGCGCGACATTCCCACGCGCTTTGCCATATCGTTCACACGTTTGAGTTCGGCGTCCGTCATCCGAAAGGCGACGAACGTGGATTTGAGTTTAGTTTTTGGTTTTAGCATCCTAGCCATCCACAAGATTTCCACAGTGTGACACTTTAGGCGAGCTTTATTTAACATTGGGAACAAGTTGTGGATGAGGCAAGGGGCCACCCATGGCAGGAAAGCCGAGGTTCATGTTGCCACCGAGGCGCCACCCGACTTACAAGATACAGTTTTCCAGTTGTAAAATTAATATAGGCATCGGTTTAGAAAACCGATGACTATGTGCTACCGCTACGGGGATAATTCACGTTTTTCGTACTGAAGCGTGGCGACCTATACACCTATTTACGCCTAAATACCCCTTGACAGGGGTCACCGAGGGTGTATCTTGCCCTCCGCGTTGAGGTCACTGGACACAGTGTGCAGCCCTCATAAGAGAAAGCTAGGATATGAATATAATAAAAGACCCCAAGAAGCCGGAAGGAACAAAGCAATACCGCGCCACTTTTACTGTTAAGGGAAAAAGGAAAAAGAGGTGGTTTGCCAGCAGAAAAAAGGCCGAGGAGTTTGTTGAAGATCGGGAAAAGGAATTGTCAACCTACGGCGCATCCATTGCTGACCTGTCCAGCGAGCAGCGCATGGACTTGAGCAGGATCGCCAAGCTATCGCGTGAGATGGATTGTTCCCTATTTGATGTCCTTCAGATTTTAAAAGAGAAGGATACCGATTCGGCCCTAAAGGATGATGTGCCGGTAAGCGAACTGTACTGGGACTTTCGCGATTCGCTGGTCAAGAAGGGCTTGCGGGAAAAAAGCATTGAATGCCTCCTGTACGCCGTGCAGGGGTTTTACGGCTACCAGGATGTGAAGGTAAGGGATGTTACCGACCAGTTCGTTTTGGAGTACCTCAATCACAATGGATGGGGCAACAACACAAAGCGGCTCCGCCGGAATCAGCTACATCAATTCTTTGCGTGGGTGAAGCGCGAGGACTACCGGCGGGACAATCCGGTTGCCAAGATTAACTGCAAGGAGGAGTTCGGAGCCTATCAAGGCAAGGAAGATGTGGCCGTATTCTTTCCCGATGATGTGCGGAAGATATTTGAAGTATGCCGAGAGCATGATCCTGAACTTCTCCCGTACTACGCTCTTGGAATCTTTTGCGGCGTGCGTCCCAATGAAATTGCTTCCGTGCATTGGCGGCATGAGTTCCCCGCCAAGCAGTGGAAGAACTTGCCGAGCTACGTTTGCCTTGAAGCAAACGCCGTTTACATTTCAAGAGGCGGATCAAAGACGCGGGAGAAAAGGGAAATCCCCTTACAAGACAATGCGAAGGCGTGGCTTGCGCTAGGTGGAGACTTGCCAGCCATGCGAAACATACGCCGCCGGAGGGACAGGATTAAATACATTTCCGGCGTAACATGGGGCAAGGATGAGTCCGACATAATGAGGCACACGTTTGCATCCTGCCACCTCAAACACTTCCGGCATGAAACGGATTTGAAGACCGCAATGGGGCATTCCATCAATACCACTACTCTCTTCACTCATTACATCGGCAGCGCGATTACTCCCCCAATGGCAAAGGATTTCTGGAATATATTCCCTTAACCAGACATATCAACAAGCGGTGAATAAGCTGTGAGCGAGATGCTCGCAGCTTTTTCTTTGCCCATCCTGCTCCGCTGACATACTGCACTTGTGCTAACCGTTGACCAAGTAGCAGAGAGATTTGATGTGACGCCAGAGACTATCAGGCGTTGGGTTAGGAGGGGGAAAATCAAGGCAAGGAAGATGGGCTATCGCACCCTCCGCTTCCGCCTAGCCGACATCGTTAAGTTTGAGGAAGGACGATGACTGATGGATACGAATATAAGTCCGGCGTCATCATGGAGGACGGAGATGACCTTGAAATTTCCACCATGCTTTCCACGGCTGAAGTTGCGTATATGATCGGAGTAGACGGCTCAACTATCCGCCGTTGGGTTCATGCTGACAAACTTCACGCCATCAAATTCGGTGACGCCAAAACGGCATCCCTGCGATTTACAGCACAAGAGATAGACAGATTTATTTTTGAGAGGAAGAAGAAAGCAAATGCCAAGAAGAAACCCAAAGATGTTACTGCAACTGGTTAAGTTGGAGCCTCCGCGTGGGGGATATTGCTATATTTGCGAGGACTACGATTCTGTGGTGGTGACAGGAGATGCTTCAGTAGATAGGACAATCTGCGCGGAGTGTGCGCCTGATGCTCTGGCCGTTGAGAAATTCATGTGCCTCGCCTTTCCGACTTGGGGGATGCGACACCCCCGCCCCTACGAAACGCACATGATGAACGTCACCCGACAAAACTTTTATAATCTATGACAACAACAGCACTAACAACAAACACAAAGAAGCTGAAGGGCTTGATCGGAAGCGACAAGTTCAAATCAGAAATGGCTCTCGCCTTACCCAAACACCTCACGCCCGACCGAATGGCGCGAGTTGCCTTAACCACCCTATTGAAAACTCCCAAGCTGGGCGAGTGTGACCCCGCGAGTGTGCTTCAGGCGTTGATGACCTGCTCGCAACATGGCATTGAACCGGACGGACGCCGCGCACATCTCATTCCCTACGGCAAGCAATGCCAACTCATCATTGACTACAAAGGCATCGTGGAATTGGTGATGCGTTCGGGCAACATCTCATACATCCATGCAGACGTTATTCATGCCAATGACGATTTTGAGTATGATCGGGGCGAATTAAAGGGCCACAAATACGATCTGGGGGCAGATAGAGGTGACTTGGTAGGGTGCTATGCCCTCTGCCGCTTTAAAGACGGCACAGAGAAATGTGAAGTCATGTCCAAGGCTGAAGTCGAGGCAATCCGCAATCGCAGCAAGGCTGGCAAGTCTGGCCCTTGGGTTACTGACTGGAACGAGATGGCCAAGAAAACCGCCTTCCGCCGGTTGAGTAAGTGGCTACCCATGGACGGAGAAGTTCGCGAGGCGTTTGAATCTGATGACACCCAATTCAAATTCAACGACAGGCCCAAGCGTGCTGCTGCCACCCATTCAGATATGTTTTCAGAAGATGTCGTGAAGGAAACCGAGGAGGTTGCGCCGTGAGCAGTAATGGCGACATCCGGGGTGGTTGGCCGAGTGCTTCTGCGATTGAGAACCTGTCCCTCTGCCCCGGAGCCTTCACGGCACAGAAAGATATTGCCGAGGAGCAAATGAGCTTTGATGCCCTCAAAGGTATCCGCATCCATAGTTATCTGGAAGACAAGCAAGAGCTAATACTGGATGTGGCCGAGCAGGATATTGCTGATGAACTGGAAGCGAAGCGTGAGCTTTTGGAAGCTGAACTGTTCCCCCGCGCCAAGAAGCTAGTCACCGTGATGAAGGAGCATCGTATGTGGCTCACCGCACCCGCATTCCCTGCCGCCGTGAATTTCAGCGGCATGGCGGATCACATAATGATTCAAGGGGCCACGGCCCTGATAGTGGACTACAAAACGGGGCGTGGTGATGTTACACCGAGCAAACGCAACCTCCAACTACTGGCTCTCGCCGTGCTACTCAAAGGGAACTTTCCCAAGGTTCGCAAGATTCATGCCGCCATCCTCCAGACGCGGGAGGCCGTGGAGGTCGCCACCTTCAATACAAAGCAATTAAGGGCTGGTAAGGAATTGATAATGAACATCCTTGAGCTTGCCCTGACGCCATCGGCACGAAGGTTCGCAGGGGAGAAGCAATGTAAATGGTGCAAGTTCAAGACCAGTTGCCCCGAAGCGATGGGCGCGATGCTCACGCTGGTTCAGGTTACAGAGTTAACTGACCCCACGCGATTCGCGGAGCTATTAGACTACGTTGGAGTAGCCAAAAAGCTCATCCCTGAAATTGAGAAACGCGCCAAAGAAGAGCTAGACAAGAACCCCCACTCCATTCCTGGCTATAAGATTGCCGAGGGAAGGAAGAGGAGAAAGATCACAGACTCGCAAGAGGCATTCAACCGGCTGCGGGAGGACAACCTCATCAGC
>Ga0208315_1001373_pt1 | contig 12547 bp, 20 predicted proteins | sample MalvireepMed_215_FD_184239 | JGI IMG/M metagenome (GOLD analysis project Ga0208315, IMG submission 184239) | Marine viral communities from the Global Malaspina Expedition - Malaspina viral metaG DeepMed_215 (SPAdes) (version 2) | ecosystem: Environmental > Aquatic > Marine > Oceanic | place... | reverse complement strand
TTCATCCCCGGCTTCTTGGAAGGCTTCCGCTATGTTACGGGTTGCCGTTGCTGTCCTGACCGCCATTTCCTCAGTAATCCCCGTTGCCTTGTTTACTTCAAACCCCCAGCCTTTCGCACTCTCCTTCACTACTTCTGCGGTTTGCTTGAACGATGCCTGCATTTTATCGGTGTTGGTTTCTATTGCTTCTGCCAGAAACCCAGATTCATCGTCCATATCTCCCATAGCGGCACCACCGGAATCAGCCCAGCGGTGCATGGCCCCTTCCATGCTATCTAGCTTGCTGATGCCGCTATCTATCGCCCTTTTTATTTTGTCCATGCCAGGAACAAACGTCAGCATAGACCGGATGGTTTCTAAAAACTTCTTCCCCATATCGATGATATTGACCACGAATTTGCGGATGTTGTCCTTCACTATTACGATAATCTTGTCCCAGTTCTTAATGACGGCAATTATGCCAATGATGGCCGCTGGGATTAAGGCTAGTGGGCCAAGGATGAAGAATAGAGCAACACTTAGAGCGGCAATCGCAATCTTCACATTCACTGACCAATTTTCCCAGTTCTTCCAAACAATGATAGAAGTGGCTATGACAGCAGCTATTGCAAGGATGACTAAAGTTATGACCCCCATCGACAGATTAAGTTTCACAAATGCCACTGATACAAGACCTATGGCTGTCACTATGGTAGGCAACAACAGAAGCAACGGCCCTGCCACCAACAATATTCCGCCGATAGCCGTAGCAGTCAGCCCCAGAACCTTGGTTAGTGTTGGGTGGGCTTCCGTCCATTCGATGATGCTACGGGTGGCGGCTTCTATTTTTGGTAATAGGTTTTCTAAAATGGGTAACAGGTCATCCCCCAGGACTTGGAACAAATCCCCTATACGGTTCTTCAACTGGGCCATAGGGTCTGCATTCGCTTCAGCTTGCCCACCGAATTTTGCCATGATTTCCGTCAGGACAGCCGTGCTGCCAGCACCCTTTTCGACTTCAACGCCATACCGCCCCAATGCGGTTTCTTCACCACTGATGGCACGGGCCACCAGAGTGGCCGCCGCTCCCAAGTCCATTTCCTTGGCAGCCGCCAAGTCCATCGTGGGAATCATGGCGGCCATAGCGTCATCGTAGCTGCCGCTGACTTGAACAAGTTCTTGCAACGCCTTGCGTTGTTCTTCATCCCCGAAATTGGTCTTGCGCTGCTGGGCTGACGCTAGGGCTTCAATCTGCTGCTTCTGCGCCGCATAACTAGTGCCAACATTCTTCAACGCCTGGTCTAATGAGCGTATCCCCTGTTGCTGGTCGAATGATGATTTGACGGACATAGCAGCAATGCCGGTGATGGCACCACCGATGGCGGTGGCCGCCAGACCGATGGCACGGCGGTGCTTCTGGAAGCCTGCCGCCATCTTGCCCATGTTCCCTTCAATCTTCTGAAACTGGGCAGAAGCCTGGTCACGGGCCTGGATTAAGACTGATACGGTTGAAGCGTCAGCCATCGGTTTCCACTACTTCTATCATTTCCTTCCACAAGGTTATCTGGGATGGGTGCATCTTGGACGCATCCTGATTATGTTGGTCTTTCGCAGACATCAGCAGCCGGTAATCCAAAATATCCCTGACCAATCTCCAATCTTCATCCATGACTTCACTGGGCAGGCATCCGAAGGATTCACAAAGGATGCTAACGGTTGCCGCTACTGGCTGGGGGCCGTCACCAAGGATGTGTTCGCCAAGTTGTTTGAGCCTTTTTTTCTGGTGTCTGTCCCTTCCTGTACACCCGAAGCGTTGACCAACCACAACAGTTCATCCGATGACAGTTCTTCTATGACATCGGGCCGGTTGTACGGTTGCTCCATCGGCTCCCCCACAAGGTCTGTCCAGTTCCAAGCGATGATGCGCTTGGACAATTCGATGCAGAGTTGGGACAGGCTTTCCCCCAGGCCGCTGGGGTCATCGCTACCCCGTTGCAAACGGCTTAACTGCATCACTTCCTTCACCGCCATCACCGGCATGATTTCCACCCATTCACCGATGTGAACATAGTGCGGTGTTCCCGGTTCGACTATCTCCCCGTCTTCGATGATTTGCCCGATGCTGATGGCGCATTCATCGCTGGGAACCTTGACCGTTGGTATCTTGGGCTTCATGGAGCCTCTCCTTTTAGAACATTTGACCGTTCTAATTTTCCCTGGCCTAGTATCATGGTCTTGTATACTTTGTACAATGTACTATCAAAAACAGCGAAAACCCCTAAAATCCGATGCCCTTTCTTTGGCGTTCTAAGCTGTTTCCACGAAGATTCCTTCCTTACCCATCCTAATATACGGAACGTTATGCTAAAAACACCCAAACAGATGTTCGGAAAACCGGGGCGTTTTTAGAACACCCCGGCTCCCGATTATGGCCTTCTAGCAGGCGGATTTATCCCCTGGTGGGAGCGGCTGCATCAGCGGCAGCAGACCCGCCGTTGTGCCGGAAACTGGCCGAATAAGTTATCGGCCCACCAACCGTGCTGGTGATGGAATAGCTTGTGACGATGGCAAAACCGTTGTATCCCGTGCTGCCATCCGGTTCAAAATCCCATTCTTCACCTTCCAATCCTAATTCCCCGAAGATGGTCACATCGCCCTGGCTGGATGCCAAATCAGCGAACCCCGAAACGTCGATGGTGGCGGTGGGTTTCCCCGCCAGGAAATTTTGATAGCTATCACCGAAAGCGGTGATGTCTGCTTCCGGTACGGTAAAATTCAGGCTAACGCTTGACAGTTCATCTTCAATCGCCACGGAATCGAAACTGAAATCCGCATCCTTTCCATGTGTTCTTGCCATCGGTCATTCTCCTATATATGGTCTGTACGGCCCTGAGAAGCCCATACAGCCGTGCTATGAAACCGCTCGTGTGGTTGACCCGCTGCATTGGAACGTGACCGTGTATGTGGCCGCATCCCCCACCGGCAGACTGATGCTATAACTGGACACCATCGCCCCGGTCAGCCCGCTGGATGTGCAAGTGTATTCCGGTGAATCGGTATCCGGCCCAGCCCCATCGGGGTCATATATCAAGGTCTTCGGGCCAGATGTTAGGGCGATATGGTCGAATATCGTGGCATCCCCATCACTGGCAAAGTCCATATCCAGCGCACCGGATACATCGAAGGAAACGTCTTTCTTACCCGCCAGGAAATTCTGATAAACGTCACCAAATGCCGTGATGTCACTTTCGGTCACCGATGCGTTCATCGTGATGCTGCTTAATTCATCTTCTATTGCCACGGAATTGAACGAGAAATTAGAATCTTTTCCGTGCGTCCTTGCCATATCTATCTCCTACGTTACGAAGTAGCCGAATGACACATAGTTTTGGAACGTCCGGCTTCCCGTGCCAGACGATTGAAGTTTCACCCGCCACCATGATTCTGATGCTCCTGGGGCGGTGGCGGTGGTGACGATGTGCGTTCCATTGGCACCCGTGGATTGCGTGACGGTTCCAAAGTTGATTCTGGTTGTGGGGCTTCCCCATGTGTCATTCGTTTCACTTTGAATTTCCAGGGCGATGGTGTTGGTGCCAGACCCGCCCAGTTCCACCATGCGCCAGATGCCAATGATGGTGTTCGTTGCGGCTATCACGCCGCTGTTATAGCCAGTACCGTTGACTACCACGGTTGACCCGTTACAGGTAATCGTGTTTGCCAGGATGATTTGGCTGCGGAACGGTGCGCTTGCGCCCTGCCAGGTGACGTTGCAAGCGATGACATCCCCAACGCTGCTGACACGGGGCGAAGCACTTATCAGCGTTGGCCCTTCGTATCCCACGTTCCCCTGAGTTAAGCCACCGGGATAGATGCCCACCCGCCTTGCCGTAGCGGTCAAATCGGTGAACATTTCCCCATCGTAGTTTGGGGAACTTGTTGACCAAAGCCCATTCACGTCAAACGTGAAGGTGGGCTTGCCCTGGACATAGGTCATATCGCTATCCGCAAAGGCCGTCACGTCAGCCGGGGTTTCGGCAAAGCTAAGAGTCATCGCATTGGACACGCCGCTGAAATCGAATTCATCGACCAGTAACCCGGCAGATTTAGCGTGGATTCTAGCCACGGTTCCTTCTCCTTCTGGGCTTGGGTGCCTTCGCTAACTCCCCTTGCGCCCATTCAGCGTCCGATTCTTCGTATATCTTCACGACCTTCAGCCGTATCAATTCATCGATGTCCAGGGGTTCATCCCCGTCCAGGGCGAACCGTTGGCCCCGGTTGATGCGGATGGATGATGGCTTCACCCCCGGCCCTTGGGCCATCAGCATCTTCTTCAGGGCCAGATACCAGATTGGTTCTTCTTCAGTTGTCTGGTTCATATCGGGGGAACATATTTTCCTTCTTGGAAAAGGCAAACTGGACATCGGGAAGGGTATTATTGAATTGCCTGACGGCATGGCATTTTTCACACCGCCCCTGGCTACTCTTTCCATTGGCCGGTTCTATAATCCAATGATGGACGCATCTATTAACTTTGGTCTGCAATTATCCGGTACAACCCCCCGACGTGCTGATAAACCACGCCTTGCTGGTCTTCGGTCAGGTAGATGTCTGATTCCCTGCGACACATCAGCAATGAATGGCCGGTGATGCTTAACGCAGCGTCTTGCATCACACTGTCAATCTGTGTGTCTATATTCCCCGCCGCCTTGGGCCAGATGCTCCGGTCAATCACCTTGACCATGTAGACCGCACTACCACCCCGCCCGGTGAAAGCGAAGTAATCATCCACCTTGCTCATGGCCTGGAAGACCACGAAGGGCGGTTCAATATCCTGGGGAGCAATCCCGTTGAACACACCCCCGGTGGCTTCGTTGGTCACCGATGCCACGTTCAGCGTGGCATAGATGGCCGTATCCAAGTTCACCCGCAGATTAGCCATCAGCGCAGTTCCCGCATCAGTTGTGTCAGGGCTTCAATAAGCCGGGGCCGTTCATCTTCCAGGGCTGGCACCATGAACGGTCTGGCCCGCATATATCTGGTTCCGAATTCGATGAAGGCGGAATATTCGGTGGACGGCCCGATTGTCCATTCCAGATTCTCCCCTGTGAACCCCCCCGCTGGTTGGGCTTTGATGGAGTTGATGGTGGCCGATGTGTCCACGGCGGGCCATGCGGCTATGCGTTCCTTGCCACCCTTCTCCACGTTCCTGGCGGCGATTTCCACGGCCTTGGGAACCCGTGCGCCTAGCTGCCGCCACCGTGGGTCTATGGTCACTTCCACCGCTAGATTCATCGTGAAGTCAGCCAAAACAAAAACCCCCAACAGCCCATATAAGGGCGATTAGGGGCTTCCAAGAGCCTCGTTCACCTTATCTATCCCCGCCAGCGGTCTGGCCGCTTATGGACTTCCTAGAGTCTCTGTGGTGGGGTTCTATTCAGTTGTCACCTAACGGCACATCGACATATCCGCCCTGGCCGTCAGGCTTCATCCGCACCGTCACCGTTTCGGGTGCGAAGGTAGTTATAGCTTTACATAACCGGCACTTAATTTCAACCTGGCTGGTTCCGTCCAACCGGATACGGGCCAGCAAGCTGCGGCATTCCACCCGCCTGCAACGGGCTTCCCGCAGTCCTACAGCCGCCGCATCTGGCATCTTTTAGTGGCAGCCCACGATTTTCCCACGTCGATGGATTGGATTTCATAAGTCCCGCTGGTATGCACCACCCGGTCTGTTTGTTCGATGGACTGGTCATGGGCCAGCGTCAGCGTGTAGTCCAACTGCAAGTCCTGGCGGCCCTGGCCCACTGATTCCCCCCCGCCCTTGGCCGCAAGACGGGCCGGGATGTTCTGGTAGGCGTTAGCCCACGATTCAGAAAACCCGCCTTGCTTATCACTCGCCAGGGTCTTGCGTTGGACATCCACGGTGTCAGGCATCGCCGTCTTGACGGCAGCCCGCATGTACCGCAAATCATCTTCCTGTAACAGTTTGTCAACCATCACTGTACCGCCCGAATTGGCCGGTGCCGGAATCAAGGATGTTCAGGCCGGTCACTTCATCGCTGTCCGTGTAGACGCTGTACCCGTCCTTCCGCCGTGGCATCACGGTGGTGGTGGCACTTGCCTTCCGGCGCAACCGCTTGGCTTGGGCCAGGAACATCTGGGTGACTTGCCCCTTCTGGTAGCTGGCCCCATCTGCCGAAAAAGTGAAATCCCTGGCGAACCGCACGGCCAAAGTCTCACAAGCCCTGGCCGCTGACTTCAGAACGGAATCCCCTTCTTGGGCCAGGAAGTCATCCAGTTCCGCATCTTCAAATAAGGCCCGGTCTGAATCGGTATCACCGATTTCCAGCCGTACCCTATCCCGGTCTGCGGTACTACCAGCCGTGTAGGAAAAGGCCATAGCTACACCCGCACGAATATCGTCAAGGTCAGGGCATCGGTTAGGGCATCGGAACCAGCCAGTTCCACCAACAGATTCCCGTGAATCAACGCTGGCACATAAGCCCCGGTAATAGCAGCCCCGGCGTTGTCATCCATCTGGATGGATGGATAGACCCACGCATCAGTGGCACTGTTGGTGATGGTCAACAATGTCACTGACACGGGGTCACCAGGGGAAGAAAGGGTGGTGTCTGTGGTGCCTGGTGCAGATGCGTGAAAGTCGAAGTACGCCGCCAGCAATTCGCAATACGGCAAAGCCGTCACCAGGGAACCCGTTGCCGAAGCACTGGAACCCGTTGTGCTGACCTTGATTATGTGACGCTCAATAGCCATCAACGTCCAGCGTAATAGACAACAACAACTTCCGCCGTGTCTGGGCTGTTGGCCTGGGCAATCGTCACTTTGATGTTATCGGCCACGCAGACTTTATCATAGACTTCTTCCGTGCCGTCGTAAGTGACATCCGCCCCGGTTTCATCGTCAATCTTGTGTCTTGGGTGGAACCATCCGCTGGTGTTGGCGTTGGTCAGAGTCAGGATGGTCAGGGCGGGGCCGTTATTCCCTGCCGTGGCTATCGTCACGTCTGTAGTATTGGGTGGGGAATCCCCATATGTCACCCCGATGGAGCATATCTGCCCGGTGACAACGTGGCTGGACGTGTTGTTGTTCGTTGCGGAGCCGTCACCACCGGATGCGGCCCCGGTATTTATCGTTACCGATTCATAACCGTATGCCATTCAGCCCTCCTATATTTTCCCTGGATGCCTGCGATGGGGGCAGGCACCCAGGACATCCACCCTGTGACAGTTGAATGTCTGCCCGAAGGCAGCCGGACATCTAACTGTCTATGGCTGGTAGGACGTAGCCGCTGGCCGTATCGGTTGCGCTCCCCAGATTATCAAACTGGCGCACACCGTCAGCGTCAATCAAGATTTCAGAAGCGGTGTCAGCATGACCGATACGGTTATGGGCGATGATGCCCGTGTTATCGCTGGTGTCCGAATCAATCAACAGGTCACCAGCGGTGTTTAACCTGTAGATGTGATTGTAGGCTATCTCACAATCGGTGACATCCTTCCCCGTTGCCACTGAAATAATCGCTTCGGAGTTGGCAACACCCATGCGGATGTAGTTGTTATTGAAGACCAACCCAGCGATGTCACCGCCAATGTCTATCACACCGTTGTTGCCCGTATCTGGGCTGATGACCACGTTATTGGTGAATTCCAGGCGGTCACATTCGTTGTTGGTCGTTGTGCCTTTTATCAGGTCAACGAAGTTCATGTTCGTTGCGGTATCGACAAACCGGCACTTGTTGACCACGAACCCCGCCGCCGAAAGGTCAAACACTTCCACGATGTCAGCGTAATTCATCGAGAATATCAGGTTATGAATCTGGACATCATCAGCCGTCACATCTATATCCGTGGTGGCTGCGGTGTCCAGGGTGATGGTTGGGCGGCTGTTGCCCACTCCCATCCCGATGACCGTTATACCGGCCACGTCAAACGTGATGGCAGCAGCAGCGGAAATGGTTTCAGTGTGGCCTGGTGCCACAAGAATCACATCCCCGTTGGATGCCGTGCATTTTCCTATAGCCCCGTCCAGGGTGGCCGCTGGTTGTTTTGGATTGGTGGCAGCGTTGTCGTTGTCAGCCGCATCCGCTCCCGAATCTACATGGAATACTGACCCGGTGGTCAGCAGCGGGCTGCCGATTCCGCCAAGCCCTTCAACCGGGACACCCCGGCTTTTCACGCCAGATGGAAAGTTCGTAGGCATAACCAGTTTCTCCTTCAAGAAACCAGCGGCGGGGCCGGTGCATCAACGCATGGGAACCCGCCGCCAGCTTGCCTTAGATTATTTAGCTAGGGTTCTGACCGTAAATCCATCGCCAGTCAGTCCAGCCGATGCCGTACCGCATATACCCCCTGAATTTTGCGGTTAGGCCATCGAAGTCTTCGGCTTGGCTGAATTCTGGCCGGATGCGCCACTGCCAGATTAAGTGTTGCTTCATCAGCGTAGAGTCAATCAGGAACCAGGCATTGGCATCGGTGAGCCTATCCCAGACCACCGGGCGGAACCGTCCACTGAACATGTTAACGTCATACTGTGCGCTTCCAGGCTCATAGATAGCCCGTTCACTCACCAGTTGGGTTGCGTCACGCTCCAACTCCGGTGGCACCAGCAGCATGTCAGGGTTGACCCCCAACAACAGGTCTTTGTCATCGGTGAAGTTACGCATCGCCTGACGGGTGGTGTCCAGATTGTCGATGGTCAGGGCTAATGTGCCTTCATTCGCCTGGGTATTGTTCGTGTTGGCTGGGCCGTGCGGGTGGGCGGTACTGAGAAGGGCCACGCTGTCTGCCCCGTTGGTGGATGCGCCCATCCGGTTGGTGCCCGAATCCGTGAACGCATTCACGAACACTTGGGCCGCATCATGTTCGATGGTGGTATTGAAAGCGTCCGACATATTGCTGGCCCGCCTGCGAATCTGATTGAACTGGTCATCGTCAACCAATCGCCTTTCAACCTGTATCCCCATCGCCATTTCGTAGTTGCGGATGTCCGTTCTGAACCCGGCATCGAAATCCTTGTAGGCTACGGTGCCATCGAATACAGGCACCAGGCCGGTGGTTCCCATGCCCTGGTATTGTTCTTCAAACCGGGTGGACGCTTCCACCCCGAAAAGAAGTTCCATGATTGGCCGGGGGCGGGACATGCCGATGTCAAAAATCCGCTTTAATCCCGGCTTCAACAGGTCTGCGAAATTGCCACTTGTTAAAGGCATCTAGACCCCCTTATTGAACCTTGGAAAGATAGTGGGTTGGGGCGGTGAACTGGATACGGGTTTCATCCGAAGATTGCCTTTTCCGTTCAACGACCACAAATTCGTTGTTGCTTGCGCTGGCTATCGTCTGCGCCCCGGTTGCACCGGAAACGTCCAACAATGCGCCCGCAAGCCGGGAACTGGTATCGTTCCGGTCAGCGTATACAGCATCGGGGTTGGCGATGACTTTCACCACGGTGGTGCTGTCCGTGCCGCTCACCACGCCGGGTTGACCGTCCGTGGCATCGTCTGGGTTTTCCGGCCCCACAAACACGCCAACCGCCGCAACGTCACCCGTTGCCAGCAAGTCCACTTCACCGGATTCCAGATTAAGCATATCCCCCCTGGTGAGCGTTTCCGAATCTTTCATCAGGAAGGTCAGAATCAGGGGCCGCCCCCCTGAAACGTTATATCTCCATTCAAATCCATTGGCTGCCATTTCAGTTCCCCCTTATGCGTTCTATCCGCAATTCAGAGTCATAACCCTTGGGCGTATTCTTCTTCAGTGATTCCCATCAATCGGGCCGCTTCCCGCTGGTCTTCTGACAACCGCAGGGTTGGGGCGGGTTCCCCAGATTGCGGGTTCAGATTAGGCGCACGGTTCGCCTGCCCTTTCAGGTACGGCTTGCTGTCCAGAAGTTGGGTCAGGGCATCGTCCACACCCGTTACGCCTTCCCCTGCGTTATAACGCACATTGGTTCTGTCCAATAACAGGTAGGCGGCATCGGGGTCGATTATCCCCAGTTGACTGGCCCGCACTTTGACTTCCGCCGCTATCAAGGCCGATTGTTCCCGCTGCATCGCATCATCTGCCCGCTTCTCCGCTTCACTGGCACGGGCTTCCAACCGTTCTTGCCCTGATAACTGTGCTTGTTCCAGTTCATCAGCCTTCGCAGCCTTTTCCTTCAGTTCCGCATAATCAGCGAACTGGTTCCTTGTTTCCCTGCGTGTCTGGGCCTGCATCCGGTTCACATCTTCTTGCGTGAACACCCGTGCTTGGCCCTGGACATCGCCTTCCGGTGGAGTCACCGGCTGGGCTGCTTGGGTTCCAGCGTCTTCTGGTTCCGTGTTTCCTGTGACCATAAATCCCCCTATTTATACCCGCAGGGTTGCGGTAGATTTTCAGTATAGGTTGATGGAAAACCTAAAAACAACGTGGCAAAATATACAATCGGCTACTTGTACTTATCCCCTTTGTTGTTCTTCAGCCGTCCGTCCTTGGGTGGCCCTGGCTTCACCCGCCCCTTGGGAGTCAGCCCCATCTTCCGGTTTATGGTCTTGGCATTCGCTTTGTTCGGCATACTACCCCCCTACCTGATGGGCCGGGGCTTCTTCCGCAGCCCTGGCCGGGTCTAATGGTTCATCATCCCCACAATGGTTTTGTTCCAGGCCGCAGTTCCGGCACAACCGCATGACGATGCCGATGCTGGCATAGGTCTTGCGGTCTTGGGGCCACAGGGCCGCCAGCACCAAGTCTTCAGAGTCGCAACGGAAGCAGTTCACGATTCGGCTTGCCTGCGCCGTGGGGCTGCCGGGACATCCGCCGCTGATAGGTCAACGGCTTCTTCTTCCGCTGGGGCCGGGGCCGGGGCTTCCACGGGCGCAGCTTCTTCCACCGGGGATTCCGTGAATTCCGCCCTGCACCCATCACAGAACAAACCATCCATCGTTAGCTGGCGGCTGCGGTCACAGAACGGACACCATATCACCCCGAAGCGTTCACGGATAATCGGGCGTGTCTCATCGTTTAGCGTTGCGTTCATCGTCCCATCCTTTCTTCGTATATTTTTCGCCATGCAGCGTCTTCCCGCCGCTGGATACCGTTATCGCCTGGGTATGGGTCACTGTGGTTGATTGCCCCACGGAATATCCCCAAGGGTATTCCTTCAGGGAATGCAAAGCAGGCATGGTTCCCGCCACTGATACCACCGATGTACCAATGGCAAGAAATACATTGGTCTGAATTGCCACCTGTTATTACTTCTAAAGGTGGTGTTGTCATTTGAATCGCCCGCTCCATATGGATTTGGGATTACCCTTCCGTTCCCCCAATGGTATGATTCTGGCTGACAGTAAGTCCACATCAGTGAACTGGGTATTGGTTTCTATAACTTCCTTCACAAAATCTTTGACCTTTTTGGATAATCGTGTTCCCCCCTGGTGATAATCTGCAAAGGCTTCAGCGAAGAATTCTAAATCATTCGTTCCCGCATATTCTGAAATCTTGTATGCTTCATCCCGTGCTAGATGCGTACCATCCCATTTCTTCGTTTCAGGGTCATAGTGGCGCAGAAAGCCTTCTGGAACTTTGCTGGATTTCCGTGATAATACTTCCATCGCCTTCGGGTCATAGAAGCCATACCGCCGATGATAGTAATGCCCAATCTCATGAACGATTATATTGGTCAGTTCATCTTCTGGAACCGTCCCTGCCGTTGACCACTGGCGGCTTCTTATGCGTTTGATTGCTGGGGTTTTATGAAGCCTTTCCGCTTCAACTATGGATTCTTTCCACTTTTTTATCAAGCGGCGGGCAACCCTTTCATCCGCTTCAAATGCGGCGATGAAATCACGGGTTTCCTGTGTACCGGCTTGCCCCGCTGCTTGCCGCCGCACGATGAACGCTTCCCTTTCGGCAACCATCTTGGTCAGTTCTTGTTCATGTTGGGCTATCAATGCCTTGTACTTTTTGGTGCTTTCCCCTGATGCCAGTGCATCATATTGCTGGGCTTTCCGTGCGTTATCCGCTGCCGCCCTTGCCCCGATTGAACGGGCTGAACCGTTTTCAGCCGCCGCCATATTGATATGCACACCGCCGTCATGGGTCTGATAGGCATAGGCACGGTCAAAGGGTGACCCTGGCTTCTCTGTTGTCACGATACGTTCAAGCGGGCGGGCATTGTGCCGCACGATGGTTTGTTCAATAGCCCGATTTGTATTCCTAGCTGCCATCACGGACATCCCGTCATAGTTCACTTCAACCGCACCGCCAACCGCCCTGGCCCACGCTTCTTGCTCCCGAACCATCCTGTGGGTTAAATCTCCCACATCTTGGGGGTTGAATCCTGTGCCACCCCGCTGCGCCAGTGAACGCCTTAACGCATATGGTTCCGTGTCAAGGAATTCGTCCTTGCGCCCCAACACTTCCCACTGTAAAGGCATATCCGAATCATAAGCCTTCCCCAGCGCATCCATATCATCTATGTCGGGTGGGGCCGTTCTGCTTCCCCGTACCGGCAGATTGGTCATCGGGTCTGTCAGGTCACCCGTGGGTCTGGGTGGCGGGGTGGCGGGTGTTAG
>Ga0208315_1001370_pt1 | contig 12577 bp, 13 predicted proteins | sample MalvireepMed_215_FD_184239 | JGI IMG/M metagenome (GOLD analysis project Ga0208315, IMG submission 184239) | Marine viral communities from the Global Malaspina Expedition - Malaspina viral metaG DeepMed_215 (SPAdes) (version 2) | ecosystem: Environmental > Aquatic > Marine > Oceanic | place... | reverse complement strand
GTGAAGCTGGTGCCGCTGGCATAGGTCGTCGTGTGGCCCCAGTTATGCCATCCGCCGTCGTTCAGGAACGTGCGGACATCGACCATAAGCTCCCTGGCGGAGTTGTTCACGGTGCTGGGGAGTTGTGCCTCCGCGAAATTTATCGAGTCAACGGTGGCGTTGCTGGACGCCGTCGTGGACCAGTTTTTCATCGCCATATTCTAAATCTCCGAAACGTGGTGTAAAATAGCCGCATGGACGCCAATCAGGCACTCCACACCGCCTTGGTTGCAGCCGGGGTCGTTCTGTTATTGCCGCTTTACGCACGATTCCGCAAATGGCTGCAATACTGGTTCTATCTGGGGGCCGGGAAGGTGATGCACGGTCTCGGCTGGCTCACGGGAGCCGCCATCCATTGCCTATGGCCCGATAAGCCCGCCTAAAGCCTGCGGGACCGCTGGCGACAACGTCGGCGCGGCCCGGCGCAACCCACCCCCGACGATCCCCGCCGCCTGGGGGCGCCTCGTCAAGAAGGTCTGCAAGAGCCGCTGCATGGGGGACGTATACGCCCCCGCGCCCAATCCAAGCCCCGTGCCGAGCGCCACGGCGGTTGTCGGCTCATAAAAATAACCGCCACCCAGCAACCCGGCCATCAATGCACGTGGGGCAGTTCCGCTTTCCGGGACTCTTTGGGCCAGTTTCTCGACGCCCGCCCGCGCCATTGGCACTTCGAGGGCCTCGCCGCGTGCAATGCCGCGTTGCCTCACCCTCGGGTCGGCCTTTTTGACAGCCGCCATATACTGCGGCGCCGTGAAGACGCGGCCTTTTGCTGCGGTGGCCGCGTTTTCCAAGATGGTCAGCTTGGCCCACCCCTCGTTGATATCGGCGACCCGCTGCGCCTTTCCCCCCGCATGGCGGGCCAGCAAGTCGCGCCACGCCGCCTGCGCTTCCGTTAATGCATGGCCTATCTCGTTTTGGTCTACATCAGCACTCCGCTTGAATTTCTTGGCGTCTTTCCCGAGTTGCTCCTCGACTTTCTTCCATGAACGGCCAACCATGCCCGGACGGGCGCCCTTGAATTTAGAAAAGACCTTATTCTCAAGAATAACCTTGAACCGTTTCCCTGCCGCGCCCCCGAGTGCATCGGCCATTGAGGCCAATTTGACCATGTCGTTTCGGAAGATGTCATCCATATAGACGTTGACCCCCTTCAGCGCATCGTCATAGGCGCGGGAAAGCTCGTTGCCGACATGGCGCACCATGTCTGGACCGGCGCTGATTTTCTTCGGCACCGTTTGACCGATAGAGTTAAGGACGCGGTCACCGACCGCCTTGTTGAATGCCACGAGCCCGCGCAGTTGGGCCGCCTTGATGGCGTCACCGAAAAACGGGATGCTGGTCAGTTTTTCCTCCGTCGCCCTCCATGCGCCGCCTAAAATTTGCCCGGGCGTCATCGGCACGCCAGCCTTGGCAAGCTGCTTTGTCGCGGCGTCCGTAGCGGGCGATACCACCCTGGCGGCCCCCCGGGCCAGATATGGCGCAGTTGGGCCTGCAACAACGCCGAGGCCGGTCTGCATGGCTTTCGTCTTCCAGTAGTCGTCCTCGTCCCCATGAACCGGCATTAGGGCGCCAGACAAACCGCCAACCGTCGCCGCTTGTCCTGTGCGGGCCAGGCCGGATACCGCCGCCCCGCCGGGGATGGCGGTAAGCGGGAGCGTTGCGGCGATATTCCCGGCCAGGCGGCTCTTGTCGAACTTGCCGACCATTTCGCCCCCGCGCCAATCTTGCTGATATCCGCGTTCCGCCTCGCGGTTTATCCTTACGATCTCGGCCACCTGTCGCTTGGCCCACTTATCCAATCCCCAATCGTCGGGAATGGCGGCCTCGACCGCACGCGCCATCAATTCCGCCCCGGCATCCGGGATGTCCCGCAGGCCGCGCACGAAACCGCCGACCCCGGTGCCGCGCCAATCGTCAGCCGGGGGCGTTGTCGCTTCCGGCGGTGGCGCTTGCGCCATACTGGCCTCGAACTTTTCACGCACTTGCGCCTCGGGCATATCGTCCGGTGCCTCGATCTCGTAAGTCTCGTCCGCCCATTCGATTTGATAGGTTGCCATTATCCACCACCTGGCGCTGTTGGATTAATTTTCCTTATTTTAATTTCTCCGCCGGAAGCCTTCGCCGTTGATCCTAATTCAAAGCGTTTCGGCCCCCCGTCCGGGCCATGCACGATATCGTTGTAGATGTTACTGAGGCGTCTGAGGTTGTAGATGAACTGCTTGTCGGATTGGGCCTGCTCCAGGCTTCCCATGACGGCTTGTAGCGTCTTGACCTCCAAATTGGACACATTACCCAATGCACCCCCTGTCGGTGACTCCTGGCGCATCCGTTGCAGGCGGTCGAACCCGATGTTGGATTTGATTGTCACCAACAGGTTTTCGAGATCGGCTGCCGAAGTGCCTGCTATTTTAGAGAGGAATAGGCCACCAACACCAGTCGTCAGAATCGGGCTTTCAGTGGCGATATCTATTGCCCGTCCGATGTCTTCCAGCACAAGGTCAGCGGTCCTTTCGATAGTTTCCCGCCTTTTTGTCTCGGCTGGCGTGAAAATTGGAATGGCAACGGGCCGCAGGTGTCCAGACTTTTCATCCGGTTTCGTGATGACCTCGCCTTGGGGATTACGCGCCCAGACCATATCCTTCGGCGGATCACCCCAAATTTCAGACTTGCCGCCCACGTTGATGGTCGTGCCTGCCCGACGCGCCTTGATATACTCCTGGTAGGTCATGCCCTCGGGGAGTAGTCCTGCGGCCTTGGCCTGCGTGAATTCTTTGATAATAGATGCCGGAGTTCCGGCCTTCATCGCCGCCGTCACCATAGCGGCGGGGGTGTCAGGGGGCATCCCCAGCTTCACAGCCATCTTTGAAATTGCACCGAGCTCTTGCCTGGCTAATTCCCTGGCCTTTGCCTCACGCGACGCCTTCTGGAAGGCCAACGCCCCTTGGGAAATGTATTTCCCGCGTGCGCTTGGGTCGGTGGTCGGCGCCCCGGCGGCGATCAGGTAAGGGCCTATCGCACCTAAACTCTCGCCAAACGAGGTCAGGCGGGAAGCCGCTTCCGGTGATGGTCCTTGTGTAGGTAGCGGCGCTGGGCCGGTGGTAACGGGCGGCGGCGAAGCGCCAGTGGGGTCGGCGGCCCGGTCCCAATCGGCCCCTCGCCCCCATATCACCGGGCTGGGCGGAACATCTGGTCTTGTCGGGTAACTCGGGTCGGCGGACAACAGACCCATCGGCATACCCACGTTATAGTTCGGGGAAGTATATCTGGGATCGAACGGCCTGATCGCCGTTGCGCGGATGCGGTTTCTCATTAAAATAATCCCTTGATTCCAGACCATGCGCTTTTCCCCTGGCCGCCGCCGAAGAGGTCAGCGGCTATCCCGGCTCCCGTCCCCGCATATCCGAGGCCGGTTGCGAAAGGATCGCTGTACAGGGGCTGCGCCGTCGTTTCGGTGCCGCCGTATTGGCCGCCGCCGATTGTCGCCATGAACTCACGCAGTGCCTGACGCGGGGCATCCTGTTGGTAGGCGAAGCGGCTGATGTCTTCCTGCAATTGCGCCTCGGCCAGCTTCTCCCGGGCGCCGCCAACGGCACCCAGCCGTTGCAAGTCGCTGTAGTCAATTTCGGCCATCGCCGGGGCCATCTGCGCCGCCGCTTGTTGCCGCGCCCGCTCGTCGGCATAGTTCCGATAGGCCATCGCGGAGGTGACATCGCCGATCTGGCGCTGATAGGCTTCCGCCGCCCGTTGTTGCTGGTTCGCCATCAAGCCGCTGCCGTACCGCCCGGCTTGCGAGAAGGCGCTGCTAATCCCCGGTAGCACGTCCTGGGTGAACCGCTCCTGCATGGGCCGCGTGGCGGCTTCCATCGCGCTCGTCAGATACGGGTTGCTCTCCGGTGAGAGGTAATCTCCCCGCACGGTTGAAAGGATGTTTTCCTGGGCCGCGCCGGTCAGGGGCGATCCCGCCCGCGCCCGGGTTTCCATGCCCGTCAACGCCTCTTCCGTGGCCGGTGAATAGTCCACGACAGTCGAATATGGATAGAATTCCGGTGGTTGGTCGAGGAGGGTCTCCGCCCTTCCGAACCCTGTCTCTAGATATGGTGCCTGCGACGACCAGGGGTCGCGGTTGACCACCGTCGTGCTTTGGCCTGTCGGCCTAGAACTACTCATAGATTCTTCTCCAGTTGGACGTGTGTTTTCTTGTAATCCTTCAGAACCCTTTCCCAGCCCGGTCTCGCCCAGGCTTCGATAACGCTGCACCCTTCCGCCTTCGCCCAGTTCTCGATGGACGAAAGATGACGCAGCCATTCCTTGAGGTTCTTCCCGACGCAGATGAAAACGGAAGCTATCCGCTCTTTTTCAGTATCGAGTATTTCAGTGACGGCGATCCCCTCCGCCGCTGGCCCCCAGGCGATCCAGAGTTGATAGCGGCCCGTCCCGATGCCGTCGTGTACGTCCTTGACGCCAACCCGGCTGGTGCCGTGGTCGAGGGCGTCGGTGACGAGTTTCTCGACGTGCGGCCACGCCTCCGATAATTCGTTTCGCCGGACGGCCCAGAGGCGGCTAGGCAAGAAGCCCCGCCGTGGCTGAATGACAAGCCATTACTCCCAACCAAAACTATCGTAATCATCGGACAGTTCACCGACATCACTAATGCCGCCGCCCCATTCGCTGCCCTCAACGACGGACTGGGCTTGAGCAAGCGCGTCCTGAATAGCCGCCTCGGACGATCCCATGCCCGGAACATCCAGGGCTTCCGACCAGATTTCCTGCGTACCGGGCGCGGCGTATCCCCAAGCATCGGGGTCCGTGATGCCCATGAAGTGTCCCATGAGTTGGGAATAAGGCGATCTGTCCGGGGTCCATCCATAGGCTTGCGCCCCGACCGGGTCCCAGGCGTCCCATGTGCTTAGATCAGGTCTGGCGTAGCCTATGGTCTCCATAGCCTTCTCGGCGTCCAGGACATCCGAATACGCGCCCAGGAAAGACCCCAGAAGCCCTGGCCCGGGAACGCCGCCCAGCAATCCCACTCCCGTCCCCAAAACCCGACCGGCCCGCTGACCGCCGCCATAGGGATATGTCTCATCGACTTCCGGCCCGAAACGCAGAGAAGCGCCCGCATCAAACTGATCAGAAACATTCGGGTCAGTCGGGTCGATCCAATCATCACCGTCGTCGGGCTGCGCGAGCAGGGGCTTGACCCTCAATAGCGGATTGATGGGCGCAGGCGCGGGCGGCGTTTCCGCAGGCGTCGGCCACGGCCATATCTCCTGCAAATTGGCCGCAGCGGCCCGGGGGAAAGTATACTGGTTGTCGATCCAGGGCATTTTATCCTACCAATACCATCTTGAAGGTCCGATCCGTCTGCGAATTGTTCGCGTGCGTAATGACTACACTGCCGTTCACCCGGCCCGTGTCTGAAACGTATATGGTGCCGTTGCCGATTTCCGCCGATGCGTTGGCCGAGGACGGCATGAACAGGCAGGCCGTGTGGACGCCCAGCCTGGCATCCGTAACGGTACTCGAGGCGGCGCTGGCCGTCAGCGTCACGTCGATGACGTTGTTGCTTTTGCCGAACATCAACAGGCTGTTCGATTGGGCCAACTGCCTGCGGTGCTGGTCGGCGTCGTCCAGGTCGAGGGGCGGGACCGGGTATTCGGAAACGCTCATGCCGCGCCGTCCCCGGCAACCTCCGCATCGACCCCTTGGGCATGGGTCCAGCTTCCCCCGGCGGCGATATTGACCTGCGCCCGGGCGAAACGGGTGGAAACCGTGAAGTGGGCCTGCCCGTCCGCGTCGATGCCGTTCTCGCTGCTTTCGGTCACCGCATCCACCGGCTGGTCACGGTAGCGCAGTTTAACCGTCACGGTGCCGCCATCGATATACGGGCGCACCCCGTTGACGAAGATACGCCCGGTTCCGCCGATCTCCTGGGTCTCCAGGCTTGCCGCCAGGGGGGCGCCGGTAAAGCGGGCCAGTTTCTTGTCTTCGTTGAAGCCGTTGAGGATGGTCAGCCCGCCGATCCACGATGGGTCGTCCAGGGACACGCCGAGGGCGTCCATATTCCCGTAGCCGTCCATGCCGTCCAGGGTGACCTCGATGGACAGGTTGCGGAACATGAAATCCTGCTCCACTTCCGCCGTTGACCAGCGGTCCACGGCCCAGTTGTAGACGATGACCTTGTTGGGCCGCCCGCCTGTGTTACCGACGGCGGGATACGCCCAATACACCTGGCGGGACAGCGGGTCGCCCGCGCCGTAAATACGGTGCATGTAATTCTGGTCCAGATCGTCCAGGAAAAACTTGTCTACCTTCTGGCTGCCTATCGGTTTGCTGCCCGATCCTGAAAACGAGAAGAATCCACTTTCGCCGAGGTAGAAGCCGAAAGGCCCGACGTTGACGACGCTATTCGGGGCAAGGGTTCCCCTGTCGCGCTCGACCTCCAGGATATTGAACACGGTTGGCGGGCCGACGTATTGCAGCTTGTAGATGGCGCGTTTGCAGAACACCGCCCCGTCCATGCCGCCGATGGCCCCGACAATAGCCTGCACCTGGCCGCCCACCGGCAAGTCCTGCCGGTCGGACTGTTTCGATGCGGCGTCAGCGGAGCCTATGGTCGGCCAATCCGTCGGGTCGTTTATGGCCGAAAACCAAATTCTGTTGGACTTGGCGCCGTCCGTGGCGTCCCAGGTATTCCCGAAAACGACGAAATCCTTGACCACCGCCCCCACCTTTGCCCGCGGCGGGCTGCCGGCCAGGTCGGCGAAGGCGCTGCTGGTCCCCATGACGTAACTCTGCGGCGGGTCCGTGTGGCCGTTGACGCTGATCACCCTGTCGCCGAACTGGATGAAATTAACGGTATCCTTCACGGCCACCGTATAGGCCCCGGAGGACTTGGAGACGTTGGACCAGCTTGTCGCGCTCAACTTGAACAGGTCGGCGCTGTCGCCGCAGAAGGTGTGGACCGTCCCCTCGTTCTGGGTGAACGACCCGGCCCCCTGCGGGCGGTTGGCGAGCGCCGCCGAGACCGCGCTCAACGCCGGGAACGGGCCGTAGGTGGCCGCAGTCCTGGGCAGGACGTTGTTGGCAATGGTGGCGCCCGGGTTTCCCAGGTCGGCCTGGTCAGGCAGGAATGGTCCGAAGGGAACCATATCAATCCCTGTTGATGTCGAAACCGGCGCCGCCGAACTCCGTCACCATCTTGACCCGGGCTCTCGTCTGCCCGTCCATCATGTTGAGTTCACTGACAACCTCTTCCAGCAGCGCCCGGTTTTCCACCACGGCCTGCGAGTTCTTGGCTCTGGTGTTGAAGGCCATCAGGGCCGAATAGATATAGGCGTCGGGCGCGTTGGTCAGCAGCCAATTGGCACTGTCCGTAGCCAGATCCCAGCGTTTGAAATAATGCTGCTTCAGCGTGTAGCCTTGGTCCGCGCTGCGCTCGAAATATATCTTGTCGCCAATGGCGTAATAATCGGGCCGCCCGCTGGCCGTGCTGGCTTTCGTCCGCAGGGCGGGCCAGGCAAGCTGGATTGGCTGCCAGTTGTCGCTCGTGTAGTACAAATCCTTGTGGGCAATGAAATCGCTCGGCAGGGCCACGGAATCGTTACCGGACGACAGGGTCAGGGAACCGTCCGTCTCCTGCTGCAACAGCCGTAGCTTGCGGTTCAGGCGCGTTTCCCCCCGGGTGATGTAATCGTCCCAGGTAATGTCGCTGCGGCTCGTTTCTGTATCGAGCGCCGTTTTCAGTTCGGCCAGGGTGGTTATCGACATGGCGTCCGCCCGTTACGTCGCTTTCTTTTTAGTCGGCTTGGGTTTCGCCTTCGCCGCTGCCGGGCTGTCCGACCAGCCGCTCTTCGGCACGTCGTCGGCATCGAAGATTTTGGCTTCCACCTCGCCGCCGACGACCCGGTAGAGAAAAACTTTTGTCATTTGTCACCTCAAAAAAGACGGGGACCGCCTCCTCATAGGAAGGCGGCCCCCAAGTCGGGAGAGATTTAGTTCATGTGGATGCGGCAAGCCAAATCGGGCCTGACGGTCTTGTACCCGTACAGGACATCGAGTCTGCAAGGGAACGTATCGGTCGAGATTGCGTAATCCCGCACGATCCTCATCGAGATGCCGTCCACAACCTCGCGAGCGGCAAAATCAACGCCGGTCGGCATGAGCAGATCAGCCGTCGCAAACGCAAACGCATCCTTGTGGTAAGCCAAAGAAACGCCGAAATCCGCGCTCGCGGCGATATCGGTACTCTGATCGCTCTCGTTCTTGTGAAGCGCGGCGTTGTTGGCAGGCATGGCGCTAACATTCTGTTTCGCCCCGGTACTCCTCAATTCAGGGGTGAAGCTGATGCTCGTCGCGCTGGCCGACACGTCGCTCGTCACGGCGAAATGCTGCAACTGGGTCAGTGTGGCCTTGGTCTCCGGATGGACACGGTAGACAGAGGCGAAATAGAAGATATCGCCCTTTTTCCATGTGCCTGCACCCGTATCGACGGTTATCGAGGTCGAGCCTTCGGCTATCGTGCCGCTGTCGTTGACAAGATAGTCGCCGGTTCCGTCGTCGGTGCCCGTGGTGTGCTGCGGCCACATCGTGTTCTCCATGATGTCGGAAAACCCGAACGTGTTGCTGGCAACGCGGCCTTCACGGTAGTTCTTCGCGACCTTCGTCTGGTCGTTGTAGAGCCCCTTGATGGTATCGACGAGGTCCACGTTGTCTTGCGTGGACAGGTTCAAGGACCGCTTGTCATAAGGCGCCAGATTGTCGGTCAGCACCTTGCCCGCATTGAGGACATCCGCAACGGTAACGGTGGCCCCGACGTCCGTGACGTGGTTGTAAACGTCCTTGTACATGGACATGGCGTCGCTTTCGATGTTCGCCGCCAGGACCGACATCGCCGGTTCCAGGATGCGCTCCGAAAAGTCGTCGAGGTCCATCGTAAGGTCGTCGGAGGTGAAGGTTGTGTCCACGCCCTTCTGCGTGGCAACCTGTAACGTGACGGAAGACTCGACGATATCCTGCGTCGAAAGGCTCGCGCCCGAACGAACTGTGTATTGGTTCGGAAGGCGGATTTTCAACGAGTCGCCGATCTTCGCGCCGCTTTTGGCGAAGCTGCTGTCGTACTGTCGGAGGACAGTGCCGACGAAATTCAGCTTCTGGTGGAGGATACGCAGGGCTTCCCGCGTAACCGCCGTCGGCGTGAGTAGTGTGTTAGCCATCGGTCAAACTTCCTTAGGTTGGAATTGAGACAACGGCGAAACTAAGCACTGCGTTTCGCCACTTGTTTGTTGCGCCATCTCACCCATTCGTCTGCCGTCATCTTCTCCGGGTCTTTCGACCCGCCTTGCCGGGCACCCTTGACCTTCGCGGCTGGTTGCGCCGGGGCGGGCTTCGGCTTGGCCGCCTGCTTGGAGACCAGTTCGTCGTAAAGCCGGGCCTTGTGGATCAGTTTGACGTGGACTGGGTTGATTACACGCGACGCCTCGGTTTCCGTCAGTCCCGCTTTCAAAGCATACTTGCGGGTCTTTTCGGCCATCTCGGCGTCCCAACCCGGTATATCCGCTTCCAGCGCGGTTTGGCCTTTTTCAAGCAGCTTGGCGTATTCTCCACGCTGTTGCTCGAATGCCTGGTGCTGGTTTTCCTGGAGCCGGGCCAGGGCCTGCTGCTTGTTGTCCTGCAAGCCCCGTTGTTGACGGTCCAGCTTCATCGCTTCCACTGGGTCGTCGTTATAGGCCGTCTCCCAATCCACGGACTCGTAAGCCTGTAGCTGTTGCTCGATAGCCTTGATCGTCGCCACCTCATTGATATGCGCCTGGTGCAGTTCGGTATCGCGTTGGAGTGTTTGGGCCGCAGCCTCAAGTTCCTTGCGCTTCCCCGACATGTCTTGCATTTTCCGGGTGTAGTCCGACTGCCGCAGCAGGGCGTCTTTCAATTCCGGCGGCACCGAGTAGTCCTTGCCGTCATACTTGACATCGACGACAGCGGGCTCGGGTTCTTCGTCTTCGGTAGTGTCTTCGGTGGTATCGTCCTCTGGTGTGGCGTCCTCTGGCGTGTCCTCGTCTTCGGGTGCTTCAGTCGTCGTCTCGACAAGTTCCTCCGGCTCTGGGGGATTGTTTGCCTCTTCCATGAGGGTCTCCTAAATGATTGAATGGGGTTGAAATTCGGGCCTATCGCCCGTCGTCAATCTCTCCTTTTCGATATCGGCCATTGTTTCCATGCGGTCTGTTTCGGCCTTGTATTTGTCCACGACGACCTTTTCGGCGTCGATGGTGTTTTTCTGCTCGACCAGTTGCCGGTCCCTGATCAGCGTCTTGACCTGTTCCATTGCGTCCTGGAGTTGAGCCTGCAACGCGACCATCGCCTGGTCCTCTCCCATGCCGCCGGGGATCAACTGTTTCAGCCGCTCCGAGATTTCCTCCGCGCCCGGCCAATCGAGGTTCCTGGCGACGATGTCGCCGATGACCGGCGCCGCCTGCGGGAAGGCCCGCAGCAGTTCCATCATCTGCGTGGCCGCTTCCTCCCGCATCGTGGTGAAGTTGGGGCCTGCCTTGACGGCAATGTCGTAACGCCCGGCGGTCAGGTCGTATATCCTGGGTTCCGGCTCGTCCGGCACCTGCATCGGCTGGTTGATCTGCACGGTCTGTGGTTGTTCGTCCTCGCCCAGCACGCGAATGACCCTCGCCTCGGAGTAGACGTGGGGGATCAGGTCGATCAGGCACTTCCCGGCGTGGCGGATGGCGCGGGTCATGTTGTCGATAAAATGAAAGGTCGAAATGTCGCCCTCGCGCTGCCGAGCCATGATGGCCCTGCCGCTGACCTCGTTCGAGCGGTCCCCGAGGGACGCATCGAACATCCCCATCACCGCCTTCATGTCGTCCGAACTGTTGAGGGCTTCCTGCAAGGCGCCCGCCGGGACGCCGGCAAACGCCTGCCGTTGCGGCGGCACCTGGCCGTCGTATTCGATATAGGGATGGGTCGATATATTGGCCGACGCCCACTTGTCGGCATCCGTGACGAAGGCGCCCGTCGGGCCGATCCACGGCGCCTTGGGCGCGAGGGCAACGAGTTCCGCCGCCGCCGTGCGCCAGTAGTTGTACATGACCTGGCTGTCGCGTGCGAAGTGGATCAGGCTCATGAAATGCCGCTTCTCGCCGACGACCACCTCCTCGCCGTAGACCGGGATTATCGGGATGTAGCGACCCGCCCATTCCTTTTCGCTCAATACGTCGGCGCCGCCCAGTAGCCGCTGGATGACCCGGTGCGACTTGGTCATCCGCGAGGACTGCGGAACGATGCCGTTGACCTCGTAGTATTCGCGCTGTTTTTCGTATACGTCGGCGTCCAGGATTTCGCCGTTCGTCATCAGGAGGATTTCTTTTTCGATCTCGTCCCGCGTCCAGTATTCCGCCACCCGCACGCTGTCGCTGGTGATCCAGGTGTCGTCCTCGGTGTCCTTGGAGTCCGCTTCCCAATCGCCGGTGTCCACGTCCGGGTACTGCTTCTCGAAATCGTCCTTCGGCAGCAGTTCGGTGACGAAAGCCAGGTTCCAGTCGCTGCTGTCCACCGCCGTCGAGCGCGGGTCGCGGTAGACGCTGAACGGGTTCGAGATGCGGTTGACCCTCAAGTCGAGGTCGAAGCTGTCGTCCTCCGCGAAATCCACGTCCACGCGGAAATAACCGATGCCGCAGGAGACCGCGAAGTCGATGGCCGTGTCGTAGGCCGCGTCGGCGTTGCTTGACACCTCGATGTTGCGGATCAGCCCGTCGAGGACTTTCGCCGTTTCGATGTCGGCGTGGCTGTCCACCGGGTGGACCCGGATCGCTGGCTTGTTCCGACGTGCGTCGTTGACCACCTGGCGGATGAATGCGGGCATCCGGTTGATGGTCAGGCACGGGCGGTGTTCATCATCGCGGGCCTTCTTGACGCCTTCCGGCCATTGCTCGCCCAGGCGGGCGAACTTGAGGTCGTCGAGGGACTGCTCGCGGTTTTCGGTTTCGGCATCCTCGCACAACTCGAACGCCTCGCGGGCTTCCTTGATGATGTCGTTGTCATTAGCCATAAGTTAAGCCATCCATGAAGTGTGACGGTCGATCCTGGTTTTCTTGACCGGGCGGGCCACCATCCGGGGGAACAGTTCCGTAAAGCCCCAGACCATTGCGTCCACCCTATCGGGGCTGCCCTCGCCCTCGTAGCCCGCTGCCGTCATCCGGCACATCTGGTCCTCGAGTTCGGGGAACGTCCCGACGTGTGATATCTGTCCCAGGTCGTACAGGGCCGATATGGGCTCGGCCCGGACGTGCTTGCCCCTGCCCCTGGTGGCCCTGACCTCGATGATCTTCACCCCGGGGCGCACGCTTTCCAGGGTGTGGCGCACCATGTCGCCGCCCTGGTTTATCTCGATGACGACGGCGTCGGCCTCGTAGCGGTCGTATGTCGCAATGGTCCGCTCGGCCCACTGCCTCGGCGTCCCGGTGAGGGATACGTCGTCCAGTACATAACCGCGCCGATCCGCGCCCATGGCGCACACGATGATGCCGTGTTCGTC
>Ga0208315_1001367_pt1 | contig 12586 bp, 12 predicted proteins | sample MalvireepMed_215_FD_184239 | JGI IMG/M metagenome (GOLD analysis project Ga0208315, IMG submission 184239) | Marine viral communities from the Global Malaspina Expedition - Malaspina viral metaG DeepMed_215 (SPAdes) (version 2) | ecosystem: Environmental > Aquatic > Marine > Oceanic | place... | reverse complement strand
GATCTATGTCAGTGCCAAAAAGCTTGTTATGGGCCATGGCGTACGCTGAAAGCTGCATGAGGTAGTCCTGTATCCATTCACGCTTCTTTGGCCGGTTAGTCTGCTTAAAATCAATGATTGTTGGTCGTCCCTTGTAAAGACCAATCATGTCTGTTGTTCCTGCGTATTTTCCTGGATAATAAAGGTGCACTTCCGATCCCCACACTTCGGTGATGTCGGAAAAGGCTTCATCTATGATCTTTTTGGCCATTTTCTCAGCCTGTATGCCTATTTTGGTAATATCCTTGTAGGCATGGTTGTTCGTATAATGTTCTATATATAGGTGGAGTGCGGTTCCAATCCTGGAGGAATCACGGATGATTTCCTCGGCTTTTTTCTCTCCAACTTTTTCTCTCCACTTTTTCAGGAATGAGCGGTCCTTTGTCTTATTTAATACGGACGTAACAGACGGTAAGCTTTCACCATCCGGTGTAAGGTACAACCTTACATCCCCGTCTTCCCTCTTAAGATCTGCGTAATTATATTTCTTTATTAATTGCACGGTGCATTATAGCACAAGTGAAACGATTCCGCCACGATTAAATATTTTTTTAGCTCTTGGGTCTTTGTATAGTTGTTTCACATACTTAAAAATATGAGCGTCACTCCATCCCATTTTCTTAAGTCTCATTATAATATTCATTAAGACAGGAATATGCGCTTGCTCCGAGTTAGATACGAGTTTATGCTTGTCTACCATTGGGGTCGGTCGCATTTTAGCATCTTTCTTAGCCATTCTTAAAATAACAGAAGGATTATCCAAAGTTTGATGTGTGTATGCATGATGCGCAGCTTCTATTGGCTCAGTAGTAAAGAATTTTTCATCATCCTTCAGTAACTTCATCATTTTATTAGTGGAAATTTTAGATGGATCATCGACAAGAGTTGTTCCACGATAAACTGATGGACCTATTCCACCGAGATCATCACCCAGCATAACATATTTAGGATCAACTTTTATTGCTCTTGCTTCTGATCCCCAATTTATTGGGTTTTCTTTAGTTACATGTTTAAAAAGAACATCTTTTGTATCGGATAAATTAGTTCTGACTTTAGCGTCCTTTATCTTTTGAATTGCCTGTTGTTTAGCTATGTTAGATTTTTCTACATCTATTTTATTAAGTGCTTCAATTGTTTCTTTGGAAAATTTAAGTTTGGGAGGAGGTGCTGCTATTCCTACAGTTCTAGTTCCTCTAAATATCTTAGGAATAGTTCTTGCTAATGATGCTAGGCCTGTGAGCATGATTTCATATGTCCAGCCATTTCCTTGGCACGGTTTGGAGTCTGTTTTGCCCAGCGTGAGTCAAGCATCTGGACTGACGCTTCCTCATAGTTAGGTGGGTCTTCCTGAAGGGCCTTCCACATATTGCGGAACTTTTGTACACCGGCACTTCCAAGCTGAAAAATCATTTCAATTATCAGGAATTTTGCATCGTCTGAAACCTTCAGGTCCTTGCACATTCCTTCCCCCTGGTTGATGGCGTACTGCAAGTCCTTCTCCAGAATCTCTTCCAAATATTTCTTATCATATTTCTTTCCGTCTTCCCAGTGGTCCTCCACGCATAGATGGCCGTAGCCCACGGTGCGTTTGGAAAGTGAGTCTAAGTAGACGTGGTCCTTGAACCCTTCATGCTTCTTGACTGACTCAATAAGTTTGTCATAATTCATTACATTATCGCCGTGTAAACTACACGGATAATCAATCCAAGGAGCATGAACGAAACCGTCCATACGATCTTAAAGATTATGTCAACCTTTCCTGAGATATGTGAAATGTGATTGTCCAGCTTCTGGTTGATGAGCTTCAATTGCCCTTCAATCCTAATGATGTCTTCGCGGTTCTGTAACATTTTTTCTTCTGCCATATTAACTCACCAATGAAATGATGCCTCCCTTTGCTGCCATACGAGGCATTTGTTGCGTTGGAGCGTTTGGCACTCCAAATTGATTTGCCAGTGCCGCATCAGTATTTCCTGCATACAGACTAGCTGCTGCATTTGGATTCATCACTTGATTTTGTGCAATGGATGAGCCTGTTGCACCACCACCGAATGTATTTCCAGCAGTAGTGTCAACAGACGTTGGGCTAATAGGCGCTGCCGTAGCAGCACCAGTCACCGCAGGAGCGAGCGACTCCTCACGGATTCCTTGTTTGGCTTGCGCCGCTTGTTTCATTTTCTCGAAGATGTTAATTTTTTCTCTAAGGTTTTCTTCCCCAGTTGGCTGTGTAACTTTTTCTATTTGATCACGTCGTCCTTGTTGATTCATAATATCGTTCAATGTCATGTCCAATTCTTCCAGCTCCCCGTTGAAGTTTGCACCAATGGTTTGTAGTGCATTCTTAACAGCTAATGCTTTTGGAGCTGAACCAAATTTATGATAGGTAAATGGATTCCAGATTCTTGCGATGTCCTCATCGGTTGCCTTTAAAATTTGATTGGCCGCTTTTAAGTTGACAGGGTTGGTTAAAATTTTACCACCTTGTCGGGCAAGCAAAGAAAACATTACTGCATGAACCATGCTCACGGCTGGAAGTGCCCCTCCTACCGTTGCTCCACCGGCTATTGTTTTTCCTGGTAGGAACGCACGAAGTGCTCCTTGTACACCGGAGATTTGCGCTCTTCTCGCGATGAACGTACTGATATCCGGTATGCCATCTCTAAATGAACTTTCCAGAATTTGTGCAAAGTCAGTTAAATCTTTTGCTGTCACAAAACCAGGAGTTACTTGTTTAGCCTTGCCACCTAGAATCTGGATTGTTTTTGCATCCGCACCGGCATCAATCAGTTCCTCTGGCATGTGTTTCATCCAGTTCTGAATTCCTTTTCCTGGTTCTCCTTTAGCGGCCAGTTTTAATCCTTCGTCTATTTGTGCATAAAGTCTACCACCTTGATTATCCAATCCTAAATTTGTAATGAATTTTTGAGGGTCAATTGCCTTTGCTGTCGCCTGTCCTGCTTCAATGGATCTTGTTGTAGCGCCAGCTGCTTTTTCCGCCGCCGATAATCCAAATTGAGTTTGCCCCGCGGCAAGTGTCTTGATTTGAGGAGTTTGTGTTAAAGCTCCTGCAGTATCAGCCAAGAAAGATTTTCCTGGCCATGTTTTCAACGCACTGTCATATGCGTCAACAATGTGTCGTCTCATCATTCCCCTGAAAATATCAGGACCAACAAAAGTATGTAAATTTCTGAGTGCCTCTGGAGACTCCATCAACTTGGCAGTATGAAGAAGATCATCCGCGTACTTGATACCTTGGTTCATTAATTGACTCTGGTATCCGTATAGCATGTCAGGCTTGAATCCTAACTTCTTGGCGGTGTCTGATTTCATCAGCATCTGCCCTTGCTGCCATAACTTGTCATACCTTCTAAGGGCCGCTGTTCCTGCTTCGCCAAGATTCACCTGGCGCATTGCGTTTTGAACTGACAGGGCGAAATTTTCAGCAAAACTAATTGCTGTTGGATTAGTTTTCATTCCACCCATCTTCATTATGTGTCCAAGTTCTTCCAGCATCGTATCAGCTCGCGCCAATGTCACTGATCCTGGTTCCGCCAGTATGTTATCAAAGAATGTATTTAATCTGTTCTTGACAACAACTGGAAGTGGTGTGCCGTCAATTCCCTTTCCGGCGGTCTGCGCCATGTGGGCCTTGAAATCCGTAATGATTGCATGCGGTGATCCGTCACCAATTTTTCCTGCCAGTCTGACATTCGCTCCACGCGCGATGGCGTGAGAGAACCATTCCTTTCTCAGCACATCAAGTTCCTTTGTTAATTTATTGACTGTCAGTTTTGAACTGGCAACAACTGCTTCTGACAGTCTGTTATACCCCACCGCCGGAGCGATACGGTTCGTCATGTTATCAAGAATGACATTTAATTTAGCCGCACGGTCCGCTAAGTTCTTTTGTATTCCACCTCCTATAAGTGGAAATTTACCCATGACATTTGGTATTCCTTGCACGGCTCTGAACGCACTGATATCCGTGATGCCTACAATGGACTCCGGTTCTCCAGTTTCCTTAATCCATCCTCTCTTTCCTCCGTACTGTCCTTCTGGCATAAATTTTTCTGATAACCTCATTCCTTTTTCTGACACCAGCATTTGAGGCTGTCTAACACCCAATGCCAGACGGGAAACATTTCTTAGGCCATTGACAGCCGGTGCCAAGTACCCTGTCGCCATTGTTAATTTAACTTCCATTTCCGCAGTGTTCAATAAGCTACGAACTCTTGGAGCAACACCTGGTCTGTTGATTCCTTGTTTACCGAATACTCCTGACGCATTGGAAATATCCAACGCAGTTTCGTATCCATAGTCAGCTGTCAGGACTCCTACAAGTCCACCCGCGAGTGCTCCTGCAATTCTTCCCCAATAGGGGCCAAATTTAAGTGGGTTCCATCCAGCTTTCACTCCTCTGCCAAAGGCAGTGGCTGCTTTTCCCATATTACCCCATGATGGTTGTGCGATGGCCCAGTTTCTTGACATCCTATATCCAAGAATGTTGCCACTAACTCCTCCACCAAATTTCATGATGTTTTCTGCTTCAGGGAAAGGATTTGGCGAATCAGTTGTCAATCCGTAAGGATCCGGCATCAAATCAACATCAACATCGTCTCCCCCTTGAATTTCATTTGCCGTGTACCCATTAGCCCTTGTGTATGCCAACAGGCGTGCTTCCAATTCATCCTGATTTACGCTTCCTGGATTGTTGTCCTCTCTCTTCTGCGCCGCAGCGATAACTTGCGCCAGTTCCGCACGAACTGTCCTGATGTCCCTTCTGTTTGCTAGGGCTTTTTGATAATCTATTTGTAATTGTTCATCTTTCTTGACCTTATCAAGCATTGCCTTTGCTTCCGCGGCACGCTGTTCCTTTATGTGCTGTGGAACTCCGCGTGGGCCATACTTATAAATATCATGTACCGTTTCCGCTCCACCCTTGACAGCTTCCCAGAACCCACCAAGTATTGCATCCTTCGCCTCACCTGCATTCTTCCTGATTCTATCAATTCTAGCCTCGGCATCCGAGATGGGAACCGTTCCCCTGAAATCGGTGTACCCCTTATCCTTTGCGCCAATGATCTTTTCCTTTCCTGCCTCTCCCATCAGGAGAGTGGAAATTTGATCAGATGAAATAGGATTTATTTTAATTCGGTCAGCCATTACTGTGCTCCTCCTGCCCATTTCATTAACTCGCCAAAGTCAGCTGGTGCATTGATGACTACTTCCTGTTTCCCTGGATAGATATTTCCTGGGGCATTTCCTGCAGGAATATATTCTGGACCGGACGGTAATTGGTCCATCCATCCCAAGTCAATTCCCTGATCAATCGCCTCCGGACCTAAGAAGCTCAAGTAGGATTGATTGTACCCTTGAATGGTCAATGGTTGTCCCAATCTTCCCACTCCAAATGCCGTTTCAGGTCTTTGTCCTGCTTTTATTGAGTGTCTGGCGTATGACTCGTACAGACGTCTCACGAAATGGTGAAGCCTGTTGGAGTACTGTTTTGGATCTCCAGATGTAAGCGCTTTGTCATTTCTTAAAGTAGAAATAGATGATTTAATTGTATCAGCAAGCAGACGGCCAGTAGGCTGTTTCAAACGCGCTTCAAGGAAACCCATCATGTTAACCATTTGCTCCTGTACATCATAGAACTGGTTGTCCATCAGGTTTCTGACATATTGTTCCGTCGCGTAATTTCCTTCGCGGAGGTTTCCAGTCTCATCCATGTATGTTCCAAACTGAACATCCTGTTGTCCGCCGTGCTCTTTTGTTGCTACATTTCCTTCGCCTGCCAACAGACCCATTTGGGAGTTGACGAGGTTGCTCATAGTATCTTCCGTGGTGGACCGCAACATGCCCCATACTGCGGCATTCGTATTGGCCGCTATTTTGCTTTTAGGAAATAAAGTATTAAATGCATGCTGGATGTCCCTTGTAACAAACCTACCAAGTTGTATGAATTTTCCAGCAGTGCCAGTATGGAAGTTTCCGGAGTGAACCCCAAGTTCAGGATCCGTTATGAAATTTAAAATTTGTCCAAGATTTCCCTTGTAGGTGTCAGCAAGCAGTGATTCCTGCCCCCGTTGCGCATTGGTAAGCGACATGTCCCCTAGTCCTGCTGCCATCATTCCGGCATCCGACAAATCGTAAGGAACTATTTGTATATTTGGATTTCCTGCATTAATAATTGATAAAGCTTCTGGGCTTTTAGAGAAAATTTGTTTAACATTCTGCCAGTTGTCAATCACTTCACCGCTCGCAAGTGTTATTGGGGTATTCATTTGAACCACTGATAACTCCCCTGGAGGATTCATGGTATTTTTATACTCTTCCTTGTCCACCCAATTGCTTAATTTGTATTCCTCTTTCCAGACCCAGTCAGCGAGATCTGCTGTTCGTTTGGTTTCTGCCGCACGGTCTTCACGGAGCATGTCATACGCCGCAAGTGCGATTTCCTTATCCTCCTTACGCTTGTCCCTCATGTGTTCCATCCACATGGGTAGAACCTGTTGTCCAGTCTTGCCCAGTATTTCAGCGAAGCCAGCAAATCCTGGCTGCATGGATTTTCCTGCCATCATTCCTAATCCTAGTTGCATTAGGAGTAATGGTCCCATTGTCTTGTCTTCCTTGCCGATCAGTTCCCGTAATTCATTTTTGTATTTGTCAATTCCGTCAAGGGATATGCTTTCGTCCATTGCCGCCGCGTCTTCCGACAAAGGTGGCATTCCACTAAATTTTCCTGTTTCCTCATCAATGAAGGATGGTCCTCCTGGACCGTCATATTCATCTCCACTTGTAACACTGTTGTCAGGGACATTTGTTCCAGGAACTTTCGGACCTTCATGAGAAAATTTACCTGTGTCCGCGTCAACAAAAGAAGGACCTTGAAGTCCTGTTTGTCCTGTTGTTTCTTCCTGATTAATTGATCCAATTTCCTCCTTGATGTTGGAATTAGGATCCTCAGGACGGCTTGCCCAATTGCTTAGCATAGTAGCTGTCATTGGGTACGCGACGTTCTCCGCCAGGACTCTTTTTCCTGGCATCTTCGGCATAGTCTGCCAATGATCAAGGACTTCTTGGGGGATCTTTTGTTTTCCCATCAGTCCGCTGGCTTGAAAGCCGCTTATTCCGTGCTTGTCTTTAAGGGTATTGTACTTGTCAGTCCATGCTTTCATTCTCCAGTCGTAGGATTGATTGCCCACAGGACTGTAGGCCGTAGGACCTGTCTTCCCCACAAATGGTGGTTGAACATCCTGTCCTCTTCCTAGCATTCTGTTAATATTATATGGAAGGTTAGTAAATTTAGGAGCCTTATACTTGGCTGCCCTATACATTGTTGGAATAGCCTTGAACAGTCCTGATATGCCACCAAACTGGTGTGCCTCTCTCATCTGCCCGTCAGGCCCTCTTTTAAACATAGGCCTGTTAAGTATGTTGCTCATTTAGCCCCCTGTTGGTTTCGTATTCTGATAGCCTTGGTATGCTGCAAGCCCAGTGATGCCCATTCCAATTGCCTGTGACATTGGGTTCGCCTGCGGCGATGTCGCCATTGTCAATGATGACGCGCTTGTCGGCATTCCTTGATAAATGTCAGATACGAATCCTAATCGTTGGTATGGCTCGTACATTTGTTGTAGTTTTTGCTTGTAGTCCACATCGAATGCTTGCTGTGCCAGTTGTTGCTGTCGTCCACCAGTCTGCATCAACGTGTTGATGTCCTGTCCGGCGAGTCCTTGTTGCTGCGCTGCAAGTGCCGCCTGTGTTTGTGCCGCACCGCCGTAAACTTGCTGTGCCGCCTGTTGTGCCTGACCATATCCTTGCGCCAGTGACTGTCCTACCGCTTCCGCTCGTTGTCTTCCTAATTCAGCAGTCTGGACTCCCTGTCTCGCTCCACCAAACGCTCCAACCTGTCCTGCCTGTGCGGCAGCTTGGTTCTGCATTTTGTCAAACTGGCTTTCTATTCCAGCAGTAACATTTTGTTGGTAAGGGTTTAGGAAATCCTGATAGGATGTTGGGTCCGCCGCTTTCGCTGCATACTGCGATGCAAGGTTCATCTGAGTTTCGTATCCGCCAATTCCCTGTGAAGCCAGATCGAATGCCCGTGTCTGTTGTGGATCAAAGGCCGCGAGCTGTTGCGTTGGAATCTGCATTCCACCATACGCCGGTGTCTCTCCTTGCGCCAGCCTTCCTGCAATGTCCATTAACCCAAGCTTACGTGCCTGAATCTCCGGTGCCTCGTACTGGTATGTCTGCTGTGCTGTTGTAGGAGGTGTTCCTACGCTTGGATCACCAAAACTTGGTATGCTCATAATTTTTTCCTGTATGTCTTGCTAACAATGTCCATGCCCAATCGCTTGGCCATTGCGTCAAATCTGTCTAGTTTTCCGTTCGTTGACGGTTGAAGATAAACTTCCTGTGCTTTCATTCCCTTAGCCCATTCAATAAATTTTTTCATTAGCGTGATTGCCACCTGGCTTCCACGGTATTTCGGCAGTACGTACAGGTCGCTTTCGCGTGCGAACCTAGCCTTCATAAAGCTGAACTCGCCAACCTGCCCTGTCATAAAGCCGGCCCTCTCCTCATTCTTCAGTCCAATCGCCCCGAACATCATCGTGGGCTCGTCTATGACGCGGTAAAAGTATCGCTTTACCTTATCCTCATCATACTCTCCTTCTTTCCACTCTGACTCCGCAAACATTTCCTTGGTTGTATTAATTATCCAGTCAAGGTCATCCTCTTGGAAAAATCTCCATTCAATCATGCATATCCGACACCACTCATCTCAGCTGGTGTTTGTGAGTTAGGGTCCAACTGGTTCATCATTCGATACATTCGTTGTGCTCCTAACATGCGGTCACCTCCGCCTAAATTCTTTACAGCATTCGCCGTAACAACAAACTCTCCGTCGCTTAGCATTGCTGGTATGTCATCCGATGTCCCGGTTCCAGGACCCAAGGACGCTCCACCGTTAGTCATGTCCAAATCAGTTATGCCACCTTCAGCTTTATTTAATAATCCAAGTACTGGCATTATATGAGGTGGTAATTCATCTTCATCTGGAATCAAAGGACCTGGTCTTGGTATATGTGATTTTATATCCCTGTCTTTTATTTTAGCTTTTATATCACCTCTTTTTCTTCCTCTAAAAATTTTACTTAACAATCCTGCTCCACCAAGAAGTGCGCCCAGTCCCATCGCTCCTCCAAGGAACATGTTAGGACGGTTTAGTTCCTCGTCATATTCATCCTTGCCCATGACGGAACCGCCTTCGGCGTAATTTTCATCTTCTTCCATCAGCATTTCCATTCTGGATTTTGGTTTATTAATAGGATAGCTTTCAGGCTTTCCGTAAATGTCAACATCCATCTGCTGAAGCAGATCCGTATATTGAGGTGATCCTTTTCCGTACTCGTCCGTCACGTCGTACCAAGACTTCCGTATCCTTTCAGGATAGTGTGAATATTTTCTACTTCTTCCATACTCATCTGTTACATTTGCTAGTTCGTTTAGATTAGCGGGGAACCCCAGTCGAGCCTGTTGATCCATCCAATCCTTTTGTACCCACGTGGCATTCGGGGAAGACTGCCATCCAAATGTTGGATGACTTCTTGTGTATTCTTTATTGTGCCATAATTCTGGACTTTGTTTAGACCATTGACTGTATCTGTCTTTAGTATCAGAACGTAATTGATCAATGCCAGTCATATCCCATCCGCCTTGGTTGGATGACCATTGTTTAGCATCCCATCCAGTAGGTTTATGTTCTAAATCACCACCCCACGCATATCCAGGACGGTTGACTTGTCCGCCTTCCGCCGCCATCATTGGTCCTTGACCTCCGCCTCGTGCCGCCACATCCATTGGAGATATGTCACTTTGATCTATGAACAGTTGAAGTTCATTTATGTCTATAGGTGGTCTTCCAAATTCATTAAAAAACATTTCATACCATCCGGATTCATCACCCCCACTGCTGGCATCCATGTAGTCGAAGTCCTCAAATTCATCCACGAAAGAAGGTCCCGGTCCTAAAGGAATTTGTTGAATTGGACGTGATCCTGGCCCTCCACCTTCGCCGGTTGGCGTGTAAAGGTCAGGGTCAGTGTAATCCAGTGTAGCTGATCCGCCATTTAAGTATCCTGGCCTTGACGCCAGTCCTCCTTCAGCCGCGAAGTATTTGTTCGGAGTCATGAAATTAGCTGAGTCCGCAACGTCGTATCCCGCAATCCTGCTCAAGCGTGCAATTCTTCTTTCCTCTTCCTCATCGAGCCATCTTCTTGTCTGTTCCATTCTTTGTTTGTTTGCGTCCTGTTGCCCTAGCATCTCGGAGCCCATTCCAATGCCGGACATTGCAAGAAAATTAGGAATCATTTTACTTCCGAACCCGAATACACCACCTGCTGAGGTTCCTGCTGCTGTTCCACTTGCCAAGCCACCTATTCCTCCGGTGATTCCGCCAAGCGCCGCACCCTGCAGTGCGCCCTTAAGGAAGTTTCCTCCGCGTTGCTTTGATGTTAGGCCACCCATAAGGGCGCCTATCCCCATTGCTGCCCATGGTATAGCAAAAGCTACCATTAACTATCTCTCATGTTGTTTATAAATTTCTTCATCCACTTGGACTGTCCTTTCGGAACTCTCACCCTAGTGACCATGCCGCCTTTGGCGTAGCCCATAAGCGATGCGATTCCTGGCTCGAGTCCTACTGCGCCACCATCAGCTCTCATTCGAGGATTATACATTCTGGCTAAATTTTTCCTAGGTCTTGGTATACCCGTACCAAATTCTCCTTCCCAGTATAAATCATTAAGAGATCTATCTTCATCATATTGAGTTCTTATAGTTGGATCATCTTGTAATCCAGGATCCGAAAGTGCAGAATTACGCATCCATTGGGTACTCATTCCTGGAAAGAAATCTTTTTCTCCTGAAAAATTGTAGAATGGTGAATTTCTTTCATAATCTGAAAATTCCCCCGCGTGTCTTGGACCAGACGCACCTGTAAATTCATTGGCGTGATAATATCCACTCCAATCAATATCTTTAGGACCAAATGTTTTACCTAACCTCTTCATTGGTTCTGGAACTGATTCATTTCCTCCGCCGTAATAATCTTTTAAAAAGTTTGCGCCTTTTACTAAAGCACCCCACGCGTATCCAGGCCTGTTTTCCAGTGATGCGATTCCGCCACCGGCTAAATTTTCTTCTTCCTCACCTTGCCACATTTTCATTAGATCTTGAAATGAAGGAATTTTCCTGTCAGGTTCAGGAACAACTGAATATGAAAATTCATCAGGCGTTTGATAGGTACGAGCATTTCCCCCTCCCGGAGAAACTCCTGGGTGTTCCGTTGTAAATCCTTTTCGCCAATGGGGTATTACGCTTGGAGTATATCCAGCTCCCATCCATTCATTTGCTATTTTTCTCTCTAGAGCTGCTGCCCTAGGTTCATTTCCACTTCTCGTTTGAAATTTTTCAAAATCCATCCAAGCCATTATGATGTTCCTCCTAGTATATTGGGCAGTTTGTTCACGCTGATTGCAACGTCCCTCCTTATGTCCTGTTCTGTCGTGTCAGTTGCAGGGTTGTCGACGTCGGCCTTCGCCTCCTCTTCACTGGAGTAGACCTCCCCTGTATTGGCGTGCTTGACCGTGGATTTAGTCTCCACGTCCTGTGCAGGAATAGTTCTTTTCCCAGCCATCACGGTAATATCATCTTTTATAGCCATTTTTTCTCCTTATTGCAATCATTAACTTATCTCCAGTACACTTAGGATCACGTGGAGGTCTCCTCCATTCTCCGCCTGTACCTTGATTACCTCTGATTCCTTAGCGACCAAAGGGCAAGGTGAGCCAATGGAAGAATCTGCTGAATCCTGGTCTAAGCTTCCAGCAGCCAGTAATTCTTCTGTCGTTAAACTCTGCACTGCTCTATCAGTCTGCAAATTATAACTAACACTGTCAGTGTCTACTAGATAGATGGATATTTTGCAATCATTTTGAGCGTCCACATTGGATACACGAATTGATTTTATGATCGCAGTCGTCTCTGATCCTACCGTGTACAGTGTTGTCAGCTCACTTGTCGTGAGTACAGTCTTGTAATTTGTATATACGTTTGCCATCTATCCTAAAAACCATGCTACAGCTTCATCATCATCTCTGAGTGGCTCCGAAGTGTATGTGTTATTTAAAGCAAAAATCAATTGCTCCAGTGTCTGAATTAGTTGCGCCATTTGTGACTGGTCATATTCCGGTGTTGCGTGTGGCAACAGTGGTACTGTTATCTTTGCCATATTATCCCCTCATTCCGTCTGGTTTGCCATCAAATCTAAGTGTTCCGTATCGCCAATCATCATCGGTTGCATCACTTGCTACGCGAAGCGCAAGTTGTCTTCCACGTATGCGTGTGTCCTGTTTTTCTGTTGAAGTTGAAATGGCGTATGGTCCGTGTGTTGTTTGCGAAGCTGCCGGATAGGAGCGTGACTTAATTGTCATATCTACATTACCAACTTGATTTTTAAAGTCAGGAATAAAACGGGAAATGG
>Ga0208315_1001366_pt1 | contig 12587 bp, 18 predicted proteins | sample MalvireepMed_215_FD_184239 | JGI IMG/M metagenome (GOLD analysis project Ga0208315, IMG submission 184239) | Marine viral communities from the Global Malaspina Expedition - Malaspina viral metaG DeepMed_215 (SPAdes) (version 2) | ecosystem: Environmental > Aquatic > Marine > Oceanic | place... | reverse complement strand
GGTTTTGTTTGTCTGTAATGTTCAAATAATAAATCTTGATCTTCTAATTTACTATAATCTTGATTAAGTTTTACGTAATCATTTAAATCACCACCAGTTTCTTCCATAAAATCCATTAATTTTTGGATATTTTCTGGTATTGGTTTTCCAGTTACTTGAGCTTCAGCAACAGCTTCTTCAACTTGTTCTTGAAGTTTTTCTGTTTTCTCCTCTACTTCTTCATCTGTAATTTCTTCTAAAACAGGTGTTTCAGTATTTTCTTCTGTAGATTGTTCAGCAACCTCTTCTTTATCAGTCGTTTCTTCAACAACCTTTTCTTGAACATCCTCGGCTTTTGTGGTATCCACTGGTTGCTCATCTTCTTCTTTTTCTTTTGGTGGGTTACTTAAATCTACTTTTGTTACACCATCAGGATCGTTACTGAATTTCTTCATTGATGGTTTTTTCTTTACTTTAATCTTTTCGACTGTATCGTCTACTTTTGGTTGCTCGATAGTCTCTTCTACTATCTCTGTTTTCTTTTTTGCCATAATATAATATAATAATAGTTAATAAATTTACCTTGGATCAAACGCACCTAGATAGAAATCTCCACTAAGTATATCATTACCTGCAGATTCAAAGTTCTTAGGTGGTTTTTCATTATTTCTTTGATCAATCAACTCACTTTGTTGAGATGCTTGAATTCTAGTTCTTTCGTCTTTACGATCTTCTTTTTCTTTTTCTTTTGTTTTCTGACCATCTGTCTCAATACCCTTTAATTGCATATTATATTGAAACTCTAAAGCCATTAATTCTTTTTTATGCATTACCTCTTGCTCCATTTTTTGAGATTCCATTTGAGATTTCATTTGCTCTAATTGAACATCAGCTTGTGTTTTTGCTTGATTTTTTTGAACTTCTAGTTCAGCAGACGCTTGTTGAGTTTGCATATTAGCTTCTGCTTGTGCTTGGATATTTTGCTGTTGTAGAATTTGATCTCTTTCTTGTTTCTTTATTCTCCTCAACTTTAAAACTTGATTTGCTAATTTGATATTCTTTATTTCTCTAACATCAATAGCATCTTCTAATTCTATACTTTGTTGAGCTAATGCTTGCTGTATATTATTTTCTAGCAACATTTTTTCTTCTTCATCTGGCATTAAATCTATAAATATCCCAAAATCATAAAGATGTAAATTTTTCATTTCATCTAGTGTTGCTACGTTATGGGCTCCTATAGCTTGTACAAAAGCATCTGCTGTTGGAGAGTATTCTAATATATCAGATATTCTAAGTGATAAACACTCTGCAATTTCAGCTGTCAAGAATAATCCAGATTGTAATATATGTCTTGTAGCAGTGTTAGAATTTGCAGCGGCTAATTTTTGAACACCTACTAAAGCGTTTTTATCTGGTAAACTGCCATCTCTTGCTTCATTAAGACCAGTTACGTCTCTTATCATTTGTAAGTAGTAGTTGTAATTAGTAATTAAAGTTTGTATTTTATTTCCACCACTACCACTTGTAATTTCTTGAATCGGTACTTTACCAGGATTAGGATCGCCGTCTTGAGTAAATGATCTACCTATAACACTACCAGTTTGGAAATACATATTTAACGCCTCTTGTGGATTATAGTTTGTTCCATTACCTAAATCTATTTCAGCTAATCCATCAGCGTCTAAATAAACTCCATCTGGAACCATTCTAGACATAACTTGCTGTAATTTAAGATGTGTTAACTGAATCATATCTGCAAAACCAGTTATCCGTCCTACTAAACTTTCTATTTTTCCATTATATATTCTAGGAGCTACAATAGCATAATTCATTTTAACTTTAGTAAAATCACTTTTAGGACGTAGCATGTTTCTTGCCATCTCCCATTTAAGTATTTTATCTGTACCAAGAATCATTGCTCCATCATACAAGCATTCTATAGATCGTAATAATTTTGAATATCCACCTTCTTTATCTGATGGTGGATCAAAACTATCGTCTTTTGCTAATATTTTATCTGCACCAGTTCCAGTTTCTTTTACTTTATACACCTCATTCATGTAGGTTTTGTAATTAAAGTATAGAATTTGAATTGTATTATTGTCTTCTTTGTCTACAGAATATCTATTAGATTTGTTAGTAGATTTATTTTTCATTATATCTTCAAGATCACTTTCAGATAAATGAGGAAACTGTTTAGCTAGTTCGTTTACTGGAATGGATTTAACCTCACCAACGTAATATATATCGTCAAAATAAGGAGAGTCAGTGTATGAATAAACAAGATTAGCTGGATCAACATAATCTATAACAACACCTTCCGATGTATTAAATGAAGATTTCACAGCGCCTATACCTAAAACAGTTAAATCATAGAAAAATCTTTTCTTTATCCATTCGTAGTTACTCCCTTCCATTAAAACATTTATTGCTTGTTCTTCAGCAATTTCTACAGCTTGTTTATAGGTCAGTTGCATATGCAAATCTAACTCCTCTTGAGAATCTGGTAAAGTTTCTTTAGCGTTCTCGTATAAGTTAATTCCAAATGCTTCAGCAGCGAAATCATTTATTTCTTGAGAACGCATATCTCCAAGTATAGATTCCATATATGCAGTTCTTTTACTAACACCAAATGGATCTTGAGAATATGCTTTTATATCGTAAGTTCTTTCGGCAATACCGTTTACTACTATATCTACAAATTTAGAAATAATTGGAACTGGTTTCCAATCTAGATTTAAATAGGACAAATCACCATTTATTGATAACTCATCCTTATATTTTTGAATAGATTGTTCTCCTCTAGCATACAATCTTAAATTATGAAAATTGTTTTGATTAGTTCTATATCTATTAGAACCTCTATCATTATTAAACCATTCCGTCTCTATAGCTTTACCTACTTTTAAACCATAATCATAACTTAACTTCTCAGTATCACTTACGGTTTGACTTGGAAAATAACTTTTAATGCCAGACTCTGCCATATTTATTTTTTGATTATTTTAGACATACTACCTTTGTTCTCGTATTTAGAAACCTGTATGTTTAATTTTGGTTTTTCTACTTTTGCATTTGGAGCATATAAATGCCTGTTGTTTGCCATGATTGCTAAACCTGAACTAATAGACGCATCAAACTTTGTCCGCTTATTTATATCAAATCTCGACCAATCATTTAGCAAAGCGTTAAAATATAAATCTCCAAATGTTCCATCTTGTTTCATGCCCACGTGGTCTTGTATATACATTTCAATCGCAGCTGCATGAGCTTGTTTTATATCTTCGCTAGAGTTAGGGATTCCTCCAACTTCTTTTTCTGCAACGGACAACTTATTCCACAACTTGTCCGGTCTGTTCATACTAAACCCTCTATATCCTCTTCTTCTAAGATAATAAAGTAATCTAGGTTTATTATTTTCCGCAAGGATTGGCATGCCATAAAACGCTAACGCCATTAAAACATCTTCAAAGAATATTTCTGCCGTTGGTGGTCTTGATAAATACTCTAAAAAAAAGCTGTTTGCAGGGGCGTCTTCCATTGAGAATCTTGTTAATCCATGAAGTGCACCTTTTGATCCCTCTCCATCAACTGTTCCTGATATATCGTAACTATCACATCCAAACGCCCCCATGTGTTCGTTACCAGGATATTTTATACCATTCTTAAGTATAACTCTATTTTGTAATCCGGTTTTTGGGACCCAACTAACTTTAAATCTACCTTGTTGATCTGGATAAAATATCACTTGGGTATCTTTTACTCCGTTCACCCATTGAAAATTACCTTTAGTAACCCCAAGGGTTCTAGACATTTCTTCATTGTAGTCTATCTGTTCGTATATCTTAACTAAATTAAATATACTTCCCTTTGCCTCATCTCTAAAAGCGTGTTCAGTGGTTTTTGGAAATTGCCTGTAAAACTCGTTTAAAGCATCGTGATCACCTTTTAAGCCATCAGCTTCATTTTGCCAATGTTCTATAATACCTACATCTATTAGTTCACCATCTGGGCCGAACACATCGTGGTCTGGTGTATCAAAAACTGGAATTCCGTGCTCATCAATAAATCCTTCGTAGTTCCACTCCATTGGGATAAACAGAGAATATAGACCAGACTTTGTTTGGCCATTTCTATTTCTCTTGGTGACGTCCGATGCGTTATATAGTTTTTTAAAATTATTTCCACCCTTGTCTAATGCGTTTGAAGTTGAGCCCATCATACACTTACCGATAATTCTACTACCTAATCGTAAACATGTTTTTGTAACTCTCCAGTTATTTAGTATATTATCGGGTCTCTCCCATTTACCACTTTCATCATGTACTAATAAGTTTAGTTTTTCACCGTCGTAACTATTATCTCCAGTGTTTTTCCAATCGATAGTTGTATCTAAACCTTGTATGTCCTCTAACTTTTCGTTAGATGTAATTTTCTTTCTAGTGAACTTACTAGCTGGTACTCGATATGCTAATTCTGTTTTAGGTCTATCCATACCATCTTGGATAGGTTTAAAAAAGAACGGGTAATTTATACTAATAGGAACGACTTTATCAGTAAACATCTTTTTAGCATCTGCACCTGTTTTAGATAACACACCATACCTACTATCAGTTGCTAGTGTAGCTAAGTTAACCGCTTCAGCCGAAGACATAAAAGAAAATCCTGAACGTCTATTCTTTAGATAACATATACCGTAGCATCTTTTATCTGCTTTACACGCCTCCCAAAATATATAGAATAATCTGTTTGCCTCTCTAAAATCCGGAGCACCAACATCAATCTTACTCCATTGAAGATACATATAGTGTGTTCCTACTATATAAGTTGGTTTACCTTTACTCATAAACCAAAACCCTTCATCTCTTCTTTTAAACTCTTCGTCTATATAATCGAACCATTGATCCTTTTGTTCATCTGGGTAATTTCTCCAATCGAAGATGTTTTTAATCCTACTTAGTTCTTTAGGATATTCTTGTTTAACCCATTTGTTTTTATCGTGTTTATATACTTCTTTAGGTACTTTGGGTAATGCTATCCGCAGATTTTGGATTTCATAGATTTCACCAATTTGACCAGTTTTTGATATAACGATAACATCATGTTCTTTATTGTATCCATATTTCCATTTTTTACCTTTGTTAAGTCTACTGATAGTAGTCCTCTTTATTGGTTCAATTATTTTAACTAAACTTTGCTCGTACATTATTTAGATCTACCTTCTGCGAATCCTTTAAAGACTTTTTCCTTTCTCTCTTCAGGCGCTTTTCCCTCAAGTAGATTTTCTTCCTCTTGAATTCTGTTAAGTATTTCAAATGCGTCAAATATAGCTAGTTTTTTAGTAGCCGCGGCATTCTTTAATCTATCTGCTGATATATCGTCGTCTGAATCTACAATTGGTTCCTTAGCGACTTTAATCAGTTCTTCAACTGCTTTATGCCCAGCTTGGATTATATTCTTCTTCGTCTCCTTGATATTCATACTTGATAGTTATAAAATTAGATAAAACACGATATAGTCGTTCGCCATCAATAACAAACTCATACTCACTACTTGGTCTGAAACCAACTAGTTCGTCAACTTCAACGGTACCATCTGAATATTTAACAATACCGATTAAAGGTCTTTCTTCATCAATATTAAATTGATCTTTTGTTTTTAAAGGTTTTATAAAACAAAATCCTTTTGGAGCATTCCATTCACCGTTTCTTTTATATAAAAAGATTTGATCATGAGTTATAAAATAAGTATCTTCATTAAAATAACTCCTACTATTCTTTTCAATACCTTTTACGTTATGCCACCTACGAAATACATTATGATGTATTATAACTTCATCTCCGGGTTCTATATCTGTATCACCAACTATAGGTATGGATATAACTTTTGCAATTCTATTTACATATTGATGATTATAAATCTCAGTATTTAATATAAGATCTCCACCTTCAACTTTTTTAGTATTGTTGTATCTTTCTCCTATTGGTGTTACAACAAAGTTGTAAACACTTTTCATTAGTATTCTAGATTATATTCTACAGATACCGCCATATTTTTGTTAAAGTCTTTCCATGGAAGAACATCCTTATCTTTTCTAATATAAACAGAAAACTTATCCTTTTCTTCTACTATATCACAAATAGTATGACCGCCATACACTTCTTGACCAACAGCATAGTGCATAGCATCGTTTTTATAATCTTTACCTACACTAATCTTTCTTATCAGTTTTGCCATTTTCTGGTGGACTAGGATTTTCTGGAGGATAATTAATAGCACCTGTTTCAATATTTATATCAAAAGTATTATACTCTTTTTGAAACTCTTCTTGTAAAAGAGTTAATTGATCTTGAATACTACCTAAGTTATGTAGTAATTGATGTTTTCTAGCTTCCATTCTACCTAACTCCATTTGGTGATTATTAATACTACTTATAGTACTTTGCACTTTTGCTAACTGTTCGTCAGTTATTTTTTCTGCTTTCGGTTTAAGATCAACGATCTTATCCGCTTTCGGTGTTTTTCTTTTTGCCATGATTTAATTTAATTTAATTTAATTGTTATTAACTGTTTTAATATTCAAATCCAAAGTGGAATATTAGTGGTCGCCTGTGGCATATTTCAGTTGCATCATCGAAAGCCTCCTCAACTGCATCAACTTCTAGTGAAACATTGTCTGCTATAGCCGTAACTGTACCTATTTTTTTTGGAGAGCTTCCATCAGTTGCGACAAAAGATATTACCTCATCTCCAATTGCAAACACTAATCGTGGATCTGTACCACTTGTAACTAGATCTACCGCTGTTGTTGATATAGCTTGGGTACCACCTTGGTTAAGCGTTACGCCTGTGCCAAAATCTGTAGTTCCAATAGCAAAACCAGCAATCCATATAGTTTGATATCCTTCCACAGTAGCAGAATGCTTGCTATCACCACTGAAAGTCGGATCTCCATTTAATACTAGATTTGGTTCGTTTAGGTCATTACCTATTCTTCCAGAATAACTCCAAGTATTATGCGACACTAATTCAGCGTCAAGGTTTTCCAATTTATCGGCGTCAAGATAGTGACGACCCATTATGTGGTTTTTACAAGCCGTTCCTAAAATACCTGTTGGTGCAGAATCAGGGTTACCTATTGTGGGTGGCGCACCCCCATTAAAACTTGTTGCAAACATTAGATCTATATCTAATCCTGCTACAGACACTCCATTTGTTCCTGGGTGTACTATGTGAACTGTTTTTAAGTGCACACCGCCCTTAGGTATTTGAAAAGCGTACCAATCAAACAGAACATCATTAGCATTGTATGCTACATTACCTAATATGTCTATTGTTGGTCTTACTGTTGCTAAATGAAATTTTCCTTTCATAATTTTATTTTTTTACTTTTTCTAACGATCGTCCACCAAAATAAGCGCCGATCACTGTTATTAATACTATTTGTAATAAGTCTGTCCATTTATCTTCAACTTCGAAAGCTATTGTTCCTGCATCAATAAATATCATTAATACAGTGGATATAACTAAAAATACTAATACTAACGGACGTATATTTTTACTGAGCCATGAGTCGGATTGCATATCCATTTTCCATCGTTCAGTAATATTCTTTTCCATTTCAACCTCATGATTTGCTATGAGATCTTGGATTTTTCTTTCTGCTTCAAGTTTTTCTTCTTTCGATGTAGTTAGATTATCCAGTACTCCACCTACGCTTTTTACTAGTTCACTAGCTCCACTTGAAAATATTTTACTTAATACATTCATATTATTTAATTTCCATTGTTTGCTTCGTTTTCCCATGGAAAATCACCGTCACCAGCTTCTTTCCATTTGCCATCCACTTGAATCATATCTTTATTGTATCTAGTTTTTCTAGGGAATGTCTCTCCATTCCATTTAACATAGTCATCAGCATATTCTAATTTACCGATCTTTATATCTGTGGCATGCCTCATTTCATGACTTATCACCTGTCTTTCCTCAAAACTACCAGGGATTATTTGTTCGTTAATATAAATACTTCCATCCATATTAGCTTCCCCTAAAATTCCTTCTTCTAATGGAACTCTAATAACAGGTGTCCCAGGTACAGAGGCATCTCCACCAGCTTCTTGATGAAATCGCATTTTGGTTCTTATTTCACCACTTACAGCATAATTACCTATTTCTGTTCCTAGTTTAAATCCCATTATTGTTTTTTAGCTGATCTAGATCTTCCATCTGCTAAATCAGTGTTACCTTCTGAGTTTGGATTTATTTTACCTTTTCTATTTAATGGATAAGGATTTTTTAATTTAAAAGCTGATGACTTTTTATAAGCCACTGTTCTTTTTTCCCCTGGTATTAATTTTTCTGGCATGATTATCTGTCTTTGTCTTTTATCATATCGTCTATAGCTTTATTGTAAACCTTGTCTGAATATGATTTATTTTTATAGAATACACTTCTCTCTGAAGTGGGTAAGTCTTCCTCACCTAATAGGATTCTATATATCCTACTTATCATTTGAGAGCATTTCCATGATGTTTTAAATACTGAATACATTATCGTCGTACGATTCCTATGTCTCCATACATCTATCCAACCATCTCTTCGTAATCTCTCCCAACGGTTCTTATCCCATGAATATGTATAAACTCCGTCTAGAAACTCTTTTCGTGTAAATCTTCCTTTACAATCTAAATAAATTAATAATTCTAAATCTGCATCTTTTAACCCGTAAGTTTTACAGACCCACTTTCTAGTGAGCCTGTAATACTTAAGGATATTCATTTCACGCAAATCTTGCGCGGTTAATCGCATTTATTATGATGCGTCAACTACTGCCATTGATGCACAAGCTGTAATGTCAGCATGTAAAAACTTAGAGTTTTCACTGTCAGCTACAACAATCATAGGAGCATTAATAGCAGAAGCGCTAGCAACAGCGCCACATATAGCCTCTATAACTTCTTTGTGTTTACCAGTAGTAATAGTAAGTACAGCGTGAGCTGCGTCTATACCTGAGTCAGCATCATTTTCTTGACTAGACTCAAAATAAACTCTCAACTGTGTTGCTGATGCCATCTCAAGGTGAGACAATTGATCAGCAGGAAAGCAAGCTACTTCTTCTGTTCCAGCTGTTCCATCAGGAGCAGCAGATGCAAAATACAAAAATTTTTTCATTGTTTTTTTGTTTTTTAATTAATAATTTGTTTTATGTTTTGAGTTTTGGGGTTTAGGTTTCTGGTTTAGGTTAATCCACGAGAACAACGTCACCATCACGAATAACTCTATAAAGGGTATCTTTCCATGATATGTCGTGTCCAGCATGTTTATCGTAATATATCGTGTCTCCATCTTTTAATCCTTCTACAAGATTTCCACACGATATTATTTTTGCTTTTAAGTACCTATTGTCACTGTCTGTATCATCGGTCATAATCAGTCCAGCAACCGTCTTAGGTCCTTCTTTTATATTTTGTACAACTATATAGTGATTAATTGCTTTCATCCATCCTTATATTTGAAATTACGCAATCAGCTGATATAATCGTATTTACTACACTTACAGCATTTTTCAGTGCAGATTTGGTAACAAGTACTGGATCTATGATTCCGAAATTGACCATGTCTACACAGCCACCACTTACTACATCGATTCCAAATCCATCTTGTTTTATAAGGTTATCTCCACTTATTCCAGCGTTTTCTAGTATGACGTTATATGGAGACCTTATGGCTTCCATTAATATCTTTTCACCAACCGTTTTAGCGGTTATTTTTTGAGAGGCATTAAGCAAAGCAATTCCTCCTCCTGGAACAATCCCTTCTTTTAGCGCAGCTTTTGTCGCATATATTGCATCTTCTGCTCTATCTTTCTTTTCTTTGAGTTCAACTTTAGAATTAGCTCCAACGCGTACAATTCCTACAGAACCTGTCAACATTGCCAATCTATCCTCCTGTTTTTTCTTTATAAACCCGTTTTTCTCGGTTTTAATAATCTTTTTAACGTCTTTTATCCTTTCTTTAAGATCATTACCCACGTCATAGGTAGTAATTACAGTATTTTTGTCGTCTGTAACAGATTTCTCCGCTTTTCCTAAGCAATCTACGTCAATTAAGTCTAAATCATCACCAAGTTCTTCATTTATTACCTTGGCCCCGGTTAAAAGTGCTAAATCTTCTATAGTATCTAGCTTTGTTGGACCAAATCCTGGTAAATCTATGATATTTACTTTGATATTGCCCTTGACTTTGTTCATTAGAAGCGCTGCTTTCACTTGTTGGTCCACAGGAGCCACTATAAGTAAGGGCTTTTTGTTCTTTATAACAAATTCTAGTATCTTTTGTATCTTTCTTATGTTAGGAATTTCCGATGCAACTATTAAAACCAGAGGTTCTTCAAGAACCGCTAGTTGTTTTTCCGTATCTGTGGTAAAATGCGGTGACGTGAGACCTACATCCATCTGAACACCATCAACTAACTCTACATAGGTTTCCTCTGTTTCGCTAGTTTCCATTAAAACAACCCCATCTTTACCTACTTTTTCGTATGCCTCTGCGATAACCTTTCCAAGATCAGTATCGTTGTTGCAACTAATACTGCTAACAGATTCCAGCATACCATCTGTAACTTGTATCGCGTTTTTTTCAAGATATTCATTAACTTTCTTTAGTCCAGAGTTAATGCCTTCTTTTATTTCCCTGATAGATGTGTCTTTTCCTTGTTTATCAACTTCTTTTATCAGCGCTTCAGCAAGGACGACTGCAGTTGTTGTACCGTCTCCAGCCTCTCGCACTGTATTTCTTGCGGACTCCTTAATTAAAGTTGCCCCTATGTTTTCAACCGGGTCAAATAAGACAACAGATTCGGCTACTGTTACACCGTCTTTTGTTATCACCGGTTTTCCTCGAGCATCTTCGTAAATTACGCATTTACCCGAAGCTCCTAAAGTAGACTTAACTGCTTTCGCTAGCTTGTCTACTCCGTTTATTATTCTTTTCTTAGCGTCGTCACCAAAGTTTAAATCTTTGACAATCTCACTAGGTAGATTGTATTCCATTTAATTTAATTTTATTTGATTGTACTTCTTTTATGCGTCTTTTAAAGGATCACCTTCTTTCTTACCTTTCGGAGTAATTATTTTCCCATCTACAACACTCCATCCAGCGGCTTTTGCGTCTTTCCACCCTTCTCCAAATCTTTTTTTAAGTATACCATCTGGATTGTGTGGTCCAAATGTTTCTGATTGTTTTACTGGCGAGTTTCCAAAACTCATACCTTTCATTTTAAACGGTGTTCCTGCCATAATTTTTGTTTTTAAAAAGGGAGGAGAGGTTAGTCTCCCCCTTTAATAGTTATTCGAATGTTTTTACTACTTTTGGGCCTTTGATAGCCTCTAACTTTTTCGAGAAATGGTCGATGCTACCGTTAATTGCTGCTTCGGCACCTTCTATGGTTTCTCGTCTGGTTACATCGTGCCAATCCTTTTCGTTAACAGGGTTTTGACACTCCGTTTGGTAAAATCCATTAGGTAGTTGAGTTATCCTCCAGTTTTTCTTCTCTGAAAGATGCGTCCACTGCTCAATAGTTTTTTCATTCGGTTTTTGGTTGCTAGTATAAGTACTAGACTTGTAATACAAATAAGTCATTGTTTTTGGTTTTTAGGTTATTTGCGGATTAGGGTCTTTCCCTATATTATTTTTTTAGTTTGAATTTTCCTTTAGCATCTTTCTTAGCTTCTTCCCATGTTTTACCTCCAGAAAAAGAAGATTTAGCAGTGGGATCTCCAGCTTTACCTCCCGAGTGTTTTTGTCCAGATTGATAAGCCTTGATCCCGGCTATACCTAATGCAGCCGTAGGACCCATAAGAAAATCAGCTGCTCCCATAGCGCCGCCGCCATAAAAAGCAGGCGATAAAAATTCTCCTTGTTTGAATGGTGATCCTTTCATTATAAATGGAGATTTTGCTTCTCCGAATTTTTGTTTCTTATACGCTGGAGATTGTGATGATTTCTTTCTAGTGTCTCCAAATCCTTTTTTTCCCGGCATAATTATTCGTTTTTAGTTCCGCGACCATAATTGCCTCGGTTATTTTTTATCGATACTCTTTTCACCGCAGATCCAGTATGATGTAAATCACTATCAGATCTCTGACCTATCCTTTGATTCTGTGCTTTCTTAGCTTTTCTAGCAGGAGATTTAGCATATTCTATATCTCTCTTCTTCTTCGCAGCAGACGCTTTTGGTGATAGTTTCTGTTTTAACTTTATTGGTGAGGATTTCATATTTATATGATTACATAGAAAAGCGATTATTTACAACTGTGACAATAGCCTATTACTCCTTACTCCTATACCCTATCCCTATCCTAAATATTATACCTAGTATAATATTATAAAGGGTATTGTAAATTTAGAGAGATTGTGTTGTCCCCCCTTTCCCCACTCGCATGCTAAAACCAAAACCCAAATCTAAAAGCCCAGCCCCCCTCTTTCCTAGGATTTTGCATGGATAATTTTTATCTTTCCATTTTATATTCAATACAACTAACTAATCCTTAAACCAATTTACGTCTAACATTTCACGTTTTATCCTCCCCCTCCCTCCCCTCCTC
>Ga0208315_1001362_pt1 | contig 12593 bp, 11 predicted proteins | sample MalvireepMed_215_FD_184239 | JGI IMG/M metagenome (GOLD analysis project Ga0208315, IMG submission 184239) | Marine viral communities from the Global Malaspina Expedition - Malaspina viral metaG DeepMed_215 (SPAdes) (version 2) | ecosystem: Environmental > Aquatic > Marine > Oceanic | place... | reverse complement strand
CGGTGGGGCTAAGCCTGGGAATTACTGCCGACTTAAGTGCGTTAAGTAAATTGGTCATTATTGCCGTTATGTTCGTTGGCCGTGTCGGAATGCTCTCTATTGTGATTGCCCTGGTGGCTAAATCGAAATATCAAAGCTACAGATACCCTACGGAAGAGATTACAATTAACTAGAATTCTGTTTTATGAAATACATCATTTTAGGTTTAGGAAATTTTGGAGCCTCCTTGTCTGAAAAGCTAACCGCCCAGGGCAATGAGGTGATTGGTATAGACAACCGGATGGAAAGGGTGGAAGCCTACAAAGAGAAGGTCTCTCACACCATTTGCATGGATGCTACCGATGAATATACCGTAACAGGCTTACCTCTAAAGGATGCCGATATAGTCATTGTAGCCATTGGTGAAGACCAGGGAGCCAATGTAATGGCCACAGCACTGTTCAAAAACCTCAAGGTGAAAAGGCTCATCAGCCGTGCCATCAATCCGCTCCATGAAAAGGTACTCCTGGCATTGGGAGTCGATGAAATTGTACACCCGGAGCAGGAAACTGCAGAAAGATGGGCCAAAAAGCTATGCATCCGTAACGTAGTCGATTCCTTCGAGCTAAGCGAAGACTTCAGTATCATTGAAGCAACGGTACCATCAGAGTATGTAGGAAAGACCATCGGTGAGCTTGATCTACGGTTGGACTTCAACATTCTCATACTCACCATTATTAGAAAAATGGAAGAGAAAAGCCTGGTCGGAAATAAGGTGAAAAAGGAGCGCGTTCAAGGTGTGGTATCTCCCAATTACAAACTTGCAGAAGGCGAGATTATGGTTTTGTTCGGCTCTAACAAAGATTTGAACGCCTTCCTCAAAGCGAAAGAGGAAAATTGATTTTCTTAGGGTATATGTCGAAACCAAGAAAAGATGAACCACTTAAACAGCCTGCCTACAGGGGAGGAGAAGCTGCACTGAAGAAATTTGTGGCGGATAATCTTCAGTACCCACCGCAAGCGTTGGAAAACAAGATAGAAGGAGTGGTGAAAGCCAAATATGATGTAGACAGTCTTGGTAAAATCAGGAATATTCAAATTACAGAGTCTTTGGGCTTCGGCTGCGATGAAGAGGTAATTCGGCTCATAAGTCTTTTGAAATATGAAAAGGCATTCAATAAAGGAAGGAATGTAACTTTACACCGCTCCCTTAAAGTTGATTTTAAGCTGCCAAAGGAGAAACTGAAAAACCAGACTCAGATAAAATATCAATTGGTAAGCGGGAAAAAGAAGTCAGAAGAGGCAAAAAAGGAATCTGACAAAATCAACTACATCATTAAATTCTAAGCCAACCTTTATCAGGTTACTGGCATCTCAAAACAATCCAGCCCACTTGGTGTTCTATCACTAAATCTAATCAACCGTGCCCACCGCAACTCAACCAATTCTAACCCATGCTAATGTAGAAGGAAGAATAGTAGGTCTCCTTGCCCGAAAGGATAAAGAAGCCGTAAAGCTTATTTTCGATTATTATGGAAATGCCTTAATGAATGTAATACAAAGAATTGTGCAGGATAGGGCCATGTCTGAAGAAGTCTTGCAACAAGTACTTGTCAAAGTGTGGACAAATGCGAAAACCTATAGCCCTGACAAGGCAGGTTTGTATTCCTGGCTGGTTGCTATTAGCCGAAATGCTGCACTCGATAAAAGAAAAACCAGAGATTTCCGCGAAGGAGAAACCTCCAGATCAGCGGTACAAATTGTAGCTTTGGAAAACAGAGCCAATGACGAGAACAGTTTGGAAAAACTTATGGCCCGACAACTTTTGGAACAATTGCCCCATAAATACAGGGTTTTGATAGATATGTCATTTTTTGAAGGATATTCTCATCAGGAAATAGCCGAAAAACTGGAACTTCCTTTAGGTACCATCAAAACCAGAATCAGGTCAGCGTTGAAACATTTGAGATCATTAGTCTAATGGACATTAGGGAATATATTGAATCTGGAATTCTGGAAGAATATGTTGCTGGAGAGCTTACTGAAGAGCAAATGCTTGAAGTAGAGAAGATGTCCGACAAGCATCCGGAAATAAAAAGAGAGCTGAATGAGCTTCAGGAAGCCCTCAATGTTTATGCGAAAGCAGCAGAAAAGAAAGGCCACAGGTCTATTCTTGATGAAGCCTTGCTGGAAATTAAGGAAGGGGAAGAGGAACATTTCATCGCTAAACTCAATGAAGATCAGGAGGTTGTAATCAAGCGGGTCAATGTTATACCCGTTTGGTCCATTGCAGCCAGCATACTATTGGTCATTAGCCTTGGTTTCAATTACCTCTTCTATTCGGAGTTTAAAAAAACCAAAGATCAGTTAGCCATATTGGAGCAAAACAACGTGGTACTGGCTGAAAAGACATCTAATATTGAACAGGAACTGGCTTACGCAGAGTTGAAAGTAGCACATTTTCTGAATGAGGATAATGTGCATGTCAGAATGGATGGTCTGGAAATTTCACCTGAATCATACGCCAATGTCTTCTGGAATAAAAAGTCGAATGCAGTATTCATAAGTGTGGATAATCTTCCCACTCCGCCTCACGGACATCAGTATCAGCTATGGGCCATCAAAGAAGGCCAAGCACCGATTGATGCGGGAATCTTCGATTACAGTCAGCTGGTCCAGGAACTAAAAGTAATAACTGGCGATGTAAAGGCTTTTGCCGTAACTCTGGAGAAAGAAGGAGGTAGTCCGGTGGCCACCGTAGATAAAACCTATGTCAAGGGCTTTATCTGAGTCTTTCGGGAGTTGTAATCTTTCAATCCTCTCTGGTCTACACTCATCTTATTTGAATCAAATGGACTCTTTTTAAATATTTCACCGGATTCCTAATCCGTCACTATGAGCCATAGGAGCATATTTTTAAACTTTGTTTAATTTTTATTAAAAAAGATTCCACAAAATAAATCTAATTCCTTCTTGCAGGTCGTAACTCAGGTAACAAGCAAAAATTAATTATCTGAATTATGAAAAATCACAAGACGTTTAAAATAGTACTAGGTGCTATTTTCTTTATGTTTTTATCGTTGAACGTGTCTAAGGCTCAATCAAAAGACATTGTAGATTTGGCCGTAGGTAATGAGAATCTATCAACCCTTGTAGCCGCAGTTAAGGCAGGTGGACTGGTAGAAACTTTGAAAGGCAATGGTCCATTCACAGTATTTGCCCCAACCAACGAAGCATTTGCCGCCCTGCCGGCAGGTACATTGGAAATGTTGCTTAAGCCTGAAAACAAAGACAAATTGGTGGCCATACTTACCTACCATGTTGTGCCTGGAAAAGTAATGTCTACCGATTTATCGAATGGGCAAAAAGCCAAAACCGTACAAGGTGAAAATGTTATGGTAGAGATCTCTTATGGTAATGTGAAAATTAGCGGTGCCAAGGTAGTAGCGGCTGACGTGAAAGCAAGCAATGGGGTGGTACACGTAATCGACAAAGTAATTCTACCACCAAGTATGAACTAATTTTGGTTAAGGTTGATTGATTTAGGGCCACTCCTGGAGTGGCCTTTTTCATGCATACACATTCCACTTCAACCTATTTTGAGACTACCCAAGCTTTATGTAACATTGAGCTATGAAGGTGATTGAATGCCCAAGAGATGCGATGCAGGGACTGCACGAGTTCATTCCAACAGACTTGAAGGCGGAGTACATCAACCAACTGCTCAAAGTAGGTTTCGATACCATAGACTTTGGCAGTTTTGTTTCGCCCAAAGCCATTCCCCAAATGAGAGATACAGCGGAGGTGCTTTCGCAACTCAACCTCACGGGTACCCCTTCAAAACTGCTCGCCATTATCGCAAACCAGAGAGGAGCTGAGCAGGCTGTAAGCTTCAATGAAATTACTTATCTCGGCTTTCCACTTTCCATCTCCGAAACCTTCCAGCAGCGTAACACCAACAAGAGTATAGGGGAGGCTTTGGAAAGCCTGGCAGAGATTCAAAACCTGTGCATAAAAAATGGAAAGAAGCTGGTTACCTACATCTCCATGGGCTTTGGTAACCCATATGGAGAGGAGTTTAATAAAGAGATAGTGGAGGAGTTTGTTCAGAAGCTCTATCAACTTCAAGTTTCAATTATTAGTTTATCTGATACTATAGGAGTAGCTGAACCACAGATAATTAAAGAGATATTTAAAAATAGCATAATCGCCTATCCAACTATAGAATTCGGTGCCCATTTTCATTCTACCCCTCAAAAAACAAGGGAGAAGATTGAAGCTGCATTGGAGGCAGGATGCAAAAGATTCGACTCGGCCATCAAAGGGTTTGGAGGTTGTCCAATGGCCAAAGATGACCTCACTGGAAATATTGCTACGGAGAAATTGCTATCCATTTTAGAGGAACATGGCAAGGCGCCCATCTATAGCAAGGAAGAATTTGAAAAGTCTATGATCAAGAGCTCGGAGGTGTTTCCAATATGAGAGCAGTTATTTTATTGGGGATTCTGGTCCTTAGTTCTCTGCATCTATCTGCTCAGTATTCAGTTGATCGAACTGGAGGCGAACTGATTTTAGCCAGCCCCAAAGAGGTTGGTATAGACGGTGAAATATTGTCTAAGGAAATCGAAAGAATCATTACTCAGGCCATAGATTCCATGGCTTTTCCCGGAGCACAGATTCTTTTGGCCAAAGATGGTTTGGTCTTCTACAGAGGTTCATTTGGCTTTCATACATACGACAGCATGAGAAGGGTTCAGGATACCGATTTGTATGATCTGGCATCGGTCACCAAAGTTACTGCAGCCACACTGGCACTAATGAAGCTTTATGAAGATGGTTTGTTCGATATCAATCAGACTTTTGGCCACTACTTTCCACAAATAGCCAGGGGAGATAAAGCCGATTTAGGCATGCGTGAGATTTTGGCCCATCAGGCAGGTTTAAGGGCATGGATTCCTTACTGGTCCGAATCGCAACGCAGGAATGGTAAATGGCGCTGGAATACCGTTAAAACCGATTCTTCAAGGCGTTTCCCGAACAGGTTGGAAGGGACGAATTTCTTCCTTCACAAAGACTTCAAGGAGAAGAAGATTTATAAAATGATCAGAAAATCTAAAGTCAGCGATGAGAAAAAGTATCTGTATTCGGGCCTTTTCTTCTATCTCGTGCCTGATCTGGTGGAACGTTTGTCCGGACTGCCTTTCGATCAATATCTCTACGAAAACTTCTATCAGCCCATGGGTGCAGAAACCCTCGGCTTTAGGCCAACAGACCGTTTTTCTTTGAATAGGATTGTACCAACAGAAAATGATACCTTCTTCCGTCAGGCCCAACTACATGGTCCGGTGCACGATGAGGGGGCTGCCATGATGCTTGGTGTATCTGGCAACGCAGGCCTTTTCAGCAATGCCATGGATTTAGCCAAGATTTACCAGATGTTTCTGAACGAAGGTAAATATGGAACTACTCAATATTTGAAGCCCGAAACCGTGCATGAATTCACCAGGGTGCAATTTGCTGAAAATGATAACAGAAGGGGGCTGGGCTTCGATAAACCACTTTTGGAGTATGACGCTGCTCTTAGTAGTGTGGCGAAAGACGCTTCACCAGAGAGTTTCGGACATACAGGCTACACAGGTACCTTGGTCTGGGCAGACCCTGCCAATGACTTGTTGTTCGTTTTTCTCTCCAACCGTGTATTCCCGACCCGAAACAACAGCAAGATTTATAGTCTCAATGTTCGTCCCAACATACACAATCTGGTTTATGATCTGCTGAGGATTGGGGATGGCACCTATACCATTGGTATTCACTGGTAGTCAGTGATCAGTTGATCAGCAATCAGTACAACAGGAATCGGTAAATCAGGAAGCTGGTCTGCAAGACTAATTGACCGAAGTCGGAAGACAGAAGAGGGAGGATAGAAAAATTCCAAATTCAAAAATCTCCTTAAACCAACCGATATTCTTTACCCGGCAAAGGCTTAATTAGGCCTTCAAATTCCAGCTGAAGTAGGATAGAGGCTAACTGATTCAATGGAGTCTCACATTGCCAGCTGATTTTGTCAATATGCATTTGCTGGCCATTTTTAAGTAGAATGTCTACAACCTTTCTTTGATCAGTAGGTAGATGATCGTAGTTCTTTTCAATAACCTTCTTGGCAGGTTTTGACTCTAGGTCCCAGTTCAGGGCTTCTTCAATGTCCCTGAACCTGGTATAGATGGAGGCCTTATAGTCCCGGATCAGTAGATTGCAACCTTCTGAAAAACTCTTGCCTATTTCTCCTGGTACAGCAAAAACAGGTTTGTCATAGCTGTGAGCAATATTGGCGGAGATCAAGGCACCACCTTTGGCGGCAGCTTCAACCACTATCAAAGCATCGGAGAGTCCTGCAATAATTCGGTTCCGGGCAGGAAAAAGCCTTGCATCAGCTTTGGTGCCCACAGGGTATTCACTGATGAGCCCACCAATCTCCTGCATCTTTTGTGAAATGCTCTTATGGGCAGAAGGGTAAACACTATCCAGGCCGCAGGCGAGTACACCAAAGGTAGGAATGTTATGTTTTACTGCTGTTTCGTGGCTTCTGACATCAATGCCATAGGCCAGGCCGGAAATGATGACTGTATTTGAAGTTTTAGACGATTCAACAATATCTTCTGTTTGTCTAAGGCCGTAGTTTGTTGCCTTTCTGGTGCCAACAATACCCAAGGTTCTCTCTGCATTAAGGTCTAGGTTACCTTTGGCATACAGCACAATAGGTGCATCCGGAATGGTTTTAAGACGTTCGGGGTAGGAGGTTTCCTTGTAATAGAGCGTTTGAATTCCCAGTTTTTCCGAGCGCTCAAGTACCTGATCTGCTTTTTCCAAAAGCTGGTCTTCTCCCGAAATGAGTTCAGCCAGTTTATTTCCAAGCCCATTAACCTTAGTCAATCTGCCTTTGGTGGCTTTAAAGATGTTTTGTGGCGTTTCGAAATGATTGATCAGTTGTTTAGCCAGCACTGGGCCAATTCCCGGAATAAGGGAAAGCGCCACCTGATAGCGCTTATCTTCACTCATGGAAGATTATTCTTCATCTCAACTAAAAACTCCCGAATACTTTTCAGCGATTCTACCATTTCCGCCTTGTCATCAATGCTATCCTTGCTTTGCTTGATGTGGTCCTGCGCACCCTGCAGCGTGTAGCCTTTTTCCTTTACCAGATGATAAACAAGCTTGAGTTTTTTGAGATCGTCTTGCGTGTATTTGCGGTTTCCTTTGGCGTTTTTTTTGGGTCGGATAAAATCGAACTGAGTTTCCCAAAAACGAATTAAAGAGGTAGCCACGCCAAGCTCCTTGGCCACTTCACCAATGGTGAAATATTTCTTGATTATAGGCTTCTCTTTGTACGGCATATCAACAAGTTACGAAATTAGCTAAAAGAATTACTTGAAGTAAAAGGAATGTGCCGATTCTCTAAAAATTATTGATTGGCATAGGAACCAAGCGACTGATTTTCTATGGTAGAAAGCCTCAGAATTTCCTCATACTGATCAGCATCCAAATCCATGTAGAAGTAGTTCACCGGATTAATGGCCCTGCCAGCAATATGAACCTCGTAATGTACGTGAGGTGCAGTGGATTTCCCTGAATTACCAACATAACCAATAATCTGCCCGCGCTTCACTATTTGATCCTGCTTAACGTTGAACCGGCTCATGTGGCCATAAACAGTTTCAAAGTTGAACCCATGATCTATTTTAATATGCCATCCTAAACCGCTGTTATCCTTTTTTACTAGGGAAATTTTTCCGTCTGCCGTGGCGTAAATAGGAGTGCCTTGCTCAGCAGAGAAGTCTACCCCATAGTGCATTCTTTTTACCTTCAAAATAGGGTCGGTTCGCATACCAAAACCTGAGGAAAACCTTCTTAAATCTTCATTGGAAACGGGCTGAATGGCCGGCATGGCAGCGTAATATTCATCCTTGTTTCTTGCCAGCTGCATCACTTCATCATAAGATTTTGTCTGGATGTACATCTTCTTTTTGACCCTATCCAGCTTGTCCAGTGTACCCACTACCAAGTCTTTGTTCGAAAGATCACTTTCCAGTAAGTTTCTGTATTTCAATACGCCACCTGATCCAGCTTCACGAACTGTTTCAGGAATTGGCTCAGCCTCGAACACAGTTCTGTAGACCTGATCATCCTTTTCCTGCAGCACCTTCAGCATATCGTCCATGCTGGTGAGTTGGTTCTGCATAATGTCGTAATAGAGCTTTAGCTCTTCATTTTCTTTCTTAAGTGCAAGTTCTTTTGGAGAGTCGAAGTAGTTGGAAAGCACTACAATGATAGCAATCGCCAGCACAAGGGCAAGTGACATAAAACCTAACGCATTTATCACTACATCGCGTTTTTTGACCTTAACACGCTCGTACTTGCAGGTCTCGGTATCGTAGTAATATTTTATTTTTGACATTAAGAATCCTTTTTGAAATTCTCCTAATTTTGTGCCTTTGCACAGCTGTCAGGCTTCGACAAAAATAAGAAAATTATTCTAACGCAAACCACATTTGAACAGTTCTCCAATGCAAGCCAAAGAGATAAGATCAAAGTTTATTTCATTCTTCGAAGAAAGAGGGCATAAGTATGTTCCTTCAGCTCCGATGGTATTAAAAAACGACCCGACATTGATGTTCACCAATGCCGGGATGAATCAGTTTAAAGATCTTTTTCTCGGCAATGCCACGGCAGATTACACCAGAGCCGTAAACAGCCAAAAGTGTCTCAGGGTTTCAGGAAAACACAATGACCTGGAAGAGGTGGGTATCGATACCTATCACCATACCATGTTCGAGATGCTGGGTAACTGGTCTTTCGGAGACTACTTTAAAAAGGATGCCATTGAATGGGCATGGACGCTGCTGACGGAAGTATATGGTATTCCGAAGGATAAGCTATATGTAACTGTATTTGAGGGAGATAAGTCTGAAGACTTAGGGTTCGACCAGCAGGCTTTTGACTTCTGGAGTGCACATATTGATAAGTCCAGAATCCTGAACGGAAATAAGAAGGATAACTTCTGGGAAATGGGCGATACAGGGCCTTGCGGGCCTTGTTCAGAAATTCACGTAGACCTGAGAACGGATGAACAAATTGCCGCAGTACCTGGCAAAGACCTCGTAAACAACGATCACCCGCAGGTGGTGGAAATCTGGAACCTGGTATTCATCCAGTTCGATAGAAAAGCAGACGGTAGCCTGGTAAGCCTGCCAGCCAAGCACGTAGATACCGGAATGGGTTTTGAGCGTCTGGCTATGGCCTTGCAAGGCAAGAAATCTAATTACGATACAGACGTATTTACTCCCCTCATCGAAAGAATCTCATCAGAGGCAGGAGTTACGTACGGTGAAAAGGACGAAACCGATATCGCTATTCGTGTGATTGTAGATCACATCAGAGCGATCTCTTTTGCCATTGCCGATGGCCAGCTCCCATCAAATAATAAAGCGGGTTACGTTATTCGCAGAATCCTTAGAAGAGCAGTTCGTTACGGTTATACTTTCCTCAATTTCGACAGGCCTTTCCTTTATCTGTTGGTCGATGTGCTGGCTGATCAATACAAGGGCTTTTTCGATGAACTCGACAGCCAGCGTGAATTGATCTCAAAAGTAATCAAAGAAGAAGAAAGTTCGTTTTTGAGGACTCTGGACAATGGTTTGAAGCGATTAGATCAAATAAAGGAAAAACTATCGTCCCAAAATGAAACAGTCATCAACGGACGGGAAGTCTTCGAATTGTACGATACATACGGCTTTCCGCTGGATTTAACAGCACTGATTGCCCGCGAAAATGGCCTGAAAATAGACGAGGCTGGTTTCAACACCGCCATGGCCGAACAGAAGAATCGTTCCAAAGCGGATGCGGCTTCAGAAAAGGGCGATTGGATAGAGTTATTACCGGATGTGAAGGTTGAGTTCGTGGGTTACGATCAGCAAACTGCCGAGTCACGAATCATCAAATACAGGGAAATCAAAGAAGCCAAGAGAACGGTTTATCAGATCGTCCTTGATAAAACTCCTTTCTATGGAGAGAGTGGTGGACAGGTAGGAGATACCGGTACCCTGAAAAATGAGAGCGAGACCATTAAGGTGATTGATACCCAAAAGGAAAACGATCTGATTGTTCATTTCACTGATAAACTTCCACAAAATCCTTCAGCTACCTTCAAAGCCGAAATCAATGCGGGTAGAAGAGCTTTGATTCAGTTCAATCACTCGGCTACGCACTTGTTACATGCCGCTTTGAGAGAAGTTTTAGGAAACCATGTGCAGCAAAAGGGCTCTTTGGTTTCTGATTCGGTACTTCGATTCGACTTTTCGCATTTTGCGAAAGTGGAGCCTGAGCAGATCGAGCAAATAGAGCAGATTGTAAATGCCAGGATCAGGGAAAACATTCATCTCGATGAAAAGAGATCGGTTCCGATAAATGAGGCTAAGTCATTGGGAGCCATGGCTTTATTTGGAGAGAAGTATGGCGATTTTGTAAGGGTGATCACTTTCAACCCTGAATATTCAGTAGAGCTTTGCGGTGGAACTCATGTGAGTTCAACCGGAAATATCGGTTTGTTTAAGATTGTGTCTGAAAGCGCAGTTGCTGCCGGAGTAAGAAGAATTGAGGCCTATACCGGTCCGAAAGCTTTTGAATATGTTCAGGAGCAGGAAAAGGAACTGAAGTCAGTTAAAGACCTACTGAAGAACCCTAAGGATCTCACAAAAGCGATTTCTGCGCTTCTGGAAGAACAGAAGAAACTGAATAAGGAAATTGAAGGCCTTCATGCTAAACAATCAGGTCAGGTAAAAGATGATTTGAAGAAGCAAGTGGCAGAGGTTGGTGGAATCAATACCCTGGTTCAGAAAGTGACTCTGCCTTCAGCCGATGCATTGAAGAACCTTTCATTCCAGTTGAAGAATGAAGTCAATAACCTTTTTGCTGTACTGGCTGCTGAAATTGACGGTAAACCGCAGATTTCGGTGATCATTGATGAAGCTTTAGTAAAAGACAAGGGGCTGAATGCCGGTCAGATTGTTCGCGATTTAGCCAGAAACATTCAAGGTGGAGGTGGCGGTCAGCCATTCTTTGCCACTGCAGGAGGAAAGGACTTAGCTGGTCTCGACAAAGTAGTGGATGCAGCCAAACAAATAACAGCCGGTTTTGCTTGATATACTCCAAAGACTAGAAGAAGCAGGCTACGAAGCCACCATTGGGCTGGAAATCCACGTCCAGCTCAATACTGAATCCAAAATCTTTTCATCCGATTCTAACCTGGAAACGGATGAACCCAATACCCATGTATCGGTCATTAGCCTTGGCCACCCTGGTACGCTGCCGGTTCTAAATGAGAAGGCCGTACAAAAAGCAGTTCTGATGGGGCTGGCCTGTGGTTCAGATATTACGAGACACAACTATTTTGATAGAAAGAGCTATTTCTATCCCGATCTGCCCAAGGGCTATCAAACCACACAAGACAAAACCCCTATTTGTGTAGGTGGCCAAATTCCCTTGTTTGGAGAAAGGCTGGAACAGGAATTTGTCAGTCTCCACCATATTCATATGGAAGAAGATGCAGGTAAATCTATCCACGATGACGGCCCAAGCACCATGATTGACCTCAACAGGGCAGGTACGCCTTTGATTGAAATGGTGACTAACCCAACCATTAAAGGCCCAGATGAGGCGGCCGCTTGCCTTCAGGAAATCAGGCGTATGGTGCGTTATCTCGGCATTGGCGATGCCAATATGGAGAAAGGAGAAATGCGTTGCGATACCAATATTTCCATTAAGAAGAAGGGTGATACCCAACTGGGAGCCAAGGTTGAGATCAAGAACATGAACTCCTTCAATAATGTCCGCAAAGCCGCCATTTACGAACTTGAGCGACAACTGGACCTGATTCAGAAAGGGAAAGAGATTGCTGTAGAAACCCGCACTTTCAATCCTGATGAAGGCAAAACCTATGGCATGCGCTTCAAGGAAACCATGAACGATTACCGTTACTTCCCTTGTCCAGATCTTCCACCATTGCAGCTGGAAGAATCATTCATCGAAGAACTAAAATCACTGGCAGCCATGCAGCCTGCCACATACAGGAAGAAGTTTGCTGAAAAGTATCAGCTATCTGACTACGACCTTGGCATTCTAACAGAAGAAAAGGAAACCGCTCTGTACTTCAATGCGTTGTGTGAACAGGTTGGCGATGCCAAGTCTGCAGCCAATTGGTTAAACGGGCCAATTAGGGCCGTACTGAATGAGAGCAATCTTAGTCTTCAGAATTTAGGATTGACAGTTGATAGACTCGCTGAATTAATCAATCTGGTAGACAGCCGAAAAGTGGTTTACAAAACGGCAGTTCAGCAATTGTTACCTGAGTTACTAAAAGGGGACGAATCTGCCGCTAATTTAGCCGAGAGATTGAATTTGTTGGTGGTAAAGGACACCGGGGAGCTTCAATCCATTATTCAGGATGTATTGGTATCTTTGCCAAACGAAGTGGAAGCCTACAGAAAGGGCAAAAAGAAGTTAATAGGACTCTTTATGGGAGAAGTAATGAAAAGAAGCCGTGGAAAGGCCAGCCCCAAAGA
>Ga0208315_1001359_pt1 | contig 12622 bp, 15 predicted proteins | sample MalvireepMed_215_FD_184239 | JGI IMG/M metagenome (GOLD analysis project Ga0208315, IMG submission 184239) | Marine viral communities from the Global Malaspina Expedition - Malaspina viral metaG DeepMed_215 (SPAdes) (version 2) | ecosystem: Environmental > Aquatic > Marine > Oceanic | place... | reverse complement strand
GAGCAAGGATATTGAGGTAAGGCGTCCTGCGGATGAAGTCGAGCGCAGGCTTCGCCCCATAAGTGACAAGGTCACGAAACAGGCTGAATCTACCACTCTGCCTTTTACTCAGCCTCTCGCCAATCGGCACGCCATAAGTGACAAGGCCCCGAAAGAGTTCCCCTGTCCCCGTTAGTAGGTCAAGGGACTGCCCACCAAATGTTCCTGCCTGCTGTAGAAGGGAAGGTGCCCCCCGTGCGCTGGGGTCTCGCCACGTGGTTGGGTCAAGTGTCGTAGCTGCTACCGGCGTGGGCGTGGGCGTGGGCGTGGGTGAGGGAATAGGTCCAATGGGTGAGGGAGCGGGGCCTATTATCGCTCGTGGAGTGGGAGTGGGCGAGACCGGGGGGCCACCGGCAGCCTCCCGTTGCCGCCTGGCTGCCTCGATTATGCGGCGGATTTCATCTGTAGCCATCAGATATCTCCATAAAGGGGATAGGCTTCTTGCGAACTGGACTTATCCGTTTGGGCCGAGTCCTCGATACTCAGCCTCTCGCCAATCGTCACGAAACAGGCTGAATCTACCACTCTGCCTTTTACGTGCGGCCTTCTGCTTGCGGGGAAGTTTGCGACCTCTGGGCGAAGCGGGCGAAGGTAGCGATCCTGGGCGACCCCTGGTGGCGGGATGTATTCCATACTCGGGTGCGTGATGGTGGGGCCTGTACGCGGCCCCTGGGCGAACGGCGGCCGCAGCAAGGGGTGTGGCATGGGCACGGGGCGACCGAAGGGAAAAGGCGTACCCCAGGCCGGCGGCGGGACCCTGGGCGGTGGCATGGGCGCGGGGCGAACAGAAGGAACGGCGCGGCGGCGGGCTGCCGCGTTCGCCCGCCTGGCCCCCCTGTTCTCTGTCCGCTCTCGTGCTTTACGAAACAGGGGGAATCCACCACTCTGTCTTTTACCTGCGGCCGTCTGCTTATGCGCCACGGCTAGGCTCGTGCTTTACGGAACAGAGTGAATCCACCACGGCGCAGTCTACGGCGGCGAGTTGACTCTGTCTGTCTGATATCTGCGGCCGCCTGCCAGGCTTCTGTCTCGGCACGAGCTGTTGCTGCCGTGGCCTCTAGTTCTGCTCCCTCTCGGCGCTCGCGGCCGGCCAGAACGCCAGCAGGGGACGCCTCGAACTCGCTCCGCAGTATCGGCAAGCGGCGCTCGAAGTAGCCGCCCGCAGTCTCAGCCGGACGCATAGCAGCCGCCCAAGCGCGCCTGCCTGTCTCTTGTCGGGACACGCTGGGGCCCTTGGCAGGCTCTAGCGGAGGGCCTTCTGGCGGCCAAGGCACCCCTTGGTCATCGACTGGGCCGCCGTATTTCCGCTGGCCTGCCAGGAGTCCCTTTTCGATAGCCCCGCTCTCACGGGCGAAGAGGGCAAGAGACGCCGCCTCCTCCGGGTCAGGCCGGGGAACTCCAGCACGAGCGAAGAGGTCTAACTCTCCAGGTAGTTGTTTCTCCAGAAAGCGACTAAAGGCGTCCTGCTGAGGGTCTTCAAGAATCGGCTTGAGGAACGGGTCGAACACACTGGGTTGGATATCGCGACGCTCCACTGTGGATGGAAGAACCGTCGAGCCTGGAATTGCGGCTAGGCGCTGCTTCTCTGCCGAAGAGCGCACTTTGCCCTCAAACACGTCCTGGTCCACTAGGTGGTCACGCTGACGCCCTAGGAACTCCCGCTCCACGAAATCATTTACATCGGCAGTGTCAGGATCACGCGCAAGAAACGTCTGTAGGGCCACAGCCATAGGGACGATTAGTTCGTTGGTGACGTGTAGCCGGAACTCAGCGGAGGAACTTGGGGTAAGAACGCCCTGGTCTATAAGGTACTGCTGCACTACCCCCTGTGGGTCTCTGAAGGCCTGCTCGCGGGCCTCGGCCATCTCATAGCGCTGACGATTCTGGAACACGTCCTGGAGCACCATCTCTGCGTTGTCAGACTCGCGAATGCGGTTGAGTGTCTCAGCGAAGTCTTCGCTAGAAAGCTTGAGGGCACCAGCCTCCAGGCGTTCCCGGAGATCGAACTCACCGAATTGTTGAGCCTCACCACGAAGCTTGAAGCGAGCGCTAGCCTGTCCGAAGGCTGGGTCGCGGATAAACTGCTCTAGGAGAGACTCGCCTGTTAGGGGTATCTCGCCGCTCTTGGGGTCCCAGGCTTCCACATACTGGACTATTTGGCTGCGAAGAAGCTGCTTGCCCTGCTCAGTCAGGTAGAAGTCGGGTTCTCCGAGTTGGCGGTTCGCAATGTAATTGTTGATGAACCTGTCCATCCCGGTCGTGGTGGAATAGGAGCCCAGAATGTCATTGGTCATGCTGGTGATCATGACCTGGGACACATTCGCGTCACGGGCAGAGAACGCAGTTTGCATACGAGGATCACTGAAGATAGTGGCGAATATCGCGTTCACCTCGGGGAACGCATCGTCAGATTCAGGGTCGTATCTCTCGAGCCCAAACCTCGCCTGTTCGACGATAAAGGCCTTCAACCCCTCCTGGGCCTTATCCCAAGCGGCCTTGGCTTTAGGGCCGAGGATGGCAGGAGCCGTACCGAAGCCAGGCGAGAGTGTTGCCTTCCAATTATCAAAAGCCTTCTCAAGACCGGCCAGGGCATCTTCCTTGGCTTTTGTATTCTCCTTTATGCGTCGCAGGTCAGCGGTACGGCCAAGAGCAGAGTAAGCCTGGATGGGCGCGAACAACGCAACCTGATCCAGGGCAGCGCGGTGGGCGGCTGCACCTGCCTCATCAGCCGGGCCGGTAATGTCTGCCATCGCAGTGCCAAAGGCTCTGCCGTAAAGGTCCATCATCTTCTGCGCATCTTCGTCAAGGGTGTCCACGTCGTCAGGGTTGATCCCCCGCCTGCTGAGTAAAACCCGGTAGGCCTCTTTGAACTTCTTCTTGCTAGGATTGTCCCCCACGAGACGAAGCAGCGTCTCGGTATCTGCGGGCGCGGGCTGCCGTGGGGGCTGTTTATCGACAGATATATCTGGAAGTATCGCGCCCTCATCGCCTTTGATGCGGGCTTGAATGTCGTTTGTGACGACTTGTCGCCAATTGGCAGGCCGCCCAGCGTATGTTCCTTCGGCTGCTCTAGCTTCCAGAAAACTCACCTGACCAAGCCAGGCCTGCATGTCCGGGGCAGAATAATCTCTGTCAGCAATAGGAGCCTGTTCCATATCCCGGGCAGCCAAGAAAGCCTGTCCCGCACGACCGCGCCCCAGGTTGCTTTTATCAATGGTGAGCGGGGTATCGGGATAGCGCCGAATCAACTCTGGCCAGCGGACTACCACACCTGAGTCAAGGGCCCGTTGAACCGGGCTGCTGCCAGACGGTCCTGGCCAGACCAGAGCGGCGGCTTCGTTTTGGCTGAGGCGTGAGAGTGGAACCACGTCTCCAACACCGGCCTTCTCGGCCGCGTCTTTGCCGGCCAGCAACCCGGCGGGCTGCCGCGGTTTTTCAAATAGGCGGTACAGGAGGTACAAATAGGCTTGGTTAACAGTCTCCGCGTCTGTAGATATCTCTCCTAACGCCATTGCGTTACCAACCGCGTCCGAGATGATCGTCCTAATATCGTCGTCAGTAAGGGGAATCAGCTTGCCGGCTGTCTTGGCCTCATACGTCCGAACCTGTTGAATATAGGACGGGGTAGTAGGGCTGTACCCGAGAGCGTATATCGCCTGTCTTATACGCTCGAAATGTCCTAGCTCCGATATCTCCCAAGAAGTAAGCTCTCGCTCATCTTCAGGAGTCTCTGGCGGGCCTTTAGTAGGCTCTGGGCCTTTAGTAGGCTGTGGGCCTAGCGGGCCTTCAGTAGGCTCTGGTTCATCTGCGAAGATCGGTAGGGGTTTTACGGCGGAGCGCACCTCAGCCATTATCTGTTAAGTCCTTCACGCGCAGGCCAATCCGATGGAGCCATTGCGTTGTCGGGCTGAGCCGTGATTCTCGGGGAGCAAGGCGTTCCAGCACGTCCTCGGTCTGGTCCTCAACGCGCTGCAACGCTATCTCCACGGGGTCGTTCACCAGGTCTTGCTGTCGGTTATTTGCCACCGTACTCCTCTCCTGCCAGGGCATGGACGCCCGAAGCGCTCACATAGACGGTCTTCTTGCAGCGGGCGCACACGTAGCGCGTCAACTGCGTGTCGGCATCTCCGGCCGTCAGAGTCAACCAATACTCAGGGATGTGGCCCTTCAGCGCGCACTCGTATTCCTTCTCGGCTTGCAACAACGGTCAAATACCCCAAACCGCAGCTATCGTCTCACGCTCTGGCCAGTGGGGAGCCCGACTGTACCGCCTGCCGCCGTGCCGAGCTGCCGCCCCAAGATATCCAGCCCGCTATTGCCCCGCGGGAAGACCGAGGGCTGGCCGTCCCGCGCCGACACCCGTGCCTGCTGGATGTTCCTCTCCCCTGGGCGTTGTAGCTGGCCCTGGCCTGGCAGAAATTGGTTGCCGAGATTCGGCGGACCGCCACCGGCCTGCTGTTGCTGGGCCTGCTGGTTGCTCCCAAGCCTCGCACGCAGCCGCTCTAGCTGCTCGGGCCGGAGCTCCTTCAGCAGTTCCTCCGCAGCTATCTGGTTCTGCTCGTCCAGAGGATTTGCAATCCCGGCACGACGCTGGGCCTCATAGAGTGAAATAACACCTTCGCGACGTAATTGCAGGCCGAGGAGGGCTTCCCTCTCTCTCTCCTCGGGCGCTTCGGCCTTAAATGTAACGATATTCTCGTAGTAGCCATTGATATCTGACGGCTTGATGGTCTCATCGAAGCTGTGTACCTCCGAACGGGCGTGAACGGTGACGCTGGACCGAAGGACGTTCTCCAGCATCCGTGCGAAGCCGGAGTTGCAGGCCTCGACCGCTCTGGAGATGCCGTCAGCCACTCCCTGGAAGCGCAGCCGACCCATGCCGGCCAGCACGGAGACACCAAAGCCCGTGGACACCCCTGTGGGGCGCAATCCCCTGACGACATTGGGGAAGGTCGCTTCCTCGATCATCGTCTGTATCCTCGCCAGGTGGCCGAGGAGGTCGGGCGGCAGTTGAATCACAGGGCTCGACTTGACCTCGACGCCGGGCGGGATGATGTTCTTGCCGCTGAACACCTCATACTGGTCTTCCACCTGCTGGGCGCTATGGCGGGGACCATAGATGTCGAGTGTGACCCATGCCACCTTCCGCAGGATGGCCTCCACCTGAGTCACCAGCCTCGCCTCGGAGTCGAGTAGCTGATGCACGGGGTACAGGATGCCCTGGTAGCGGTCTTCCGGCTTGCCGGCGTCCCAGTCTATCGTGCTGGCGGACCGGACAGGGAAGAAGGGCAGGAACCCGTAGCCGTGCTCGGTCGGCTTCTGCACGAACTCGTTGTCGGCCAGATAGGCGTAGTAGCGGTGGTCCCAATACTCTATCCAGGTCGTAGGGTCGGAGTCGGGCCGAGAACCCATGCCGACCCAGTTGGGGAACCGTCGTTTGATGTCGCCGCGACTGGACTGGACCTTGCGAATGACCCAGTTCGGCCCTGTGGCCGAGTCGTCCCAACGCAACTCCCTGGGGTTGACGTTCCGGCAGACGAAGGGGAAGGTGACACGGCGCCGCTCCATGAAGTTCTGGAGGTCTTCCTTATACTGCTGCTCGCGCACGAGCATGACCTCGCCGTTCTCAAGGGTGACACCGTAGTCGCTCATCTTGGGGGCGTCGAACCACAGATCGGCCTTTACCATTGGTTGCAGCCACCCAATGCCGTAGGTGAAGGCATGTTTGACGGCCGTTCTCAGCACGGGTTCTCGGATGTTGGCCCAGATACCGAGGTAGAGCTTTTTGATGCGCTCGGCCCTGGCCTTGGAGCGGAGCATGAGCGGGATATCGATGGTGATGTTGTTGACATCGACGTGGTCAGTGGCCACGTCAACGATGGCGCGAGCGGTGGCGGGCCGGGTCGGGTCTATGCCCTGGGGAGCAGGAACGGGACGGCGGAGAAAGTAGTAGTCCTCTTCCAGCTTGCACTGGCTGTGGAACGCACGGAAGGAGGTGTCGGACTCCGTAGAGAGCTGTTTGATGCGCTCGAACGTCGGAGCAGGCGCGGCCTCGTCGCCTGAGTCAGTCGAAGGCCGAGCGCCGTTGGCGGCAGTGCTGGTTGCGGACATTGTCATGAGCTACCCTCGTAATAGTACCAGTAGGGTTTCGGCCCTGGGATCGGCTCATCAGGGTCGAGACCAAGTCCATCCTCAATCATCAATTGACGGAGCGGCCAGGCTGTACGTGGACGGCGCAACCCGCGCAGAATCTTAGATATCAACTGGGAAGGAAGACTGTGCGAAATCCCGTATATCTCTGCTATCTCTGTAAAAGTCTTTGGGCTGTCGTCATCAAGCCCAAACCGCAGCCGGACAAGATTGGCGCGTTCCTCAACAGGAATATTCCGTTTATACTCACCCGCTTTCGGAAGGGCATGTTCACGCAACTCGCTGTCTACAAAAACTCTCACCTCTGCCGAAATCTGCTTCTCCATGAGCTTCTGGCCGTAAATCGTTTCTAATAGGTAGCGATACCCAGCGTTCCCCGTCACGGTCATCTCTCAACGTCCGCCATGTCCGCTCGGCGCTTGAGGCGCTCCGAACGGGCCAGGCGCATGATCTGGGCTCCCTTCGAGCGCATTCTAGCATGTCCGTCTACCTCAGCCTGTGTCGGGACGTACCGACTGGAGCTGGCGCGGGGAGGCGTGGACACCGGAGCCCTCGCCTCGATGCAAGCGGTCAGGCCGAGGGCTAGCGCGAAGATATAGTCGTCGTGCTCGCCCCTGGGCACTTGGAGCCGGTATGCGCCTGCGGGGAGCCGGCGCATCTGCATGGCCCTTAGCTGTCTGACAAGCTGCGGGATCGGCGGGAACGAAATCGTCGCCCGTTCGGTCGCGCCGGCCAGCCTCTCGAGCAATTCCTTGCGTCGCTCTCCCACGATGGCGAACGGCTCGACGGGCAGACCAGTGTTCATCAGGTCTTCCTCGACGGCCTTGCCGCCACCGGAGGAAGCGTCGAAGATGATGGTCTTGAGGCCCCACTCGTCGTGGATGGCCATGATGTGCTCACGGGTCTGGACCCAGCTCACCGAGCCGTCCCATTCCCAGTGGTTGACGACTCTCCTTGATTCCATATCCATGAGTATGAAAACGGAGGGGTCGTTAGTCCAGCCGACATCCAGCCCGGCGATGTATTGCCGCCCTGGAGTAGGTTCAGTGAGGAGGTCGCCGCTGATGCACTGAGATACGTTTCGGAAGAAGGCGGCGTTCTCGGAGTATTGCGCGAGGTACAAGCGTTCCCATGCGGCATTGGACAGCACCTCTCGGTCAGACTCTATCTCGGCCTTGTCGATGGTGGTCAGGAGCGGGTTGTCGAAGGAGGTGGCGGTATGGGAGAAGTGCAGCGGGTTGCGTTCGGCTTCCCGGTAGGCACGCTCGAACCAGTGCTCGGGGTACAGGGACGGTATCCCGTCGAAGTACTGCCAGCCGAGGACGCCTGGGCTCCTGGACACGGGCAGCACTTTCTCGAACGCCTCGTTGGGTACGTCTTGGGCCTCGTCGATCCACAGGTAGTCTACGCCGGTGGTCTGGAGGGCGTCGGGGTCGTGGGCCGTCTTGACCTCGACGAACCCCTGGCGGTGCTGCCACCTCTCGTTGCCCCGCAGCCAGAAGTTCCAGTCACTCGGGTTGAGCTGAGTGACCCACTCTCTGGGGATGAGTTGCTGCATCTCGTTCCAGGGCTGCCGGGCCTGGGGGAAGTTGGGGACCACCAGCCAGACGTGAAAGGGAGGGACCATCGACTCAGGGCGGTGCTGTTGGAGGACATGATGGTAGGCCTCTATCATGTCACCGATGCCGAAGCGGGTCTTGCCCCACCTGCGGCCAATCTTACTGACGATGCGCCGTGCGCCGTCAGCCCGCGCCTGGTGGACGGCCATCTGGCCGGGATGCGGGTCGTACTTCAGCCGGACGGGAGCGCGCCTAGTCTGCGTCTTGGTACTCCTCGCCCCTACGGGACGCCGGGAACGCTGTCTCCGTCTGGCTCATCATGAACGGCTTCCTCTTCGTGCTGGTCGATGATCTTGCTGACCCAAGACAACTCCAGCCCGTCAAGGCCCTCCGGCTCTTCGTCGTCCCTGGTGCCGTCACCCACAATCCCCGGCGGCAGAGCACCCGTCTTCAAGGTCTCGTGGAAGCGCCCAACGACCCACTCAGCGGCCTGGATGCGAATCTTCTCGTCGGCAGGACTGTCAGTCTCCTGGTCGAGCTTCAGATACAACTCCATGAACGCCTTGTCCACAAGGTGACGCAGGATAGTGCCGCGAGAGGGCTTCTCCCGCCTCTGGACCTTGTGGACCGCCGCCTTGAACACAGGGTCACGAGTCATCTCCACACGGATGTACCCGCCGGTGGTGCCAACACGCTTGGCCGCATGTTGGATGGTCCTGGAGAACGGCAGCACAAATAACACCTTGCGCTTGGTCTGTGAAAAGTCCTCCCACCCCTCCACATACTCCAGAGGGACAGTCTCCATGTACTCCTTCACCGCAACCGACTCGTCCTCCATAGCAGAGGTCTGAGACTCCGATAAAAACGTGCCATCCCCCCGCCGCGATAACTTCCTGTCCGAGAACCGCTTCTCAGCACTGCTCCCAGATACAGGAGGACGTAACGTCGCCCCCTCTGCCGTCTCACCCCTCTTCAAAAGCTCCTTAGACATGCCCCGCGTGACCCCACTCACAAGAACTTAGTTCCATCGGTCTCCACCCCATGCATGGACGTTCACCGCGTATGTCACTAACTCCCCCTCACGAGGCTCCCCACGTACAACCCAGCGCTCTACCTCAGACTCAGGTACCTCCACAGTGTCCCCCACTTTCCCTATAGCCCTCCGTAATACGTGCCGATGCGCCACGTCCGCAAACTTACAGCCGGAATCCCCACATAATGGCCGCGAGTACCCAGCAGATGAATCACCCATGGCGGGATTGTAGCACAGCTACAAATGAACCAGGAAAGCATTACAATTCTCGCGAAAGATGACATCTCCTATATAAAGGCACCCGGATCCTTAACCGGCCGGGCGGTCTAGGGAACACGTTCCGCTGCCACAGCCGGCCGGTTAAAGAACGGGTTCTTCAGCTCGCTTGGGGATTAAAGAACCCGTGCTGGAAAACGCGGGGGGATTACGGCACCGACGTTATCCCGCCAGCGTGATACTGCCCACGCCTTAGTGTTAAACAACCCCGAACCTACCACCACTACCAGGGCCTAGCGCTAGGCCCTGAGGGCTCTCCGCTATGGTAGCTATGGTAGCGGCGTGTCGGTCGAAGAGGGCTCGGGGTCGGGGACCCCAATCACCGCCGCGTCTGCCACCGTCGGATGCTGCTTGACCACGGGCTCCAGCTCTCCAGCCGCGACGATATCCCCGGTCCACATCCAGCCGTCCCGGATGGTCCTGTAGGCTACGCTAGCTGAGAAAAATGGGCGCAAGCCGCCCATATACAGGACGGTGCCGCTCAGCAATTTATTGGCGCTTCTACGCCATCGCTTTTCAGCCTCTACGGCTAGACTCTCCGTAGCATTAGGCTTTAGTGCCGTTCGAACCCACAGGGCGTAGTGAGCTCTTTACCCCAGTCTTGTGAGGCCACGTGCATTCGGCGGTCCTAGCCTAGCAGCTAAGCCGCTGCCGCGTCAATCCGGCCCATGTCAAAATCCCTCAAATATCCACCCTACAGGTCTTGACATGAGCCGTCCACCTAGACTACTATGGTTCACGACAACCAATCACACACCAGGAGACGCACCACATGCACGACCTTAGAGCCTCCGTCGATAGAGAACAAGCCGAGCGCATCATAGCCCAACACGGTTGGACGCCGGACCAGTGCACAGTCTGTGTTGGTCCGTGCACGCTAGAGTCGGTCGAATGCCCCGCCAGCTTCAACGCTAATCTAGGCGTCAAAAACTATTACGCCATCGCAGATCTTCGGGACTGGCTAGGCTACTAGACACACGCCGAGCACGTAACGCGGCCACGCATCGCCACCAACTAGCACCGCGCAACATTCGAAGCACCAAAGGAAGGAACACAACATGACGGACCACGAGTTGTGGCAACTAGAGGCCAGCAAGGCGCGTAACACGGACCCGAGAGACGTGCCAGAATTCCCAAGCTGGCTATGCCAGATATGCCTAGACTTCCCAAGCCGCGCCATGTCGCATCCTATGTACGGACCCCATCGCTACGACGCCAACTGCCCACCGGAGGCCACCAACTAGCACCGCGCGGTATTCAAGGAAGGAACACACAATGGCCAAACGATACCGTCACCAATGTCCACAATGTAACGTCATACGAGAGTGCCACGTCTACGGCATGAAGCCCTGGGTCGACGAACACCGCATCACCTGTCCCGTGCACGGCGGGCAAATAGCCGCCGTCACCACGTGGCCAACAGAGGGACCGGTACGCTACGAGACGGCGCGACAGATAGCACGTAGGGAAGGAACGCAATGAACACGAATACTCTGTGCGTCTATGACGGCCCATCATTGCGCGATGGCGTGCGGACCATCGTGCTAATTTCCGGCTACGATACGCCATCCATCAACACAAAGACCGGCGACATGTTGCAATCCTACATTATGCGTGCCGATATGTCCCCATCGATGGCGGCCGCCATCGGTGCCGACGAGACTATCTGCGGCCTTTGCGCGTTGCGGCCTATCATCGTCAAGGCCGCACGCCTACGTGGTAGCACGGCCATACCTTGCTATGTTGACAAGGTGCGCGGGCCGGATGGCGTATGGCAATCATGGGCCGCTGGCAATGTCGAAACCGTCACGCCACAAGAGGCGGCCGCGCGATATGCCAATCTGCGACGGTGCCCAGGTCCGTGCGACAACGAGCGTCAGCCATATTGCAAGCTTGATCATTCCCATCTATACGCGGCCGCATATCCAAAATCCGGCCATAGCCGCAAACGATGCGCGGCCATCGATCACGCCACAACGCCACTCGGTTTGCGTGACGGCGCATACGGGGACCCTGCGACCGTTGACGCGGCCATATGGCGCGCTTTGCACCTACAAGGCCGCAAGCGCACAAGCTATACCCATCAGTGGGAAACTTCGCCCGAATTGGCTGATATGGCGATGGCGTCCATTGACGCGCAAACGTGGCCGGACGTTGACGCGGCCATCGTCAAGGCCAAAGCGCTTGGCTTCCGATGGTATCGCATATTGCGCAGAGGCGAACAACCGCGCAACGACGAGCGCATGTGTCCAGAAGCCACGACGAACGGCGCGATATCATGCGCGGATTGCGGCGCATGCGATGGCAGCGGCGACCGCAACGGCAAAGCGAGACGGCTAATCGGCATCACCATACCGGCCATCACATAGCTAACACGCGAACGAAACGCCGCGCACTAGTGACGACACATTGGAGGACCATTATGAGACCATCGGCACGACGACCGCTCGCATATGCCCTGGACGCTGCCAGCAAGGGCGCAGAGCTAGCCTACGACGCCTACGCCGCCAAACATTACCGCGCACCCGTCTACGCCGTGCTCGAGAACGCCGCCGGTGATTGGGCGTCGGACCCCAACAAGCCGGAGCGCGTGGTGGATACCATGTTCGACGTTTGCGGGTTCGCGTCGGTCCACGTCGATAATTCCAGGCGCAACGGCGCGCCGGGGGCGAAGCTGATCGCCGCATTCAAGGCCGGGGGGGAGCCCCATAGATACAATCCCGAATGGACCATAACCACGCCCACGGCCACGTACCGGCTGCGGAGGTCCAGCTACACCGGGCGCGCCGCAGTGGGTAGTCCCTGGACCATCTCAGGCGGCTTCGAAAGCTATGGCAACGGCGCTATGGGCGCGGCTGGGGCCAGCGCCAAAGAGTTCTGCTCGGTCCTGGCCTCCCACGGGTACTTCGGATGCTCGGCATCCACTCGCATCGATTAGCGCCTGGGGCCAGGGGCAAAGCTGGCCATGAGGTGGAACGATGATAGATACACGGCATATCAGCGATGGGGGCCATGGGTGGCTGCGGGTGGACCGCGCCACCTACGACCGGAGCGGGGTCCAGGCGAGCACATACAGCTACCATGACGACGACTATGTGTACCTCGAGGAGGACTGCGACGCCCCGGCGTTCCTCGCCTCGTGCCACCCACGCCCCTGGACCACCTGGCACGTCAAGCTCTCTGGGATGTGCTGGATTCGCGACCTCGACCGCATCACGGCCAAGGAGGTGAAATAGCACACAACGCCCAACCCTAGCCCCACGGCATTTAGACGCCGCTACGGGCCTCTCAGGGGCCACGACGGCGATAGCAGATAGCAGGAGGAGGAGCTATGAGTGGAGTCATTTGGGAGATCAGACCTGACTTGGATGGCGGAGTAGCTACGGCGCACAGCGCTGGGGTGCTGCACGAGGTCTGGTGGGACACCCAGGATGCCGGTAATCCCGGCTACGCCTACCGCACCAGCGGCGACCTGGTGAACGAGTCTGGCCCACTGGACGCAAAAAGCCTGACAGAGGCGATCACCGAGTACGAGGAGGCTAGGCACTCAGACCTAACCACCATC
>Ga0208315_1001357_pt1 | contig 12634 bp, 13 predicted proteins | sample MalvireepMed_215_FD_184239 | JGI IMG/M metagenome (GOLD analysis project Ga0208315, IMG submission 184239) | Marine viral communities from the Global Malaspina Expedition - Malaspina viral metaG DeepMed_215 (SPAdes) (version 2) | ecosystem: Environmental > Aquatic > Marine > Oceanic | place... | reverse complement strand
ATGTTTTCTAGGCTGGCCTCTATGGGACGGCCCTTGAGGTCAACGCCACTCTCGATCAGCTTGTCTATGCGCCCTTGTTGCCGTCCGATGGCCTCATCAATCCGGTTCGTTCCGCTATAGAATTTCACCACGATTCTCCTCCTCTGATCTGGTTTGGTGTTGTTAGCTACGCAGAATCCTGCGAAGCCCCTGCCCATCAGCCGTATAACTCGTCCCATGTAGCGACTTCGTTGTCTACCTTAATCTGAAGGTCGAGACTGTCGGCGCGATCACCGACCACTGCACTACAGTCAGTGGCCCACTCGCTGCCTCGATGTATAGTCCCGTCGGCGAATCGCTTGACGTATCGTTTCGCCATGTCTCTCTCTCCTAGCCCTGATTTGCGGAGTCCTTGAGACTTCTCCGCTGGGGCTTTACACCGGGGCCGTTGCCCCGGCCTCTCAGCCGTTGATTAGATTTGGAGGACGTCGGCCCGATTAATCACCCACCACATGTCGTCGTCGGCAAAGGACTCGCAGGCGAAGCACTCGCCGCAGGGATTGTCCTCGGTGTCGCAGGCTCCCATGCACTTGTCGCATTCGCATGGCCGGATCAATTCCTCGCCGGGATATTTTGGGCAGTAGAAGGTCTGCATCTCTCTCTCCTTAGTTGTTGTGACCTGCCATCATCAGTACCGGGCGGTCATTCCCGGTAGACGCTCGTTAGAGCGTTTCGGCTAGTATTCGCTCGGAAACAAAACAGTCGTTGTAGAACCGTCAGCTTCCCGTATAATCCAGACTCGTTCGTCGCCTTCGCCGTAACCTGCGAGGATTCTTGCCCCGTTATCTACGGCCCAGTCGTTTTCCTTAATGTCTTCGTCGGCCATCTCTCCCCAATCTCGCCGTGTGAACCGAGCAATAGACTTGGTTACGAGTTTTGCAAATCCCGTGTCTTGGGCTACCTTGTCATTGACTCCTCGTGCCATTTGGCGTGTAACGTGTGATGTTCACGTTGCGCCTTGAGCGCGTCGGCCCGTGTTTCGGGCAGCGCGTCGCCGTTCTCGTATTTGTCAATAGGGCCACAATCGGAACACTCGACAAGGTAAATACGCGCCACGTCTATCGTGTACCCATCCGCCGTTTCAAGGGTTTTTCCCAGGTATGTCATGAATTATCTCCTCAATTGGTTTGTTTATAGGATATGAATTTCGCCGTCATAGCCTGAGACTCCGACGACGTATAGGTTTGGGTGGTAGCCTATGATTAGGCCGTCCTCAGAACAAATTGGCGCGGCCTGGACGTGAAACGTGCGCACACCTTCGACGTCGCGCTGGCATAGGGTGTCATCGATTGACAATTCCGCTGCTAGGTTTTGGGCGGCGTCCTTGGAAAGCTGGAGCATTGTGTACTCCTCTTGATTAGTTGCTAGCCTCAGTCTAAGTTATGGCAGGAATTGTGATACCTATGAGATTGCGCTTTCGACCGTTTCGGTCTGCGCTACCATCGCAAGCGCCACAATCTGCGCACGAGATTTCGCCATTGGTGGTAGCTTCTGGGCACATGCGCTCATCCTTGCGGGGCGTTTCACCTTTGCGGAGTATGCGGTACCACCGAAAACCAAGCGCTTTTGCGCGTTCGATGGCAGCGTCAACGTCAGGCCATGTTTGGTTGTCGATGGATGCCATCGCCATATTGGCCAACTTAGGCGACGTTTCCCATTGGTGTGTGTAGCTTGTGCGCTTGCGGCCGTCTAGATGCAAGGCCTGCCACACGGAAGCTTCAATAGCGGCCGGGTCGCCATAGGCACCGTCACGCAACCCTAGTGGCGTGGTAGCGTGACCGATAGACTCACATCGTTTGCGGCCGTGACCGGATTTCTGCCATGGTGATATAGGGTCCAACCACGCCATGTGATTATGTGCAAGCTTGCATCCTTTGTCACATGGGCCTGGACATCTACGTAGCTTGGCATACCGAGCGGCCGCATCTGAGGGTGTGACGTATTCAACTCGGCCGGCGGCCCATGAATGCCACACGCCATCCGGCCCGCGTACCTTATCCACGTAGCATGGTACGCGGTCGATATCGCCCAGTTTACGTTCAAGCGCAACCAATAGCGGCCGAAGCTTACACTCTCCACATACGGCCGAATCTGCGCCACTAGCGGCCGCCGCTGAGGGTGGCATGTCGGCCCTTAGGACGTATGCTTGCAACATATCGCCAGTCTTAGTGTTTATCGATGGCGTAGCATAGCCTGTGACTAGGACAATAACTCGAGTGCCATCTATGATGGATGGCCCATCATAGACGCACAGCGTATTTAGATTGCGCTTGAGTGTGTGTGTTGTGTGCATGATTTTATCCTTCCTAATGTATGTTAGGCGCGGCTTCGCCTTCGTGTTCGCGTCCGTAGCATTCACACAATTGCTGATTATCCATTAGTCGCGCATCATCCGGATGGGCACAGTTCTGATAAATACCATCTATAATCCAAGCTTGGTTGTCATAGTCATACTGGATTTCTCTTGTTGTGGTCACGATTGCGCCCCCAGGATATAATCCAACGCCTTATATGCTCGTGTGCTAGACACGCCATGTCTTTTAGCGTATCGATCTGAGGCCCACAGCATACGCTTGTAGCGTGTTACCTCATATGCATTCGACATGCGCCAATATTCCACAAGCTCAACTGGTCTATGTGGGTATTATTAATTATCACGATTGCACCCCTTTCCCTTGATTATTAGTGGTAGCTAATCACTACCATTTGGGATACTGTATAAGGTTCACGGACAATATGTCAAGCCCCCCCCCCCCACAAGCTAGCCAGAGACTAGCTATAGAATACTGTCTAGCTGGACAAGCTAGAACGGTACCGGAGAGACTGAAGCCAGTCTAGGGTAGGCTGTGTGGAGATGCTACAGTCCAGCAACAGCCAGCCGGAAACAATGGCAGCATGGCAGCATGGCAGTATGGCAGTATGACCTCCGGTATTGTTCCAGCAATACCGGAGGCACAGTAACAGGTGGCAGCAACAGGTGGCAGCAACAGGTGGCAGCAGTATCAAGAACGGGTACCCTTATGGCAGGAACATTTACCGGGGCGGCATATTGAACCAGGGGGTAGGGCTTAGAACGGTATATATATAGACATAGGTACCCGTACCAGAAATTTTGCTGTAAAGTAACGCAGTTTCAGGGGGATCACATGCTGTTTGCAGGAAGGTCTTACTGCCAGCGAATTACATGTAATTACATGTAATTACTACGACTTACTCTGTAATTACATGTAATGGTACGGATACTGACAACTATGACAGATAAATTACGTGGGGTTCCGTCTAAAGCGGGTTCTCATGTAATTTATACTGTAAGCAGGTACAGAAAGATGTTTACTGCATCTTTCTGTATACTGTTATTGTTACTGGTACTGTATACAGTTACTGCACGCGCGCACGCGCGAGGGGTAGAATCTCTAAGGATATGGGAACCAGGGAACCGAGCCGTTGCATGACAGCACTGACAGCAATGACAGGAAAATACACAACTTATCTAACGAATTGTAATAGGTTTAGGGTTTTGTGTATGATGGGCTATCGTAAGGTGGTTTGAATGATAACTCTAATTTGTGTATATAGTGGACATCGGGATTGTGGTGGGTGTGATTGTAGGTGCCATCATTAGGGATATAGTAAATGGTGGCTACTAGGTCATATTCATATTCCGCAGATGTTATACAGGCAGCTCTCAGGGGATATCGGGCTGGACTATCCCAGAGAGAGGTAGCGTGTATTTTGAAGGTTCCCAGGACCACTCTTCGTCAATGGATCCGTGGATATCGTTCGGGGAAGTTGAGGATGGTATCTTGGGATACGGAATGGATCAGTCCAGCGGAGCATCCGCATTATTGGGTAATACCTCCTCCCAGTGGGAAGCGCATCACTATCGGAACGTGTAAGGTATGTTTTAGTACCAGGGAGTTTTATAATTCAGGGTTTTACAGTGGGGACTGGATAAGGCCGAAATGGGTTCCCTTAGAGAATTATCAGCCTCTTAAACGAACGAGGGAACCGAGCGGGAAGTTTATTGTGGAGAAGGAGGCTATCTATGCCTAGGAAGACAAATCGAGCAATAGATCCAAATGGGGCCAAGAAACAACTTGGTCGAACTTTAACGAATAAGAGGGTTAAGGCGCGTCAGGACGCATTTCTTGTGGCTTATGGACAGACTGGGACTGTAACTTCAGCATGTAAAGCTGCTGCTATGGATAGGAGTAGCGTGTACGAATGGCGGACAAAGGATGTGCAGAATTTTAAGATTAGGTTCGAGAACGCGAACGAGATATTCAGAGAAGGACTACAAGATCTCGCCCTATCCAGGATTAAAGATCAACGTCCCGATGGTAATCCAGTTCTTCTTATTACTATGCTTAATGCCTGCTGGCCTGAGAAATACCGCCGTGACGCCTATAGGGCAGATGACGGGGCAAGAGAACTTATGGGAGAGTGGAAGAAGTGGAAGAAAGATCAGGAGAGAGCTAAGAAGACAGGGAAAAGTACCGGATCCCAAGAAACAGAGGCAGTCCAGGCAGACTACCAGGAATTAGAGGAACGCAAAAATGCGATAGATGAGGTGGAAAAGATCCTCGCAAGGAGGAAGGATGCCGGAACGGAAAATGGATCAAAAGGGAATGATAACTGAATACCTATTTAAGAAACTGAAATTTGAGCCCACAGAAGCTCAAACCCCTATACTGGAATGCCGTAAGAGATTCATACTCGTGGCCGGTGGAGAACAAGCCGGTAAGTCTATGGTAGCCTCCAAGTACCTCGTCTCACGATTCCTTGAGACCGAAGAGTCGGGTCTCTACTGGCTTGTGGCCGCAGACTACGACCGTACCCGTGCAGAGTTTAACTACCTCGTGGAAGACTTCGCCGCACTTGGGATTCTAGCGTCCGTTACAAAAAGAGTCGATCCTGGAAATATGATCCTCGCAGACGGCACACGGATAGAAACGAAGTCAGCTAAAGATCCCCGTACCCTCGCCATGAAAGCCCCCGACGGAATCATAGGATGCGAAGCGTCACAGCTCGATCTAGACTCCTTCCATAGACTAAGAAGCAGGGTAGCCCCCAAACGAGGATGGCTGTTCCTCGCAGGTACGTTCGAGGGGTCCCTAGGATGGTACCCCCAACTGTTCGCAACCTGGAACCAAGGCGCGTTCGACGACGAACAAAGCTTCTCCCTCCCCTCCTACTCCAATAAACACCTCTACCCAGAAGGCAAACGAGATCCCGAAATACTTAAACTCAGAGCACAGTCCTCCGATGAGTTCTTTATGGAACGCATCGAAGGTATACCCTCACCGCCCCAAGGACTCGTTTTTGGAGAATTTCGCCCAGATATCCATATCGATAGAGAAGCTAAATGGGTCAAAGGAGAACCCGTTTACCTATGGATAGACCCAGGATATGCAGGAGCATATGCCGTCGAAGTAGCTCAGGAAATAAACGGCCAGATTAATATCATAGATGAGGTCTTCGAACAAGGACTCATTACCACAGAGATTATCGAAATCGCAAAATCCCGCCGATGGTGGCAGGATGTCGTAGGCGGAGCTATAGACATAGCCGGATACCAACATCAAGCCATGAGCGCACCTGCGGAGATCTGGCTAGAGGCAGGGGTCTATTTAGACGCGAAGAAGGTTCGGATAAATGAAGGGACTGAACGCCTTAAAGGCTTTTTGCGCCCTGATCCGACAACAAATATTCCAAAAATCGTTTTTAATCCGTCCTGTCAGGGCATTTTATCGGAATTTGGGGTAGCTCAAAGCCCGATTGACGGACAAACTAGAGTATATAGATGGAAAATAGATAGAGATGGTAATATAGTGGGAGAGAGCCCGGAAGATAAAAATAACCACGCCATTAAAGCCGTCATATATGGCCTGATAGATCGCTACGGTTATGGCCATATCACCAGCCGCAGCTTTATTAAGGTCAAAAGATGGAGATGACTGAGGACCGAGGCGCTAAGTAGACTATGGCTAAACGTAAGGTTGAAGATATAGTCGCACTGGTAGAAGACCACTATCAAGCAACAGAACCCCTGCGCCAACGAATGGACTCCGACCACCGACTCTATCGACTCGAACCGTATGACGCAGGCGACGGGTACCAGTCATATACGTCCAACGAAGCACAGACCTATGCCGATAAGATCATAGCTTGGCTTACATCGGCAGGTCTCATAGTCCGAATCCCTCCTAACGGCAACCCGCGTAACTCCCGTGAGGTCAATAACGACAAGGAACGGTTCCTCATCGGAGCCCTCCATGCCGCAGATGACCGGCTCTGTATGAAACTGTCACCACCCCTGCAAAACCAACTCGCATGGTACATAACCCTTAGAGGCTGGTACGCAGGAAGAGCACTGCTGGTAAAGAGATCAGATGAAGATACCTACGTCGATGTCACACCCTGGGACCCCATGCATACGTTCTGGGGCACGGACAGCGACGGCCTCTCATGGGCCTGCTATAAGGTCAAGAAGACTAAAGCCGAGGTCGAAAGCCAGTACGGCGTTCGCCTAGGAGACTCCCGAGATCTCGAAAACGGCGTGTATGTCTATGACTTCTATGACCGAGAAGATAACTTCGTGGCCCTCCCAACCCGATTTATTAAAAAACGCACACGACACGGCCATGACGGCGTTCCTGTCTTTATCGGACCAGTAGGCTCAGGCCCACTCATACAGTCCCTCGAATGGTCGTCCATCGAAGATACCGTGGGAGACTTCGGAGAATCAGTCTATAAGTCCACACGGGAACTGTATGAGAAACATAACTTCATGATGAGCACGATGCTCGAACTAGTCGCACGTAGCCGTAGACAAGGACTTAAAATACGGTCCCGAGACGGCTCCAAGGTGCTAGACGAAGATCCCTACAAGGAAGGCACCGAGATAGCACTGGCCCAGGGAGAAGACGTGGAACCCCTGGGACTCCTTGAGATGTCTAGAGAAAGCGGCGCATATATGGGTATGGTCTCCGGTGAGATGCAACGCGGCTCCATACCACACTCCATTTACGGAGAATTACAGTTCCAACTCTCGGGATTTGCCATAAATACCCTTAGACAAGGCGTTGAGACAGTGCTCTCTCCTAGGATTCAGGCCCTTGAGAAAGCGTACCGTCAGATATGTAACCTCCTCACAGACCAGTACGTCTCTAAACGGTTCAAATCCTTTGAGCTGTCCGGTAGAGACAATAACCGAATGTACTTCTCAGAGAAAATAACCCCCAGCCGTGTCAAAGACGGCGGGGATATAGAAATAGTGGTTATGGCCAAACTGCCGCAGGACGATATGTCCAAATACTCTATGGCCCAGATCGCACGGGAAGGCCAGACCCCACTCATGCCAGACCTCTGGATCAGAGATAATATCCTCGGCGTTCAGGACGCAGACCAGACAGAAGATTCCGTCAAGGAACAGATAGCCGAACGTACCCTGCCCGAGGCAGCTACATGGAGCCTCTATCAAGCATCACTCAAACAGGGACGGGACGATCTGGCCGAGATGTATTTCGGAGAACTGGTTGCCATGCTCTTGAGTAAGGCTAAGATGTTGAGAGATACTCTAGGAGGCGGGGGGCCACCTGGTGCTATACCAGGGGTACCTCCTATTCCCGGGCCTCCAGGTGGTCTCCCGCCTATGCCAGGGGGGGCGCCGCCAATGCCTGGTGGGCCGCCACCGATGCCTCCGCCAGGGGTGATGCCCCCCGCAATGGGTGGCGTACCACCCCCGGTACCCACGCCGCAGGCAGGGCCAGTAGTCCCTCCGGGACAGCCCAGGCCGGGAGCGGTAGGAGATGAGGAGAGACTGCGCCGAATGGGGCTCGTAGGACCGGGAGGCTAAAGAATGGCAGAAAAGAAATTAACAGAACTGTTCAGTATGCTGCCGGATATGGCCATGCAGGGCCTCGACTCTAAAGACATAATGAACGTGTTGACCGGCCAGGATACCTCAGATCAAATGTATGATGCCTCTATGTTCGGAGGGCCTAATGGAGGACTTGGTGTAGGACCGGGAAACCAACTGAGCACGTTCGACGAAGTTATGGCCGCGACAGGTGATACTGAAGTTGCTAAAGAGATGGCCAAGCTCAAAGCGGCAGAGGATAAGGAACAGGCCGTCCTGAATCAGATAGTCAAAGAAGGCAGACTAGAGGATTCTGCTATTAAGAATGTCTTAGACGTAGATCCTGGACTTATCCGTATGGAACAGGAAGCAAGAGAGAGCGGGAATGTCAATCTAGCTGCCGCTACTCAGGCCGTTATGGACGAGTCGGACTATATGGACCTTGAAGAACTCACAGACTCATATGCCGCTGCGTTCGGTGTCAATAAAGAAGATATAGTTAGTAAGATAAAGGAAATAACTAAGGGTCAGCCTGATCCCGCAAGCGATGCTGCGGTGATAAAGACAATATCGTCTCAAGTCTTAGAGGCTCCGTTTATTCCACCGCCTCCCCAGTTACTTCCTACGCCTTCCCCTGGATTCGGTCAGGCACCTATGCCCATGTCGGTAGAAGAAATGTATCCCGACGTGCCATCATTCATGCCTGATAGACCGAATTTTCCATTCATAGAGGACTATCCCTCGATTCCACCTCCCCCACCTCCGGGTGCTCTCGCTCAACCACAACCAGTCCCATGGACAGGGGTTTACGCCCAAGGTAAAGGAGAAAAAACTTGGCCAAGTTTAAGTGGTTTGGGAGCGGCAGGGGCAGCGGGCCGTGTAGTAAGTGGTTTGGGATTTGAGGGGATTCTTCCGTTCATGTCTTCACCGAATATTGTAGGCCAAGAGGGAATGTTAGACCCAGAAACAGGACTGCCTAAAGGCGTACCGTATAACCCTACTGGTGAATATCTAAGACCAAAGTATCAGATAACAGACGCAGTAGCTAAGGTTGACGCAGCAGCTAAGGCTGCCACAAAGGCTGCCACAGCAGCTACGACAGGACTTACAGATGAAGCTTTATTCTTCCATATGACGATGTATGGAAACTATGAAGGGGGAAATGATGTAGACAATCCTGATTCCGATTCATTTAAGAATATTTCTGGAACTTTTATACCTCTGTTTTCAATTGCACCAGATCCTAGCGGGGGGTCATACCCCATCAATTTCTATTATGCTCCATCTAGTGAGCAAATATTTGGATACAGACCAGATACTAATGCCTGGAAATCACTTGGCTCATTTGCCCTTGATGATAATAACCTAAATATTAGTGGGTGGACATTTACCCTTGATCCCGACGAGAGGGTATTTACGTGGTCGGAAGATTTGGGATTAGGTAGGGATGTAACTGCCGTATCAGACTTAGGGATAGCCAAGGAGGTCACTCCTGTAACAGCTGGTATCGTAGATGACACAACGTCGATGACAGCAGCAACAGCAGGAATGGTTGATCCTACTCCGTTTATGTTGAATCCATCGGGGTTATGGGAAGCACTTAGGGTTGCACAGTTAGGTCCTAAAGCTGAAATGCCTCAGTGGTATTCAACAAGGATGCAGGGGTTTATTCCCAGATTTGGTGATTATCTATTAAGCCGTACCTCTCGCGGAGATATCTTTGAAGATTATCTAAAACGTACGGCAAAGGAAAAGACAAGTCCTACTGATGCTGCTGCTAATTGGGATATGGCAGTGGAAGCTTCTCGTACTATTGGTTCTCTTCAACCAGAATCATCTGATTTTGCCAGGATTATCGACCTACAAGACAAATTGGTCGGAAATAATGCTAAACATGACACTCTTGCTATGCTTAGTTCCCATCTAAATATTAATCCCTACGGCTACGCCGGGGCTGGGGCGTATAAACGATTAGGGGATATGTATGATCGATATGAAACCCGACAGGCTTTTAAGACTGGTGGCGGTGATCCTTCTGGAACATTCCTATCATGGATATCCACTCAGATGGCACCAAGTCAGCCTATAGGTTCAACAGAGAACTCTATTATTAAAACTCTTGTTGAGGGAGTTGACGAATCTGAATTCGTGCCCGACAGACCCGGTTTTCCATATATTACTGATTAGTTAGGCGAGTAGTCATTTTGGAGACCGTACTACGAACCGTAGGAATAAATTAAGTAAGGAGAGATAGATATGCCATACCATCTAGGATTTGACATAGGGAGTGGATTTGATCTCCCTCCATCGCTCGTGGCCAATCTGCCTACATCTACAGCAGTTTCAGCCCCACCAGCATATGCTTCCTTTGACCCAATGGCACAGGGTACAAATCTTCTAGATTGGACTACCCCACAAACAGGGAGCAATGTATGGGGTATACCAACCGCAGATGTATTAAGCACATTTGAGGGAAGGCCGGGAGCACTGTGGCAGGCGGCTCAGGCTCAACAGTTGGGGCAACGGGCTTTTATTCCTCAGTTTCAGCGAACTATTGGACAGGGGTTTACACCTGCTTATGGTTCCTATCTTCTGGCAGGAGGGGGTGGACCAGAAGGTAATGATGTAGGAACATTCGCTTCTTACCTTGGTGGTGCCGGTCAAGCAACTCGTCAAGCTCAGGCACTAACGGATTGGACACAAGCTGTAGAGGCATCAAGGCGGATGGACCCAGGCTATCCAGCTGCTACGGGAACCCTTACTGCTCAACAGTTAGGAATCCAGGGTGCGCTTGGTGGTGAAGGTGCTCGTGCCAACGCTCTTGCAATGGCCCAAGCAGGAATGGGTGGAGCTAGAGGATATATGGGACAGGCTAGACAGAGGGCTCTTGGTAATTTATATGACATCTACGCAGCAAGGGCAGAAGCTGCTGGTAGACCTACGAGCGGCTTCCTTGGTTATCTAGGCGGTCAAATGGGTACAACTAGTCCATAATAATAGATTCGAGGTGATGTATGGAAGATGATCCTTTCGCTAGTTTTATGCCCGATATAGACTTCGCGCAGTACCAGCTTGAGTCAACACCTCAAATGGCCTACTTCAGCGCGTCTCCGTTCCAGGGCGGGTACTCTCCTGCCCAGGAACGGTACTGGTCGGGACAGTTCGGAAATGTATATAACCAGTATGCAGGAACACTAGGCTCTGCTGTGAGAAAGGGTGAAGAGCCGCCTTCATTTGTAAACTTTTTGAGCGATATGCCCTGGACTCAGAGGTATACCGCTCTCAGTCCTTCTTTGCGTCCCGGTGGTAGCTTCCGTAGGTTCAACCCCGCAACACGTTATGTATACAGCTAATGCCCCCTCCACCAGATAGACTTCAAGATATTTGGGCACGTACCATAGAAGAATCTCCCGATCTTAGAGACAGATGGGGAGGTGCGACAGAGTTTCCTATTGACGATCAAGGCAATATAGATAGGGATGCTCTAAGAGATCTTCTTTCCGCTACGCGTGGACGAGAGGTTCCACAAAAATCTTATGCTGTTACACCCCCAAGGCCCGTAGACTGGGGCCAGCGTATTAAGGATCTAACCGGGGCGGTGCGTTTTCTAGCGGAGCCAGGTCAGGCTCAGATAGGAGGTTTGTTAGGAACAACCCCGTTCGCTAAATTTATTCCTGGTATAGAGCCCGCCAAAGCTATTCAGGCTCCCGAAAAATGGAATACAGTAGGGGCTCTGTCTACTGCCCTTAGTGCTACTGGACAGATGATGGAACCCATATCTAAAGGTCTACAGGCTGTAGATGAAATAGTAGCTCCAGCTCGTGGTATGGCTTTTGGAGGATGGGTTCCAGGACTTACTAAACCTGGTGTGCAGGCCCGGTCTCGGGCACTAAGAGAACAAGGCTTTGGACCGTGGGCTTCTGCCGGAGCTGCATATGAACAGTCAGTAGAAGCAGGAGAGATACCGTGGTGGCAACGGTTACCTGCTGAGATTCTTACTGATCCTGTAGAGCTTGCTCCTGGAATTGGCATAGGTCCTGGGATTGCGAAACTAGGATATAGGGGACTAACAGGACTCACTAAGGCGGTTGTACCCAAAGTGGCAAAAGAAGCAGTAGAGGCTGTGCCGGGATCTGTTCCTGGCAGAGCCGCCCCCACTGCCCCTGCCGACGCACGGGCTGCTGTACCAGGAGATGTTCCACGTAGGGTTCCTGTAGAAGAGGCAGCTAAACTCGCAGAAGTAAGGGCAATAGGGCCTCGTGCCAAGATTGCCATTCTTGAAGAAAGACACCGAGAGGCACTTGAGGCTATAAGAAATCTAGAGGCCAGGATACCACAGGCACAAAGACAATTAGATATACCTACTACACGGCCCGCTGCCCCTGCCGCCGCACCGGCTGCTGGTGTTCCTGCCGCCCCCGCCCCCACCGTTCCACAGCTATCAACGAAAACTGGAGCACTCCGGGATCGTATTATTCGCAATGATGCAGAGTTCTTTCTTGAAACAGTTGATGACCAGCTTGCTGTCGTAAGATCAACTGAAAAAAGTGCAAGAATAGCATTACAGGACGCTCAGGCTAGAGTACGAGGTAGATTTGCCAAGGAGGCACTAGCGCAGAGGGATGCAGAAATTGGAAGGGGAATGGTCTCTTCTATCACACGGGCTGGTGATATACCCACCACCCCCGCAGCACGGGCTGGTGGTTTGACTGGAGAAGTGATACCATCTTCAGG
>Ga0208315_1001356_pt1 | contig 12645 bp, 15 predicted proteins | sample MalvireepMed_215_FD_184239 | JGI IMG/M metagenome (GOLD analysis project Ga0208315, IMG submission 184239) | Marine viral communities from the Global Malaspina Expedition - Malaspina viral metaG DeepMed_215 (SPAdes) (version 2) | ecosystem: Environmental > Aquatic > Marine > Oceanic | place... | reverse complement strand
CTATTAGAGGCAGAATTTTAAAGTGGAGTTCTATTCCATGAACATTGAAATTATTGAAATTGAAAAAGTTATACCTTATGCAAGAAATCCAAGAAAAAATACAAATGCAATTAGTAAGGTTTCAGCATCATTAAAAGAATTTGGATGGCAACAGCCGATAGTAGTAGACAAAGAATTAGTAGTTATAGCAGGTCATACTAGATTAGAATCAGCAAAATTATTAAATATGAAAACAGTACCAATTCATATTGCTAAAACATTAACACCAGAACAAGTTAAAGCATATAGATTAGCTGACAATAGAGTTTCTCAAGAAGCAGAATGGGATGAAGAATTATTAAAATTAGAACTTGGAGATTTAAGTAAATTAAATTTTGATTTAAATCTTACTGGTTTTGATGATAAAGAATTAAATTCTTTATTAACAGATATAATTGATAAAGGTTTAACTGATGAAGATGAAATTCCTGAAACACCTGAAGAACCTATATCTAAACTAGGAGATATATGGAAACTTGGTAATCATAGAGTTATGTGTGGGGATAGTAAAATACAAGATGAAGTTAAAAAATTGATGGATAATAATCTAGCTGATTTATTACATACTGACCCACCTTATAATGTAAATTATTCCAATGCAGAAAGACCTAATCCAAGTAAGAAAGATTTAGGAAAGATTAAAAATGATGTAATGTCTAAAGAAGATTTTTACTTATTTTTAAAGGATTGTTTTACTACTGCTTATACTTTTTTAAAAGAAGATTCATCAGCTTATATTTGGCATTCTTCAGCTGAACAAATAAATTTTACTAAATCATTCATTGATGCTGGTTTTATATTTTCACAACAGATAATTTGGAAAAAACCTATGTTATTAGGTAGAGCAAAATATCAATGGTCACACGAACCTTGTTTATTTGGAAATAAAGGTTCTCCATATTTTACAGATGATAGAAAAAAAACAACTGTATGGGATTTTGGTGGTTATGATAAATCTAAAAATTTACATCCGACTCAAAAACCTATGTTTATACCTGAAGAAGCTATTAATAATTCATCTAAACAAGGTTCAAATGTATTAGATTTATTTGGTGGTTCAGGTAGCACTTTAATAGCTTGTGAAAAATTAGGTAGAAATTGTTATATAATGGAATTAGACCCTAAATATTGTGATGTCATAATTAAAAGATGGCAAGATTACACTGGCAAAAAAGCAATACATACTGAAAATAATAAAACTTTCAATGAGATTGGTTAATGTCAGCAAACAACACAGTTCCGTTAGAAACTATTTCACGATTGTTAGATGTGTCACCTCGTAGAGTTAATCAATTAACAAAAGAAGGTATTTTACCTAAAACTGAAAGAGGTAGATATGAACTAGTGCCAGTAGTTCGTGCATACATAAAATTTTTAAGAAATAAAGCAGTTAATAGTGACGTTGGCGAGGGTGATTACAGTTCTTTTAGAACAAAAAAAATGAAAGCTGATTCAGAATTAGCAGAAATGGAAGTTAGAAAAGCATTAAATAATTTTATAGATAAAGATTTAATTTTAAAAGGATGGACTGAAATAGTTGGTGCAATGAAAAGTAAACTTATTGCAATCCCAAGTATTATTGCACCTCAACTAGCAGTCGAAGCAGAGGTTGGTACTATTCGTCAAATATTGAGTAATCAAATAAATGAATGTTTAGAGGAATTATCAAACTATGATCCAAAACAACTTACATCATCTAATGATACAAACAATGCAGAGCTTAAGTCCACCACCAAGACTAACGGTAAGCAAGTGGGCAGACCAAGAAAGGCGACTATCATCGGAGGCTAGTTCTGAACATGGTCGATGGAGAACAGAAAGAGCAAAATATCAACAAGGTATAATGGACGCTATTAACGATCCTAAAATAAAAGAGATCGTTGTTATGAGTTCGGCTCAAGTTGGTAAAACTGAAATACTTTTAAATATAGTTGGATTTCATATTGACCATGATCCGGCACCAATATTAGTAGTTCAACCAACTTTAGAAATGGCACAAGCTTTTTCAAAAGATCGTTTAGCACCAATGCTAAGAGATTCACCACCATTAAAAAACAAAGTCAAAGATCCTAGAAGTCGAGATTCAGGAAATACGACTACACATAAGATATTTCAAGGTGGTCATATAACAATGGTTGGTGCTAATTCGAGTTCTGGTTTAGCCAGTAGACCAATTCGTATTGTGTTGTGTGATGAAGTTGATCGCTATCCTCCTAGTGCTGGAACAGAAGGCGATCCAATACAGTTAGCTAAAAAGAGGTCAGCGACTTTCTGGAATAGAAAGATAGTAATGGTTTCGACTCCAACCAATAAAGGTGCAAGTCGAATTGAAAGTGCCTATTTAGAATCCAACCAACAAAAATACTTTGTGAAATGTAAAGACTGCAAAGAAGAACAAACCCTTCATTGGAAGAATGTTCATTGGCAAGATGAAAATCCTGATACTGCTGTTTATGTATGTGAGTTTTGTGGTTCAGCATGGAATGACAACGATAGATTAAAAGCTATTAAAAAAGGTGAATGGAAAGCGGCAGAAGATTTTAAAGGAATAGCTGGATTTCATCTATCAGGATTATATTCGTCTTGGATCAGTCTACCTGATGCAGTGAGAGAGTTTTTATCAGCAAAACGATTACCAGAAACCTTGCGTGCTTTCGTCAATACTTACTTTGGTGAAAGTTGGGAAGATGAAGGTGAACGAGTTGATGATATATCTATCTCATCACGAAGGGAGATTTGGGCGAATGTACCAAAGGGTGTCATTGTATTAACAGCAGGTGCCGATATACAGAATGACAGAATCGAATGTGAAATCGTAGGTTGGGGTCGTGATGAAGAAACGTGGTCAATAGATTATAAGGTTATATATGGCGATCCATCTGCACCTCAGTTATGGAATGATTTAGATGAGTTTTTAGCTAATGAATATGACCATGAACTCGGTGGAAAGATTACTATTCGTTCAGCTTGTGTTGACTCAGGTGGACATTACACAAATGCAGTTTACACCTTTTGCAAACCGAGAGGATATAGAAGAATATTTGCTATTAAAGGAATTGGTGGTGAAGGCAAAGCTTTAATAGGAAATCGGTCTATAAATAATGTAGCTAAATGTCCGTTATTTATAGTTGGCGTAGATACTGCAAAAGAAATTGTGTATTCACGATTAAAAATTGAAAACGAAGGTGCTGGATATTGTCATTTTCCTGAAGATAGAACTGATGAATATTTCAGACAACTCACTGCTGAAAAAATAGTTACTCGTTACCGTAAAGGTTTTCAAAGACGAGAATGGATTAAAACAAGAGCAAGAAATGAGGCTTTAGACTGTAGGGTTTATGCCTTATCAGCTTATGCAATTTTGAATATTAACATCAATCAAGTAGCAAACAGATTTGAAAAAAGGAAGGATTTGGAAGCAAAACCAAAATCTAAAACTCTAAACCCAGTTATTCATCGACCTACAAATCGAACTAATAAAGGAAATTGGGCTACTGATTGGAGAAATTACTAAAGGGAAACAATGGCAAACTTATTTGACTCGGCTAATGCTCCAACGATTGAACCAGAAGAATTAATTGTTGGTGATTTGTGGCAATGGAAAAGAACTGATTTGAATACAGATTATTCTAATTCACTTTATACTTTGAAATATGCTTTAAGATTACAAGCGACAACTGCAACTGAAATAGAGATTACAGCAAGTGCATCGGGTGATGATTATTTAGTTAGTGTTTCTAAATCAACAACTGCATCTTACACCGCAGGTACTTATACATGGCAAGCATATATCACAAGAGATTCAGATTCCGAAAGAATAACAGTTGATAGAGGAACTTTGAAAATCATAGCAAACAGAGATGCTTCAACAGCAGATCCCAGAACCAATGCAAAAATAATATTAGATGCTATTCAATCCGTTATCGAAGGTCGGGCAACAAAAGATCAAGAAAGCTTTTCTGTTGCCGGAAGAACATTAGCGAGAACACCTTTAGAGGATTTAATTAAATTTGAAGAAACCTACAAAGCAAGAGTTGATAACGATGAAAGGAAGTATCGTAGAGACAGAGGTCAGGGTACTGGAACTTCAGTGAAAGTGAGTTTCTAATGGGTATACTAGATTTATTTAAAAAAAGACAAAGAACAAAAAGACAAGCAAGGACTTTCGATGGAGCAGGAACAGGTAGACTCTTAACAGATTTCAAGAGTGTGTCAGCATCAGCCGATAGTGAATTAAAACCAAGTTTAAAAATATTAAGAAATAGATCAAGACAGTTAGCGAGGAACAATGACTATGCTAGTCGATACATACAACTCATGCGTGATAATGTTGTTGGATCGGCAGGTGTTAATTTACAGAATCGTGCAAGATCGGATAGAGATAGAAATCGTTTCGATTCATTAGCAAATGTTGTTATTGAAGAAGGATGGAGAGCTTGGGGTTATGCAGGTGTCTGTACGATAGATGGAAAATTAAGTTGGTTGGATTGTCAAAAGTTATTTATTGAAACATGGGCGAGAGACGGTGAAGTTCTTATTGAATTGTTCGAACAAAAACCAACGGAAGATAATCCATATGGTTTTGCAATACGATTTTTAGAAGCTGATTACTTAGATGAAACGTATAGTGATGTAAATTCCTCCAATGGTAATGTGATACGAATGGGTGTTGAAATTGATAAGTTTGGAAAACCCGTTGCGTATTATCTTACATCACAAAATCCTTCAGACACTCAATTTCCAAATGCTCAATTAAGAAAATATCAAAGAATAGAAGCAGGAAGATTAATTCATGCCTATAGAATGGATCGACCACAAGCAACGAGAGGCGTTCCACCATTAAGTGTTTCAATGGTTGATTTGCAAATGTTAGGTAAATATATGGAAGCGGAACTTGTTGCAAGTAGAGTAGCAGCAAGTTCAATGGGAATAATTAAGAAGTCAGGTGATTACACAGGAGATGGAACAGAAGATACTTACAATCCAACTATTAATTTAGAAGCAGGTACGTTTCAAAAGTTAGATCCGAATGAAGATCTAACAATGTTTGATCCGAGTCATCCAACGAGTCAATTTGAAAGCTTTATTAAAAGTACATTGAGAGGAGTAGCTTCTGGACTAGGAGTGTCTTACACCTCATTGGCAAATGATCTACAAGGTGTGAGTTATTCTTCTATCAGACAAGGTGCATTAGAGGAGAGAGATTATTACAGAGGTTTGCAAGCATGGATGATTGACCACTTTCATGGAGTTATCTTTAAGAAGTGGCTACAACATTCATTGACAATAGGAGCTTTGCAGCCATTCGGAGCTAATGCACCTTTACCTGCAAGCAAATTTAGACAGTTTCATAGACCAAGATGGACTCCAAGGGGTTGGTCTTGGGTAGATCCTCAAAAAGAAGCAATGGCAATAGCTGTTCAATTAAATAATGGAATGGCAACGATGCAGGATGCTTTGAATCACTATGGAAGGGATGTTCAAGATCATTTTGACCAACTCAATAGAGAATCACAAATGGCGGAAGATGCAAATATTAAGATTGCCTTCCAACCATTCGGTGGAGGTCAAAGTGCATTTGGTTCATCAAAAATAGATCCAACACTAATAGAAGAATCACAAGATACGGATTCGGAAGGATAAGAACATGACTGAAGATATGAGAGTCGATGAGGTAACAGTTGTTGGAGGAAGGTATAATCAAGAAGTTAAAGAAGAACCTTCTAAAGATAAAGAAGTTACTGAGAAGAAATTCAGACACGCCACTATAGATGTAAGACAGATTGAAAAAGAAAGTCGTAGGATACGACTAGCATTTTCATCAGAAGAACCTGTAGAACGTGAATTTGGATATGAGGTTTTATCACATAATAATGATGCGATAGAATTAGACTGGTTACGAAGTGGAACTGCTCCACTTCTACTCGACCATGATCCTCGCAAACAAATTGGAGTAATCGAGGGTGTTCAGGTCGGTGCAGATAAGGTTGCAAGAGCTAATGTTCGTTTTGGAAAATCAAACTCAGCTAATGAAATCTTTGACGATATTCAAGATGGAATACGAAGTAATGTTTCCGTTGGCTATCGTATAAATGAATTGCACAAGAGAGAAAAGTTGGAAGGCGATAACGGTTTGGATACTTATATTGCTGAAAAATGGACTCCTTTAGAACTAAGCATTGTTTCTATTCCTGCTGATCAATCAGTAGGCGTTGGGCGAAGCTTAGAAACTCCATTAACTCAAAGTCAGAAGGAGAAAACTATGACTGAAGAAGTAAAGACTGAAGAAATAAAAACTGAAGTCAAAAAAGAAAAAGAAGCTCCTCAAGTTAATGTAAGGGAAATCCAAACAGAAGCTAGAGAAGCTGAAATAAAGAGAATAAGAGAAATTCAAGCTCTTGGTTCTCAACATAATCTTCAAGAAGTTGCTGATAAAGCACTTGAAGATGGAACTCCATTAGATCAATTCCGAGGAATTGTATTAGAAGAAGTTTCAAAAAAGACTAATGAACAAGTATTCAAACTTCCTTCAGAAGTTGGAATAAATGAAGAAAAAAGAGTATACTCATTTATGAAAGCTATTCGTGCATCAGCAACAGGTGATTGGCGAGAAGCTGGATATGAAAGAGAAATCTCAGACGAAATAGCAAGAAAAACTGGCAAAGATGCTAGAGGTTTTTATGCTCCATCCGATATTGCATGGACTAGAGACCAAACAGCAGGAACAGACTCACAAGGTGGATACCTTGTTGGCACTGTTCACCGTGGTGATATGTTCATTGAAGCTTTATATGGCAGAAGTGTTGTATTAGCTAACGGTGCTGTTCAAATGCAAGGACTTGTTGGTAATATTGCTATTCCGAGACTTTCAACAAGTGCATCAAACGTAGCATTTGTAGCAGAAGGTTCAGCACCAACTGAAGGTGCAGAAGTTTTTGCACAAGTCAGTTTGAGTCCTAAAACTTGTGCTGGTTACATTGATTTCACAAGGAAATTAATGTTGCAATCTGATCCAAGTATAGAGCAAGTGATAAGAAATGACTTTATTTCTACCTTCGCTTCAAAACTTGATACTGTATTCCTAGAAGGTGGCGGAAGTAATGAACCCACTGGCATAGGACAAACATCAGGTATTGGTGATGTTGCTATGGGAACTAATGGCGGTGCTATAACTTATGCAGCATTAGTTGACCTTGATTCTGAAATCACACAAGACAACGCAGGCACAGATGACATGATTTGTGTTACTACTCCTCAAGTTGTAGGTGAAATGAGACAAACACCAAAACAAGCATCTGGTGTGGAAGGCAATTTCATTCTTAACAATGATGAGTTAGTTGTTGGTCATAGAGTTGTAAGCTCATCAAATATGCCTTCAAATCTAACTAAAGGATCAACATCAGGTACATGTCATGCAGTCCTAATTGGTTCTATGAGTCAAGCACTCGTAGGATTTTGGAGTGGTTTAGACGTAGTAGTTGACTCCTCTAGTTTAGCAACAAGTGGTGGCACAAGATTAGCAGGATTTTTTGATACGGATTTTGCTGTTCGTCATGCTCAATCATTTGCTGAAATCAGAGATGTAACAATTGCTTAAACTTTAACCTAGATGAAAGATAGAGGGCATTAATTTGTCCTCTATCCTTCGAAGGAATTTATTATGAAAATTGAAATTATTAAAAGAACACACGTTAGAGGTGTTCCACACAATGAAGGCTCTTTAATTGAAGTGTCAACATTAGAAGCAAAGCAATTTGCATCATCAGGTCACGCAAAAATAGTTGAAAGCAATAGAGCTATTGGTATTAATGATTCAGAAGAACCCACGAAAAGAAAGAAAAAGGGTTGGCGTAAGAAGTAGTGGCTAATTTTGAAAGTTCAACTGATTTATCTAATTTCTTTGATACAGATGATTTTGCAGTAGAAGCAACTTATACCGTTCAAGGTGGGAGTGCTGCTACTATAAAAGGTGTTTTTGATAAGGATTTTATAGAAGTAGACGCAGGTGGAGAAGTTGAACTTGCTTCAACAGATCCACGTTTCTTTTGTAAAACAAGTGATGTATCGAGTGCATCAAATGGAGACACTATAGTTATTGATTCTGTTACTTACAAAACGAGACTGGTTGAACCGAATGGTACAGGTGTAACGGTAATGGTATTGGAAAAACAATAGATGGCTCACGTAAGAGAAACAATTAGGTCAAATATTGTAACAGTATTAACTGGGTTGACGACTACTGGAAGCAATGTGTTTGAAAGTCGTCATTATCCTTTAGAAACTGGAAATTTGCCTGCTCTTTGTATCTACACATTAACTGAAGAAACAGAGTATGCAACGATGACTATTCCAAGAACACAATTAAGAACACTGAATGTTGCAGTAGAAGCTTATGTTCAGGCAACCAGTTCAATAGATAACACAATTGATACGATAGCAGTTCAGGTAGAAGAAGCTTTGGATGCCGATCTAACGAGAGGTGGAAATGCTAAAGACACACAAGTAACCGGAGTGGACATTGATTACTCTACCGAAGGCGATCAACCACTTGGAATAGCAAAGTTTAATGTCGTTGTTCTTTATGAAACATTAGAGAACGATGTTGAAACAGCAGTCTAGGAGAAGCAAATGGCTAAAAGAGTAAAAGTTTATAATTCATCAGGAGATGAAATCGAAATTTGGGAAGATTCACTTCCTAAATATATCAAGAATGGTTGGAGTGAGAAATCTTCCAATGATTCTAAACCTAAACCTAAAACAAATAAATATATTCAGAAGGAGAATAAATAAATGGCAAATCATGCAGGAAGTGAAGGCACAGTAAAAGTAGGTTCTAATGCTGTTGCTGAAATCCGTTCATTTAATGTAGATGAAGCAGGAGACACTATAGAAGATACAACAATGGGAGATACTGTAAGAACGTATCTCGCAGGTCTTAAAACATGGACTGGAACAGTTGACTGTTATTGGGATGAAACAGATACATCAGGGCAAGGTGCTTTGGATGTTGGTTCGTCAGTAACTATAAACTGGTATCCAGAAGGAGCTGTAGCTGCTGATACTTATTTTACTGGAACTGCAATAATTACAAGTAAAGGTATAGCTTCAACATTTGATGGAATGGTAGAAGCTTCTTATGGAGTTCAAGGCACTGGTGCATTAACTGAATCAACTGTTTAATAATTTATGACTGAAATAGGTGATCGTATTCGTGAGCTGAGAAAAGATGACCACATCAAGATCGAAGTTAACGAATGGGGTACGAAAGGAAAGCCACTTGTATTTTATTCAGGTTCTTTAAGGTGCAACGAATTAAATAAACTTCAAAGAAAGCATAAGAACTTTTTATCAGAAATGACTACGGGAAATCCAAGTATGGAAGCAGTGGTTGATTTGATAATAATTAAAGCAGTAGATGAAGATAATAAACCTATCTTTGACGTTAGTGATAAACCAGTTCTATTAAGAGAAAAAGTAAACGTATTAATGGATGTTATTAGCAAAATGTTTTCAAGCTTAACATCTATTGAGGAACTGGAAAAAAACTAACTACCGATCTGTTAAGACTAAATCTGATCCATTTAGCAGATCGGCTAGGAAAAACCATAGAAGAAATAGAAGAAATCACACTCGAAGAATTTAACGAGTGGATGGCTTATTTTAGATTGAAGGAAAAACAACATGGCAATGAAACAAGAAGCAAAAATAGTCTTAAAAGCTCAAGATAAAACTAAGCTTGCTTTTAAATCTGTTAATAGAGGTTTCGGTAGGATGCGTAAAGCTATGGGTGGTATTTCTAAACTATTACCTGCTCTTGCTGTTGGTTTTAGTGCTGTTGCTTTTGTAAACTTTACTAAAAATGCTTTTAAGACTGCTGACGCATTAGGTAAGACTGCTGATAAAATAGGATTAACAACTAAATCATTACAAGAACTAAGATTTGGTGCTTCTCAGTCAGGGGTTAAAGTCGAAACCCTAGATATGGCTATGCAAAGATTTTCTCGTAGACTTGGTGAAGCTCAAAGAGGAACAGGTGAATTAACAGGAACTTTGTTAGAATATGGCATAGCTGTAAAAAATGTTGATGGTTCTAGTCGTAGTGTTGATGAAGTATTAAGTGATGTAGCTAATACTATTATGAACGCAGAGAGTAGTACAGAACGATTAAGGATTGCTTTTAAAGCATTTGACTCAGAGGGTGCAGCACTCGTCAATATGTTGAAAGGTGGTGCTTTAGGACTTCAATTATTTAGAGACCAAGCTAACGAATTAGGAATAGTAATGGAAGATCACTTAATTCGTAATGCAGAAGAAACTGGCAACAAGTTTGACATATTAACAAAAGTGATGGGAATAAGATTTCAATCTATGCTTATTGAATTAGCACCTTTAATAGACAAAGTAGCAAAAGCTTTAATTGATTTATTTAAACCTGCAAAAGTAACGATGGAAGAATTGCTCCAAGTATCTGACACACTTACTGATCGGTTAGCAGCAAATTGGGAGGAGATACAAAAAGCGACAAAGGCATACGGTAAAGACAGCGATGCTGTTAAAGATTTAACAAAGCACCATAAAGGGTTGCAAGAACAATTAAGAAAGGTTGTTTATAATATAAAAGTATTAAAAGGAGAAATTGTAGATCTTGGTGAGGTAACTGCTACAGGTACAACAGAAATTAAAGATTATAAAGTTCAATTTGATGCACATTTAGAATCGTACAAAGATGTTAAACCTATTAGAGATTTTAAAGATGAGTTTACGAACTTAAATAAGGTATTAGCAAACCAAACTGTTTCAGCTATGAAAAAAGTTGAGGATTCTATAATAGCTATTACATGGGGTACTAAAACAGCTAAAGAAGCTTTTCGAGATATGGCTATTTCTATTCTTCAAGATATACAAAGAATAGCAATGAGAGAAGCTACATCAGGTATAGCTCAAGCAGGATTTGGTTTTCTTAAAAGTCTAGGTAGTAATTTATTTGGAGGATTCGGGGGGAGTCCCAGTATAGGTGGTGGTCACGATTTTGTTCTACAAGGGATGCAAGGTGGTGGTCATGTCAATAAAAATCAACCGTATATGGTTGGTGAAAGAGGTGCTGAATTATTTGTACCACAAACATCAGGTGAAATTGTTCCTCATGGAGCAGGTGGAGTAACCATTCAAAACATTATCAATGTTTCAACAGGTGTAAGTCAAACAGTAAGAGCTGAGGTTGCTTCGTTGATGCCACAAATTAGTGCCATGACTACTCAAGCAGTAGCAGATGCTAAAGCAAGAGGAGCTATAAGTTAATGGTTTTATTTTATGCAATTATTTATGTGTGTTTAGCATCATGTTCAACTGATGGAGACAGGCAAGCTTTCATCTATCAAGAACCAGTCGCTTATGAACAATGTGTTGTTACAACGGAAGAAATGAAAGTTGCTTTACGTTCTAAATATTCTGAATTAATACATCGACCACTAAGCTCATTATGTGTTCGTGAAGATCTTCTAAAGAATAAAGATAAGTATCGGATTTTCTGATGGCGATAACATATCCATTATTACTTCCGGCTGTAAAAGATATTAAAACTATTAATTTTCGTTCTGTTAATACTGTTGGTATATCAACGAGTCCTTTTACTTATGCTCAACAGGTGTATCAATATACAGGCCAAAAGTGGGAAGCAGAAGTTACTTTACCTTCAATGAAGCGTGCAAATGCCGAAGAATGGATTAGTTTTTTAGTTAAATTAAAAGGGAAATACGGAACTTTCCTAATGGGTGATCCTAATGGAGAAACACCAAGAGGAAGTGCAAGTTCTACTCCTGGAACACCAGTAGTAAATGGTGCAAGTCAAACTGGGTCAAGTTTAGCGATTGATGGTTTGCCTGCTTCTGCAACTGGATATTTAAAAGTGGGAGATTATATTTCTTTAGGTAGTGGAACTTCAACTCGATTATATAAAGTTTTAGATGATGCAGATAGTAATAGTTCAGGAGAAGTAACTCTTGAAATATTTCCTGATTTAAGAGTTTCACCTGCTGATGGTGATGCGGTAACTGTATCCTCTGCTAAAGGAACTTGGCGATTAAATTCAAATGAAACACAATGGAGTATAGATGTCATTGCTGTCTATGGTTTAACTTTTGCTTGTGAGGAAGCATTATGAGTAGGGGTGTAACAGCAGCCTTAAATACGCAGTTAACAAGTTCATCTTTACAACCTTTTTTAGCGGTTAGGATGGCGTTCCAAACTGGTGATTTACGTTTATGGACTGGATATAAAGATATAACGATTGATGGAGATACTTATACAGGTTCGGGAACACTAATGTCTATTTCTCCTGCGGAAGAAACAGCAGCAGTAGAAGCTAAAGGTGCAAGTATTATGTTAAGTGGTATCCCAACTGACGTTGTGAGTCTTGCATTAAGTCAAAATTATCAAAATAGACGGTGCATTATTTATTTTGGATGTTTATCCAGTGGAGCAGTAGTTGCAGATCCATATCCGATATTTACTGGTTCAATGGATGTTATGACGATTGATGAAGGATCGGAAACTGTAAGTATAGGTCTATCTGTTGAAAGTCGTTTAATTGATTTAGAACGTGCAAGA
>Ga0208315_1001353_pt1 | contig 12664 bp, 17 predicted proteins | sample MalvireepMed_215_FD_184239 | JGI IMG/M metagenome (GOLD analysis project Ga0208315, IMG submission 184239) | Marine viral communities from the Global Malaspina Expedition - Malaspina viral metaG DeepMed_215 (SPAdes) (version 2) | ecosystem: Environmental > Aquatic > Marine > Oceanic | place... | reverse complement strand
TAGTTGCCGTGGGTGTCCAACCAAACGCATCCTCTTGATCGGACCATCTAACCAATAACAAATCTTGAGCGGTTTCATTTATGGGATTGCAGCCAAAACAAATGACATGCCGGTCAGCACCGGAAACCATCATGCGCCTAGTAATTGTGGGTACATCTGAAGCGCCGCTCTGAGAAGCAAGCGTAGTCGCTCTAGCTCCAACCCCTAGTGTCTTATCCCAGTAGTACGGCGTTCCATCAAAAACATTAAAGAGAAGGTCTTCCCCCCAATTATCCTGAGCCCATAAGCGTAGATTAGTCCCCGGTTCTGCTGCCGTATCTGAAATACCGCCAAAACCCACAAAGTCATTAGCTTCTTTGACATCTGATCCATCGTCATGCGCGGCGGCGGTAGTTCCTCTAGCTCCCCTAGCCACCCCCGCATCTATGGTATTGGAAGATTTCCCTGTGTATTGAATAAGTTCGTCATCTATTAAGACAAGACCAACAAAAGTGACTGTTGCACCACTTGAGGAGGCGGCTGCCGTAGTCCCATCATCCCCACGGGTAAGGTCTCCAAGCACATTGTCTGCATTTGTTCCGTAGCGGATATTTTCGCTGCCTATCTTGATCGTCCCCATGCTTGGAAAGCCGCTCGAACTTGCAACGGCAATGGAAGAACTTGTGGCGGTTAAATCCGCACCTGTTGTTGTCGAAGCTGTCTCAAAGTTAGACGCGCTTGTGAGTACAAAGGAAGTGTCAGAATCACTTATGCCACCGCTATCATTTAAAGTTGTCTGGGAATAGCCTACGGAAAGACCCCCCCAAAGACCCGCGCCGAATCCCACTCCAGGCATAGAAAGACTAATGCCGGAATTAATTTGATACACCGCTACAACAGAGGATCCCCCTCCCGCCGTAGAACCAGAGGACGCGGACCCTCCCGTGGGTATGGTGTAGGTGTTGGAATCAATAAGAGTAATTTCATGCTCAGTGTTTAACTGAGCCGCTGTGATGCCGTCCGTTGCGGTTGCGCCACTTAATGTAACAAAATCACCATTAACCGCACCGTGGGCGGCGGCAGTAACCGTTACAACACCACTTCCCGCCGACCCTGTTTTAAGAGGATTTGTACCAAGAGTCGCCGTAGACCTTATTGGGGTTATGTCGTTATAGAGACCACCTTCTTCTATATAGAACTTGGATTCTGTCCCAAGTCCCATGTATTTATCACCTTCTAAAGAAGACCACACATGAAGGGATCTTCCAGTACCTTGGATTGTGTTGCTGCTAAGACGAACCCACCCACCCATTTTCTCAGGGCGACCCTTACGAAAACGTATTAGGTCTGAGTTAAACCAACCGTTCTCGTCTCCGTATGAAGTGGTCTCTCTGTTAACCCCAGGACGGAAGGATATCTTGGCTAAGGGCATTCATCCCACTCACAAATTATCGTCTACGTTTCCAGACGGCGTTTCTTCTGGAGCAGAATCAGTCCCATGTATAATCTTTAGCAAAGCCCGTTGAACAACTACAAATGTTTCAACTTCTTGACCACTCAACTGTACACGCTGCAAAAAGGCCGCGCACGCTTTAGCTTGCTCTCGGGTCATGGGATAATTACCCCTCCAGGGCGTCGATACGATCAGACAATTCTTGTATCGCTTTAATAATAGGAGAAATGAACTCAGAATATCTAAGACCGGTTGGGCCGTCGTCTCCCGTGACGCTGGGGTCAATATATCCTGCGAAATCGATGCTCAGGTCTGTCAAAACGGCTTTGATTTCTTGCGCTATCATGCCGTGATGAGGCCGCACATTTTTTTTGGCAGGTGCTGCGACATACTTTTTCTCTATCGTGTTTCCGGTGACTTCACCGTCTTCATCATATTCCTCAATCTCGCGAACTTCTGAGATCTCAGGCCGATCCTTCCATTTAAATTGCACGGGCCGGATCGCATTGATGAAAGCCAACCCAAGGGGCTCATCGATGATGTCCTCCTTCTCGTTTTCGTCGGACGTGTTGATAGTTCCGTCAGCAGCATAAACAACATCCCATCGGGATCCGCTCAAGCCGCACGAATAAGCGTTGTCACTGCCTGGTCTAAAATCCCCATTAGAATCGACTCCGACGCGCTCACTGCCGCCTGTGGAAATGTTGACTTGTCCTGCGCCGCCGCTGAAAATTCCCGAATCCGTGTCTGAGAGAAGCCCCAGGGAGGGGGTGCCAGCAGAACCGTTTTTGATGCGAAGGCCATAGCTTCCCCAACTAGCCAAACCATTAGACCCCGCCGCAACAAACGTTGCCTCATTCCCGCCAATACGCATGATTCCAGTATCTGGGTCATTCCAGAAGCTTATGGATGGAGCACTGTTTGAGCCGTCAGCAATGGACAAAACGCCCTCTGTTCTAAAAGTTGTAGTGCCTGTTTTGATAGTACAAACTTCCGCGTCTGCATCGTTTTTAATGGTAATGTCGTTCGTGGAACCCTGGCCTGTAAGGATAAGTCCTTCGGAGTCCGTGTAACCAATTGCGGCGTTGTCTCCTGCTGCTGTATCACCGTCCGCGTTCAACGTTGCTGCTGTCAGATCTCCAACAACGTCAACATTAGTTGTACCAGTAGCAACAGTTAGTACAGCCGCGTCAGCATCATTCTTGATCGTTATGTCTGACGTGCTTCCTTGCCCCGTCAGGATAAGCCCCTCGGCAGAGGTGTATCCCATTGCCGCGTCATCACCAGCAGCAGTATCGCCGTCAGCATTAACGGTTGAAGCGGTAACATCGCCGACGATATCAACATTAGTTGTGCCAGTAGCTATCGTTAAAACTGCTGTATCGGCGTCATTCTTAATCGTTATATCGGAAGTACTTCCCTGCCCCGTAAGGATAAGTCCTTCGGCAGAGGTCCATCCCATTGCCGCGTCATCACCAGCAGCAGTGTCGCCGTCTGCATTAACGGTGGAGGCTGTAACATCTCCTACGATATCGACAGCCGTTGAGCCAGTAGATATCGTTAAAACTGCTGTGTCGGCGTCATTCTTAATAGTCACGTCATTGGTTGAGCCTTGCCCCGTCAGGATAAGCCCCTCGGCAGAGGTGTATCCCATTGCAGCGTTGTCACTAGCAGCCGTGTCTCCATCCGCATTAACGGTGGAAGCGGTAACATCGCCAACGATGTCAACATTAGTCCCCCCAGTTGCTATCGTTATTACGTCAGCATCGGCGTCATTCTTAATAGTCACGTCATTGGTTGAGCCTTGCCCCGTCAGGATTAATCCTTCAGCGGAAGTATAACCAACTGCTGCTTTATCTGAAGCAGCAGTATCTCCTAATGCGTTAAACGTACCACTGGTAGTAACATCTCCCGTGGCCGTGATTGCACCTGAAGTTGTTAAAGTTGCTAAAGCAAGATTAGAAAGTGCGTCTGCTACAGCCGCGCCAGACCCCGCACCATCGCAATACACTATTGCGGACTTTCCGTTCTCCACAGTTATATTAGCACCGCTGCCTTGAGATAGAATAACGGAATAGGGTCCACTTGATCCTGAATCAGTTGTAGCATTGATGATAATAAAATAAGCCGTGGTGGTATTAGGGGCTATCGTAACGGTATTGTTTGCGCCTAACGCTCCCGTAAATTTAACGACTCTAAACATTCCATCTTGAAGATTCTCGGTTCCTGAACCAGGAGAAGCTTCACGAACTGTCAGGGTGTGGGTTGTTCCAGATAGAGCAACCGCTTTGTAAGAAGCAATTCGATCTAGCAAATCTAGATTATGGTTTGTGGTGGTTCCCCATGCCCCAGATTGTTCCCCAGAGCCAATCTTTTCGATGCCATAGTTTGTTGTATATGAAGATGCCATGACCTTGTTCCTATGCGGCTATTTCAGACCAGTCTGGGGTTTGTGTTGTACTAACCTCAGACCAACTTGGGGTTTGTGTTGTACTTATTTCGGACCAATCCGGTGTTTGCGAGGTATCTATGACGCTCCAGACAGTTGCACTGTTCACCAAACCTTCAGCAGATACTCCCTCAACTGAGATTGTATGGTTGATTTGAACTGAACCTATGCCACTCGCGGCGGACACCCCCGTGGGCGAGAGAATAACATTAGTCAGAACTGTGGTTGAACCAACACCACTCGCAGCAGAAACACCTGTTACGGTAACTATAGCCTCTCCGGATACAGAGGGGGAACCAATACCACTCGCAGCAGAAACACCTGTTACGGTAACTACTTTAGGCAGACTAACGGTAACCGAACCTACGGCGCTGGCGGCAGAAACACCTGTAACTTCAACCGGAATCGGGCCATTCCAAGGCCCTGAGTTCCAGGTGCTTCTATCCCAACCAGTAATTAGGGCCATTAGGCAATCCTAATAATCGCGTTATTGGCATCGTTCGCTGGAAACTGAATAGTGAAGTCTCCAGCACTGGAAGATTTATCCCCACCAAAATTAATAACTGCCACAGCAGGATCAGCAGCATGATTTGTGGTCGAACCCGTACCAGCGGAACTTAAAGTGCTGTTATAAATCAGCGCCCCACGAGCATCAGTTATAGTGGAAGTAGACCAAGTACTGTCAGCAAAATCCAAAAAAGACGTGGGTACAGAGCTACTATTGTCTGCTAGACCAATAGTGACACTGGCCAATGAGTTTCCACCAGCAGTGTAATTTGTGCCGCTAACCTCATTGCTGGTTGTGTATCCTGTAGTATCAGCATCAATAGAGGCGCTATTCGTAAACATAGCTATTTTGAAGGTGTCCGCTGAAATTGCACTGGAGCCCGTTCGCGTATGAGGGGTCCAAAAATGGATGCCAGCTAGTATTTCTCTCTTAAATGTCCCGCACATCGCGGAAGATCCAACTGCCATTACAGCCTCCTTATAATCTCGGCCAAATCATCGTGGCCCTGCTTCTTCATAAGAGCCCAAATGGTGGTACGTTCACTTTGGGCCATCCTTTTCATATAAAAGATCAATATTTCCTTCAATCTTTCTCTATGCGCTACCGCTTGATCTCGTATAACGGGAAGCGCGTCCTCGGAAACAAGCATTATTTTATTTAGAGCCATTTCCGCCATTTCTTCGGCAGAATGTCCACGGTTCTCACTCGTAAAGACCAGAACGTCGTTCAACTGGGAGGACCCTACAGAATCAAGCATTACCGAACTTCCCTGCGAACCCTGTCGTACCTATATTGATCCCGAGTCTGCTTCCCTTCCCCTAAGTTTTTTAGCCATTGTATAGATTCAATGAACCTATCCGTATACTCTTTCAACAGGTCCGGTTCACCTTTCATAAATACATAAGCTTCGCATAAGCTCCCATATAGAAGGCACAACTCAGCGTTAGTCCCAAGCCAACTAGTCCCGTCCCCACTCGTAGTAATAGAAGTGGGGCGGTAAAAATAATGTAGCTCCATTGTATAATTAGCGTCCGGAGTGGGGGCCAGCAAGAAGGTCTCGTCGTCCCAATCTGCATAATACTTCGGCGTACCCGTAGTCGCAGGATTCGGTGTGTAGTCCTGCAACATTGTGGCCTGCTTGTACAAAAGAAACTCTTTGCTAGAGGAGTTTATAACACTAAGAGAATTTTGGGCTAGAAAATCAGTGGGCTTAGAAAGGTACTGACTTCCAGAAGTCACGGAACCTTGGGAAGATCTCCTAAAAACATCCAACTGGCATTCTTTAAAGATACGCTCTTCTGCATTAAGTATGAACCGGGATAATTGACTTACGAAGGTGGATTCAGTGTTTTGCGTATAATCCTGTATGGCTGTCTTTAATGTAGTAAAGGTAAAGGCCATATCATGCACTCACAGTTACAGGACCAGCGGATACGTTATCTCCGCCTCCTTCTATGCTTCCAGTTGTTGCTGTTCCACTGCTGGCGCTAAATGTGTAATTATCAGCATCAACCTTAGTTATGGAATAACCGTCTGCGCTTTCTATCACAGAAGATGTGAACCCGTCGAATGGTTCCACAGAGCGAAACCTAACCGTATCTCCCGTACTTCTCCCATGACCCGGTTCCAATACGTTTATAGTAGCCGAACCGCTGGAGCCTGAACGCATGGGGTTGTAGGAAAGTAAAACAGTTACCGCCGGTTCTGTCCTATCGGGGCGAGGATCCCGAAGAGCCTGCGGATCCGCAGGTGTCTTTATGGGGTTTAATTGAGGTTGCTTAGATTCCCACTCGTCTTTGCCAACAAGAAGACCGGTCCACTCTTTTCGCATATTCCTAAGTCTATACGCGGCTCCAGAGCGATCCGAGATTCCCATGGCGTATTTATTTGAAGCGTAACGAGCCATTAGGAGGTCGCGCTCACAAAGGTATAGGAAGGAACCAGGTTAAGACTGGCTTTATCCCTATCTTCTTCTGCTGCCCGAATGAACTCTTCTTCGTAAAGACCCTTTAAAATTTGTACCCTTTCCGGGGCCTTTTTTAAGGCGATATAATAAGAAAGACCCGCCGCCAAGCAGGGGTAAAACCGGAAGGGAACCTCAACCGTGTTAACAGCGGTATCCGCATCGTCTATGCGAACCATTCGATCATAAATAAAAATATCCGTATTATTTTCAGGCTCGGGCCATAATTTAACTGTAGGAATTATCTGACGATCAACGTAAAACTGAGTTGGCCGTCCTGATGTAGTCTTTGTAGCAATATTTAAGTAATCATCTCGGCTTATCCGCGTCACAGACAAATCGGAACCACTTCGACGCACTACAGCGGAAAGTATATCTACGGTGGCTCGCGGGTCTTCTAGGCTCGGACTAGACGATATGGTAGTGGTAGCGCCGCTTGTTCCACCCGTTATGGTTTCACCAGAGGTGAACGTTCCAGAAGGAACAGTCAGCGTCACCGTGGTTGAGGTAGGTTTTGTAATTATAGAAGCGGTTACAGAACTTGTTGCTCCGGTTATGGTTTCCCCAACGCTCAAACTCGTTGAAGCACCAACTGTAGCCGTGATCGTTCCTACGGGATACTCGGAGATTCCAGACGCCAAGGTTTGGCTGATCTGTTCCATAGTCCAACGATTTAAGCCCCGGTTTGACCAGTCCGCGAACAAAAAGTTTAAAGATCTCCGGGCCGTCTCAGAATCATAACCCGTCCTAAACTCTAGGCCACAACGCTCAAAAGCTTCCTCGACATACTCAGCTACATTGGGTTCAAAATCTTTTGATCCGGAAACAGCCATAATTTTAAAACCTTTCCTTTATCCCCAAAGAGCAGTTTTTACAGCAACTCCTACATGGCCTAGAACAAGTAAACCAACCGCCCACAAAACCTTCTGGACCCCATCAACTGCTTTCTGAATATGATAAAGATCGTTAGACTTTATCGTATCAATTTTCTGGGACAAAAGCTTTAATTCACCTCTAAGCTCCAGAATATCAAGCTCGTTTTTACGGTGCAGATCCTCTGGCATACCCTAAGTCCCATTAGTACTCTTTCAAGCAGTATAGTACTACGGAATAGGTGTCCCCGCTGGTGTGACCAACCGTAGTAAACTGTATGTCTCCGGTTTTTCCGCCGGAGGCCGCGACATTTGGAAGACCACTTATGTCTGAATAGTCTAACGTGTCGGAATAATCCGCCGGAAGTTGTGCTGCAATAACGTCAGTCGAAGCGTCCCAAAGAACCTTGACACCCATTCCAACGTTAGAGAAGGATATCTTCTTTAACCTCACGCCTGTGCAAGCAGTTCCATCCTGAAGCGAAGATAAAGCGGATACATCTACCTTAGTAACAGCAGCCTCTCCAGTCCCGTCGCTTGTATTAGTACAATAAATAACGGCTTCCTTCGGCCCATCTATTACAGTGGTAGCAGTTACGGCGTCCGCCATAAGACTCTCCTATCAGAACGGGGGCAACGCCCCCGTTCCATTACTCAGGTTTAGCTATCCGCGAAAGGAGTTGCAATTGTTCCAGAGCCAATAAGAACACCCTGAACAAGATATTCATTGTCAGCAATGGCAGTAATCTCAAGGTAAGAGAATTTATCTCCGCCCTGCGTTCCGCCATTCATAGAAATCACATCGTTTGATGAACCGGGTATAAAAACTTTATAACTGCCATCAGTGACGCCAACAGCTAAAGAGCCAAGAAATTTGTCAGTGCCGTCTGTTTTGATGTCAAGATCCGTAGCGTCGGTTCCAATGTAAAACCTGTAAACAGCACCAAGCTGGTTGTTTACATTTGGATCATCTTGACCGGCAGACGCCCCTGCGGAATCAGCCTTAATAGTCGGCAGAGTTACCGCACCATCCGCATCATTTATCTCTATGACGCGACCTGCATGATCGGCAAACGTAAGGGTTGTCTCGGCAGTTATATTCACAACTGCATCGGGTCCGGCGGTTATAAACCCGCGCAACGAACGGACTGGACCGGAAAAAGTCGTTCTAGCCATAACATAGTGTCCTTCTCACAAAGGTTTCGCCCTAGAGTCTTGTAAGCGTCTGCTGGGCCAGTCGCTAGGGCTAAGTGGTCCCAGGTAAAAAAGTGGGAGGAGGTTTCCCTCCTCCCGGTTTGTTCGTCTACTAGGCTCCGGGTGACCCGAATACACCGCGAGGATCCGACCAACCAAACGCATAGCGTTCCCTGGCCTTATACCGCACGTTGCCGGTATCAAAGTCACCTTCCATCGAAGTACGAACCGCCGTCCGGTTGAAACCTTTCAAGCCGTTTGGCGCGTCCGTCTTAATGAACCAAGCATCGGTATCCGTCAGGAAGTGATTAACGGCATAACCTTCAGGAAGCATTCCCATGTTCCTGACTGCGTTAATGTCGTTATCCGCAGTACCGGTACGCAGGGTAGATTCTAGAAGACGATCTGAGGTGAACTGAAGTTCTTTTGGAACAATCATTTTTGTTCCACGAACTGCGACCTTTAGACCACGCTCATCCACAAAACCAGCGATATCAATGAGAGCCTGCTCAAGGCTGGTCTCATTAAGATCGGCTGCCGTGGAAAGCTCGTTCCGGAAGGTGCTCCCGTTAGCGAGGGTATGAGCCGTGGAACAAAGTTCCAGACCGTCACCACCCGTGAAGCTGCTGTCAAAAGCGTTGTTAAGTACTGAGGCAGCCTTAACTTGCTTCGTCTGGCTCATGCTACGGGCGAGGGCCTTCGTATACCGGCTAGCTAGCCGGTCATAAAGGTTGTCCTCAACAGCCTCTTCCGTGATGGAAAATGCCAAGGCAATTGTCTCCATCGTGTAACGAGCCGTGTACACTTCTTGAGCATCATCGAAAGATACTGCCGAACCTTCAGATTTAGTGGGAGCCGTACCGAAACCGGACAACATCACCTCTTCTTCAAAGGCACGGTCAGAACTTTCCATCGAAAAGATCTCTTCGTGCTCACGGTCATACTGGTCATACTCCAGTCCAAACAAGGCGTTCAGGCCGGGTTCCAACTCTTTTACGAGTTGTGCTCTGCTAATAGCCATGTTCCAGCCCTCCTATACGCCGGTGGTCGAAACAGTGCCACCAGCAATAGCACCATTGGCGCTATTGAAGTGGTTGTTCAACCTTACAAGGGCCGCGATACCGGCAGCCGAGAAGTCCTCGTTAGCCGGATCTTCTTCCCAACCAAGAATACGAAGATTCAAAGTATTCGTGGTTGCTATTGTGCTAATAGCGAGAGCCGCTGACGAGTTGCCTGTAGTCGTGCTTCCGCTAGTTCCACTAGAGAAGTTTGCGTTCGCAAAAACAGCCGCTCGTGCGGTGGCCTTGCTTGTCCAAGAAGCGTCTGTCGCAATGCTAAAAATCTGCATTGGATCATCCGCGACAAAAGCCCGGACAGGGTGGTTACTATCCGCCCCGGATCCCGGCCAGTAGTTGCTCCACGTGGGTTTCCCCGTGGTGCTCGCGACATAACGACAGCCCATGAAAGCACCAAGCAGTCCAACTGTACCACCTGCCGCCGCACCCACTATGTCAATGTACCCCGTGGAAAGGGGAATGACGGGAGTGCCTTGGTAGATAGCACTGCTGTTACCGTTGGCTATTTCATACTGTGTATACCCCGAAACACCCGTGGAGTTGGAGTTTTGACCCATCTTCCCGACAGGTTTAAGACCCCATGCTCCATTCGTATTTGCCATGCTGTTCTCCTATAGGCAAAAGGTTATAACAGTAAGTCCTACTTATCCTTAGATTTAGGACCTCCAAACGTAACGCGCGATTGACGCTCAGGTTTCTGAATCGCCATCGAATGGTGCTGGTTTTCCTTAAAGAGGTCGTTATCAACCGCCCGCATAGCATCAGAGTTCTGCTGCTGGAAGTACTGCTTGCGTTCGCCAACAATCTCTTCTGGAATCCGTGCCAGCAATAACCCTCCTACACCGAAAACACCTTCGTACTTACCTGCATCAATAGTGGGTGCTTCAAAGTCCGGGTATTCCTCTTTCCGGACTAGTTCCCACCCCTCTCTAATACGAGCAGAGATGTTCTTCCGGTCATCGAAACCCCTTACTTCGGAGCGGATCCACCTGTGTACGAATCCTTCCGGTGGAGGTGGTGCATCCAATAAGGATGGAGGGGCCCAAGGTTTCCTTCGCGGGTCAACCGCTCTGGTTTGGGCTGCGCGAGGAGTCTTGTCTATCGCTTCTGTCTGTTCAACCATAGTATGTAGCTCTCCTAGCGTTTATATTTCGCGTACTCGTCAAGAGGAACCCCTAGCTTGCCTGCTATAGCAACTTCGCTTGGGGATAATCTTACTGTTTTGCGCCCAGAGGAACTGGAACGTGTGGCAGATGCTACGGCCTGCTGTGGCCGTCGGCTGTCTGAAGATGCGGAAGCTCCATTAAACTTATGTGGAAAAGCTTCCCGTAATCTTTTGTCAAGCTCATCGTAATACTCAGAAGAACTCGTGTCAAAGGCTTCGTTTTCAACCAAATTCTTGTGTATTCCAAAAGCTGCGAAGGTCATGGCTTCGTCTTCACCAAACCACGTGTTCTTACCTGCCCATTCTTCAGCTTTAGGGTCAGGCCGGGTGGGAACTGGCCCGGTAGTTGGGGAAAGATTTCCGCCGTATTTCATCTGCTCTTCGTGAGCGGCGGTAAGCGCAGCTTGTTGTGCCTGAGCCGCGCGGACCCTCTCCTCTTCTATCGCTAACTGCGCCATCTTCTTATTTATCTCCACTTGAGATGAAGTGTCGCTTGTAGCGATAGCGGTTTCTAGCTCCTTTGTTAAAGCCTCGGATTGAGTCGCTATGCGATCTCCGTATTCTGCAACATAGCCCTTGTCCAAATCTTGGACCTGACCCTTCAAGGCTTCGTTCTCCTGTCTCACGCTCTGTGCGTATGTGAGGGCCGCTTCCTGCTGACGCTCCGCTTCCCTAGCCTTCTTGGTCAACTTATCTATCCGTCGTTTGACCTTCTTGCTGTACTCAAGATGCTCTTGGTCATCCTCAGATTCTAGCACCTCAATTGCCTGAGAAGTATTCGGCGTATTTTCTACGTCCACATCTACTTCTACTGCCTGACCTGTATGAGGTAGATCGATCATGGTTTCGTCTTGTTCTGGCATGGCTCACTCCATGTTAAAAATGCAGGATGTCTTCCGGGTCCTGTATGACGGCGATCACTTCGTCATCGTTTAAAATACGCACCTCGCCGCCGTCAATTTTAAAGCGAGCACCTGCGTATCTGCCAAAAATAACCCAATCTTTCTCCGCGCACCATGGTTGACCGGGAAACTTTTCCTTATCCTTATAAGCCAGTGGACCCAACTTGAGTACGTAGCCACAAACAGTAGCCACACTTTCTCTGTCCACAACGGCATCCGGAAGTAGAACACCCCCCTCGGTTTTTCCTCGACCACGGTAAGGTAAAATCAACAACCGCCAACCCGTGGGATTAGGCAACCTGCTAAAAGTATCGGGATCAATTTTATCAGGGTCCAGAACCCTTTCTTCCGGCTTCACGTATACCTTACCCAACGAAACTAAGTTGTCTGATTTAGAAAGTTCAGATTTATCGGACATTAATCAGCCTTTTCCAAGATTTCTCTCAACTCCTGCCCTATATAATCTAAAGATTCAATGCTGCCAACAAGTTGTTTGTATTCCTCCATGTTCTTTATGTTTCCAGAGGTTATCATTTCAGAAATTCGGTCTCTGCGCTCTCGGATAGACTTCAACAGATGCTCGGCCAGTAAGATTCCGTCCATATCAACCTTCAATAATTCTTGTATTGTTTGCGTCGATCTGCCAGGACCGCGCCGCCCAATCCCAACCTACGGTGTCAACTGTTACGTTTCGTTGATATATATGCCCGCGCCTTACTCATGGCACGGTTCCCAAACCAAAATGCAATGATTGCAGAAAATATTGCCTGTGTCTCGTCGTCCCATATCGACAACATGCCCGCAGTTAAATCCATGCCTTCGGAACTTACCATAGTATAAAGCGTGATGCCCTTGACTGTCGCAAACAGGATAAAGAAGGCATAAGTAAGGACAGGGCGCACAGAACCCCGCAAAGCGTTGACAAATCCTCCAGCGTCAATTCCAGAATCATGGGTATATAGCCCCTTGGTTTCTTCTATTTCAGCTTGAGCATCTAGCTCTTTGATCTTTAGCTCACTAAGTTTGTCGGCATACCTGGCTTTCGCCTCAAGCAGGGCCAATTCTTGCTTGTTAGCTTGGCTCTGTTTGAAGTAACCAAGAAC
>Ga0208315_1001345_pt1 | contig 12714 bp, 19 predicted proteins | sample MalvireepMed_215_FD_184239 | JGI IMG/M metagenome (GOLD analysis project Ga0208315, IMG submission 184239) | Marine viral communities from the Global Malaspina Expedition - Malaspina viral metaG DeepMed_215 (SPAdes) (version 2) | ecosystem: Environmental > Aquatic > Marine > Oceanic | place... | reverse complement strand
GAAAAACGGCGAAATAGTGAGTGGTAACCCCCACCCCTTTAAACAAATCGGAGAAATTTTGAATTAGCCCTTTCTACAAAAACTGGGCACTCGTGTGAAAAAAGAAAATATACCCGTTTTTTAAAAATATGTTTATTTCACAGGGTTGCATTTACAACAACGCCAGTTGCCTTTTTCATTAATTAGAATAGCCTTGCCCTCGCAAAGTGGGCATCGCACAAAGTGCATTATTTAAACCACAAGTAATATGCCGCGGTTAACAGACATACTGAGCAGCTTAGTATATATAACAATAAGTATATGGTAGGCCAGTCGCCTTGGATGGGGTTCTTCGTGGGTTTCTTCGCTACCTTTACAGCTCTATAGTGGGGAATTGGTGGAAGCGTTGAGCCGAAAATCCGTTCGTACTGTTGGCATTTTCCACATAAGAAGTTGTGTTCGAAGATGTCGGTATAAAGACAATGCATATTGCAGCGCTGACATCTTGTATAAGTTGACATCTACTTGCTTTCGCCACGCACAGATGCTAGAGCGCCGCGGATTTCTGTTTTTACAGTCTTTGCGAACTCTTCGTCATACTGGTCGTAGTTAGACATAATGACATCCTTGAGGACACTGTCGCGCATTTGTTGCTGCAGCGTTGAATCCAGCTTATCATATGCCATCTTTTGAAGCTTGGTCAGGTTATTTTCAATCAGGCCGTCGATTTCTGATTCATACCTTTTAAGCAAAAAGGGAACGTATTTATTAACTAGGAAACTGAATCGTGGTACACGAAAATAGGCATAAGCCCCAGCGCCAGCAACCACTGCTGCCACAGCCAGAAGCTCTGGTGCCGCAATTAGTTGGTCTAGTAGTCCTTCAAGTAGGTTCGTTTCGTTGCTCGTTGCGTTCGTAGTCGCATTAGCCGTTGTGTTATTTGTCATAGTACACCTTGTGGCGTGGGCCGCCAGGTATTGAAGTTATCCAATAAACCTTTTTTAACCAATAGCGTGGCAACCCACAATAATGTTCTATGTCTTGATTGTATTTAAAGGTTACCGTTTCCTACAAAATTTACTACTTGGTCGTGAGGGTGCAGGGTTTTTTTACCAGGATAATCTATGTGGTAAGAATAAGAATTTACTGTGGAATACATAGGCAATCCTTGTTTTGCACATTCTTGTTGATATAACCAATCATAAGCATCCTTGTACATAATATGCATCTTATCCATAGCTATTATTTTAGTACCATCTTCGCATATTCCTATCGGCCATACTTTAAAACCCGATGTTGTTTCTAATTCAGTATTATGTTCACGCATAATATCCATTCTGTACATAGTACTAAAACTACTAATCTTTTCTTTTTGTACAAAATCCTTTTCAATGGTTTGGGTTATGGGATGATTTGGAAAATTAGCTACAGTCAAACATCCCCATTCGCCACGATTTTCTGCTTTCTTTCTTAACCAGTCTAGTTTATTTAACCACTCTTTGTTGAATAGGGTATCATCACCTATTATTACTACATAGTCTTTATCTGAGGAAAGTATACACATAGTTGCATTTTCGTGAACTCCTATATGAGTTGGCTGTGTATATAGGGTGACTTTATCTTTCTTTTTTAGTTCATTCAGGATGGCTATATTTTCTTTATTAAACGAACAATCGTCGTATACATAAATCCTGTCACATAATGATAAATCACTTTCAAATAAAGAATCAATAGTCATTTGTAAAGATTTGGGCCTATTCCACGTTGCCATACAAATGTCATACTTAGGCATTCTTCTTATCCTCAATGAATTCTTCAGGCTTGCACGGTTTGTGATAGAAGGCACACCATTCACATAGTTTCTGCGGTACCAGTTCGTAGTTTTCGATGTCGGTGCCGCGATTTTCAAGGTCATCGTGTACGCCGCGAATTAGATTTTGTGCCTCATCAATCTCAGATTGCGTGATGCGAACGAAGTAGGATTCGTCATACCTTAGCCAATCAATACCCGCAAACATTGGCATTACGCCTGTGTCTTTGTAATAAAGAAGTGCATATATAATCAATTGACGATAATAATCTTCAGGGACCCAATGACCATATCGTTTACTGGTCTTGTAATCAACGATAGATATGTTATCTTCGAAATCCTTTACTACACTGTCGATGATACCCATTGTTTTGAATTCTTCATTATGGATTCGTTGTTCAGCAAAATGCGGCTTTAACTGATGTAGGGCGTGGTAAGGGGATTTAGCCACGCCCCAATCAATCAGTTCGTTTAATTTCTTTTCTATCTTATGGCAGAAGTTAATCAAGAGTTCTATTGTTTCCCTTTCCATAACATCCCCATCTATGTTGGGGTCTTTGAAAAGCCACGCCTTTGTTTCGTGTAATTCTTTCCATTTCTTGCGGAATTCCAGTACAGCCCATTCCTGGGGTTCTCCATTGCGCCACTTGTGTGGTGACTTAAATTCTTTAGTAAAAATATCTTGTAAGATATTATGAACAACAGTGCCCCTAAATAAGTGAAGGGTTAACTTATCGGGCAGTTTTTCAATGTATTTGTAATAGAATGCCCGAGGACATCGCAATAACAGGTTGATTTTAGAGGGCGATAAACGATGTTCACTTGGTTCCCAATTTTCTGGCTGGATGGTGGCGCCTTCATCATCTAATGTGACGGTGAAAGATACACCGGCTGTTGCGTCTTGAGTTTTTGTCATACTTGTTGAGTGTATACCTGATATATAAAACCTGTGAGACTACTAAGCATATGCTTATACTAAGTATATACTAAGAATATAATATACTATAGCATATGATGTGAAATAATATACTGTTCTTGCCAAAGGTTTAAATATTTTCGTCTCCAAAAGAATATATGGACAGGGAACTTTGGAAGTACTTAGTTTCCTACGTGTTAATGTCTGGATTGTTTTTCTACCTATTGAGGAGGTGGGTATGATGAATCACGACGCTATAAGGATGGTATTGGGGATGGCATCATTTGTTGCCTTATTCGCAATGATAAGTCTTTTATGAAAACCTTTATATAAAAAAACAACGAGAAAGATACTATGACTGAAGAAGATGAAGGCCTTTTTGAAACCGTAGGCCGCGCAGCGGACAAGATAGGAGAGACTTCTATGGGAAAGCGCATTGGTGCTATAGTCACCATTCTATTACTTGCAGCCCTGAGCGGCGGCGCCAATATGACTGTTCTCCACGACTATTTTAATGGTGATGATGAAGAAGGACCGGTTGGTGGTTGTATGCAGACTGACGCTACCAATTATAATTCTAAAGCTACCTTTGATGATGGTAGTTGTAACTTCCTAGTTATTATATACGGATGTACTAATCCCGAAGCGGAAAATTATCAACCGAATGCTACACACAATGATGGGCGCTGTGTAGTTATAAACACAAACCCTAACGGTACTAATGGCAACGAAACGGCTGCCATTTATGGATGTATGGATACCACGGCTAATAATTATGATGACAAGGCTACGGAAGACGATGGCTCGTGTGACTATGAAGATGAGTATGAAGAAGAACACGGGAACCACAGCTCTGTACATTTCTATCCTGGTTGGTATAATGAAGAGACAGATAATGCTTCCGTCTTCTGGGTAGACCCAGACGCTGAAGGCATATCCGTATTGACAGATATAGACACAGACTGTTATGATTATAATACTTCTGTATTAGTTTATGTAGACGTATGGCACGAGGAATCTGGTGATTATAATTGGAGTGACCTATATTTTACGGTCAATGGTATGGATTGGGATAATCACTGGTTTAATTTTACTTTTGAGGAACTTAATGAGACAAATGGTACGTGGTCTATGTGGGTAGCATTACTTATATGGAACGAGGAAAACGAGGATTACGACTTTCAACAACAGTTTAATATTCCTAGAATAAGGGTGGAGGCGGCACAATGATGAATTTAAGTAAAATGGTAGCAAAAGAAAGCATAAAAATAACTAAGACAGCCGCAAAAGAAATAAAACGTGAGCTTATTTTAAAAGATGGATACAACGGTATTCGTATTGAGGCCGAGGGAGGAGGATGTAGCGGCTACCGATATAACCTGAGTCTGGATAGCAAGACACGTCCGGGTGATGAAATAAGTGAGCAATATGGAGTACAAATTTACTATAATGCTATACTCTTTAAATCCCTTCTTGATGGTATGACTATAGATTTTACTGAAGGGCTTATGGGTGGTTTTAAATTCTTAAATCCTAATGCTACGGCAACTTGCGGATGTGGAGAATCTTTTGGAACATAGGAGAAAAAAACAATGAACGGAGACGAAAAATTTATTAATCTAATGATGGCGGCTGTAGCTGCACCTGTAGTTATAGCTTGGGTGGGTCTTTCTGTCTTTTTGGTAGTAATGGCATTTAGGAACCCAAGTGTGGTAACTGATATAGAAGCGTATAAATCGGTTCTGTTAATAATTGGCGCACCCGCACTAGTTATCCTATATAAAGTATTAGAACTGTGGACCGCGCAGCAGAACAGTAATATTGAACAAGTTAGAAAAGCAACATTTGAGAATGGAGATGACCATCAGCACGATGAAGAACAGTAGCGATGCTTTTATATATTGGACAAACCTATTATATAAATATGTTCCAATGTCACGCTTGTTATACTGACTTCGACGCCCGCGGAATCACTGCAAATATTCAGTGGTTTAGGAAAGAGAAGTGTCCTAAGTGTGGATGCGATATCGGTATTGATTTTGACCCAGAAGATTTTGCACCACCCATTTATATGGATTATAAAGAACCAGTAGTTGAAGATGAACCTGACCTTGATGAAGAAGTAAGTTCTTATATAGAACAAATAGATTTTAATGATTTTACAGTGGCCGAACTTAAAGAAGAACTTACTGAGTTAGGATTATCTACGAAAGGCAAAAAATCAGTATTAGCAAAAAGACTGGAAGAATTTTTAAAGGAGGAATAAAAATGGTTAATAAAGAAAAAGTATTATACTATAACGGCGATGGCAGCGGGATAGCTGAACCACAAGACCTTGAATGTACACCCAATGTAGCATTTATAGAAAAGAAACCCAAACCCCCAACTTACACGACTTTGAGTAGGGGTACATCTGGAGAAGGCGGAGATAATTCTGCTTAAAAAATGGAGAAACAATGAACGATTTCGAAGGTGAAGAAATACGACAACAAGTTGATGGATTGCACGAATTGATGGAAGTGATTTTATCTTGTGTAGACCAAGATGATTGTTGTTTATCCGAAGAGGAGTAAATATGGCAAGTCAAAATAAGAAATATAATATTGATAAAACCCTTACGATGAGAAAGAGTGGTCAGGGTGAAAAAGTATATAGTCACGTTGGTGGCAAAACCCACGCTCTTGAACACAAAGCTATTTCTAAGGAAACAGCTTTAAAACAAATCAGGGACGTTACTGAGTCAGAAATACGAAGCCGCGAATATCACGGGCATCATATTGGTAAGAGACAGCAGCGAAGAACTAAATTTAGGAACTGATGGATGGCTAGTTCCGTATTACAAGGAAGTGCCGATACAATTCAAGACTGTGTAGCGGCGATGAATGCGGATATTAATGCAGCAACTGTTACAAATGTATTTGCTCAAGGAGTAGTTAAAGTAGGTTCGAGTAGATACAGATACTATTTTATTTATAATTAGGAAATGATATAATGGCATATAAAAGAAAACCAAAGAAGAAGACTGTAGCTAAGAAAAAACAAGCTGCGGCACGCAAACGGCCTGGCGGTTCTAATGTAGGAAAATATAAAGGAGTGAAAGCTTTTGCAGGTCCATCGGGAGGAGCACCCGCAGGAAGTTATCCTATCAATACTTTAACCCGAGCAAGGTCTGCTTTGAAATTAGCACACAATGCACCTCGTCCCGGGGGTATTAGAGCTGCAGTTTATAGGAAGTATCCTCAATTGAAACCCAAGGGTAAGAAAAAGAAATGAGCGTTGTGTCAGTTGATGAATACGAAGCTAGATTAAGAGAGAGAGTTGGTGAAGGTGAATACGAAAGGCATAAAGAACTTGTTCGCTTACTGGCTCGCAATCTGGCAATTGAAGATGTTTTATGGGAAGAAATAATAGAACATATCAAAAATATAGAATTACGCAGTATACTTTTAAAACAAAGAAATCAAATTGTTAAGGATATTCATACGGAATTTCGTGCCTTAAATATAGAAATACCAACTATTGTAGAAAAGAAGACCGAAAGCTTTATGAACTTCCTGGGGGATTTATCTGATGATGAAAGCAGTGAAGAAAGAAACGACGGCACTGAAGAGAGCGATATCCGGCAGGAATAGTTATGATTCCATTCGGATGGAAAAGTTCTTTGAAGAGATAAGGTGTGACGAAAGGAAAATGGAACTACTTATTCGTGCTTTTTGTGAAACTTATTTAATAGATAAAAATCAAAGACCACTTAGATTAAGACCACTACAAATAAAAATCATAACTAAATCATTAACTTATCCCAAAGGAAACCCTGATGTTCAACGTAAGATGGCAATTCTGGCGCCTCGTGGCAGCGGTAAATCGTGGGCACTTTCAGTGGCCGTTGTTATTTGGATGTTTTTTCGCCGCTTTAGGGACGTAGTGTTTGTTATAGCCCCCTCAGAAGACCAAGCTGCCTTGATTTTTAATTACGTCTATCGGCATTTTAGAGACAATACATTTCTTAATTCTTTGATTGGTGCATACAAATTGCATAATAAGCCTTCAATCAAGATGAAGGGTGGTACTTTATTACGCAGGGCCCCTATTGCTCCAAGTAATCAAGGACAAGCGATACGTGGTCAACACCCGACCTTTTTAATAGTTGATGAAAGTCCTTTAATAGCTGATACGCTCTTTATAGATAATGTAGAACCGTGTATTGTAGCAAATAAGGCGCCCTTTATTAATTTAGGGACTCCCAAAAGTAAGGAAAATCATATGCATCGGTATTTGTATAACGAGAGTTATGCAGATTCTTTTGAACGAATGCATTTCAACTGGAGAGACGCGGTTATAAAAGGAGAAGCCTACGAACCACCATATGATGAAGAGGAAATGTTAAACAAAATGATAGAGTGGGGAGAAGATTCCATTCATTGGAAAACGGAATATGAATGTGAATTTGTAGAAAGTGTATCGAATGTATTCAATACCCAACACTTGAGGAATTGTTTTGATGACTACGCCTTCATTGGACCCGAAGCCATTAAGCCCGATGGAAAGAAATTCACTAATTGTAGTGTCGCTGTTGACATTGGTAAATCTGTTAATAGCACAGTTATCAGCGTCTGGACTACCGAAAAATCTGAAGGGGGGAATATTGCACGTCTTATATACTTGGAAGAAATCGGTCCTAAATCTGGGGGACACGATATACCATATCAGCGAGAACGTATTATGGCAGTTGCAAGAAGTTTTAGCGCCTCACGCGTTATTATTGATGCTACTGGTATTGGTGGTGCTTTTGAGCAGGAGATACGTTTAGAATGTATTCCAGAAAGTATACACTTCATTCCTTTCATTTTTACAGGAGGACCAAAAGGTAGTAAAACATATGCTTATCGTGATTATGTATCGTTTATTCAAAAAGGTATGGTCCGTGTTCCGAATCCCGAAAACTTAACAGGTTTAGATAAGAAACTTATGTCGAAATGGTACAAAGAACATTCTGTTTTGGAATATGTGATGGATGCTACACAAAAGACTGAAAAAATCGGGGCACCTACTGGAAAGCACGATGATTATTGTGATAGCTCAGTAATGGGAATACACGCAACATTGGGAATGTTACCCGCAGAAAGTAGTTTTACATCTATTCGACTGGGGGCAAACAAAATAAACCGGCGGGGCGCTTATAGCGGAGTTTCAATGGCTTCTAGCGGGCGTCCTCAAAATACCTTTTATAAACCCAACCCTCGTGGATTGTAAGGAAAACTATAAATATCAGCGAAAAGTATATAATTGTAGGTCATCAATGGGTCTTGGCGATTGGGTAAGCCGGAGATTTGCCACTGTAGGTAAAAATCCTCCGTTTAAAGAAGACGAACCGCTCGATTTCGGAGAGGGCGTGATTCGAAGAATTCGCCTTACGAAGGAGTATACATCCCATCAATTTGAACCCCATATTGGTGACAATCGTAAATATATGAACATATATTTATCTGACCCTATTATCAGAACCCTTATTGATTTACCCTGTCTTTATGCAGTAAAAGATGGTTATGATATTGTAACTGAAGATGAAGATTTGCGTAAAGAGATAACAAAGAGTTTTATTGATATTGATATTGATATGACTATTTATGGATGGTTAAGGAATGCACGTATTTTTGGTTCGGGATATTTAGAATGGACAGGAGATAATCTTATTTTACGTTCATCACAGAATATGTTTGTCCAAAGAAATGAACACGGTCAACTAATGTATTACTACCAGGAAGTAGGCGGAGATAGTGAAAACATCCGTTTTGAATCTGATGAAATTATAGAGCTACAAAATAACCCATTTGATGACTATGCCTATGGTTTATCCGATGTTCATACAGTAATGTATTTAGTTGATTTGAAAGATTATGCATTAAGGGATATAGGTATTGCGTTAAATAAACACGCAGTATCTCGTTTTGATATATCTTGCGGACTTCCGGATATGCCTTACGGTCCCGATAAGATTAATGAAATCGTGAGCGCTTTCAATGCTTTAGAACCTGGAGAAGATATTATTCACGGTAATGATATAGAAATAAAGGAGATGGAAGGAAGCAGCCGCGCTTTTGAATATGGCAAATTTACAGATGATATAATGGATAAGATACACATTGCATTGAAAGTTCCAAAAACAATGTGGACTAATCCTGAACAAGCGCGTCCAATTTTTGAGCCATATGTTAAATATCTACAAAAAGCAGTAGAATCATCTATTAATTCACAACTGATGCCCCAATTAGGCGATGATGTGCGATTTAAGTTCAGGCAAATGAATGTGGAAGATGCTTTTACCAAAGCCAAGACGGATATGATATACCTTTCGGAAGGAGTACTTGCATCTTCGGAAGTCCGTGCTGAAAGAGGATTAGACCCAAATGGCACAGTTGATTTACAACCTACTACCCCTGATGTAAACATTTCAGGAGGAATGGGTAAAGATAAAAAGGAAGAGTCGCAAAGAACGGAACAGCGACGTGCCAAGCGGAAGAAAGGAAACAAACCCGCTGCTAATACAAAGGGAAAACGCAAAAAAACTGAGACTATTAACGTAAATAAGAAAGAACAAATTACGGAGGTAGTAGTATGAATCAAATGAAAAAATGCGTAACTGAACTTGGAATACGGCTTAAAAAGCGAGGCATAGAAAAACATCAGGTAATGGCACAAAATATGTGTTCAATGTGGGCTGATGAGAACGGTATCGAAAAAGAATTTGGTTTTCTCCAGCACGGTGCGGGAAATTTCGAAGAGACCAGAAAAACATTTGCTTTAGAGTTTTCTATTGAAGATATCGAAGCAGTTGATACTGATATGGCGGAAAATATTACAGAATTTTCTGTACGAGCTATCACATCAGGGCCGCACGAATACACAAAAGATGACCAGGAACACAAGGTTTATATAGAACCGGAACTACTTAAAGATAATATAGAGCTCTTTAGAGAGCTCCCTATATATGTGAATCATCAAAGGACGCCCGAAGATTTAATTGGAAAGGCAATAAATCCGGAGATTGAGGAACTTGAAAATGGAAAAACAGCCATTAAGATGTTGGCCCAGATAACTGAGCCGACAGAACGGGCTGATGAAGTGATAGGAAAGGTAAAGGATGGGGACATTACGAATGTAAGCATCGACTGGTTCTCTAAGGACGTCGATGTTATGGGTGACATTTATGCCACCAATATTCGTCCTGTTGAAGTGTCATTTATTGAAAACGAAAAGATGGAAGCGGTATGCGGGGAATGTACGATTGATACGAAATGTAATATACACGGTGAAAAACAAATGGAAGACAAAACAAAAACAAGTTGTTGCGATGCGTCTTCTAGTGGAAATCCGTGTGAATGCAAAAAACACGAGGTCGATAATATGAGCAAAGAAACAAATATAACTGACTCAGACAAGATTGTTGAGCGCGAGTTCGCTTCTTTGAAGACGCAGCTAGTAGAGATGGAGACTGCTCACACCGATTTGACCACCAAGTATGAGGAGGCCCGGAAAGAGATTGAAGGGTTTCACGCCAAGGAACAGGAGCGCACGGCTGATGAGGCCGAGCGTCGTAAGAAAACCCTGGTTAAAAACATTATCTCGAAAGAGGTACTGATTGGTGGCTTAAAGGATGATGAGAAAGATACCCGTTTTGATAGCTTGTTCGGATGGGAAGAAGATAAACTCGTGGGATTTAGCGAAGCATTGGAAATAGTTCCCATACCTGATACTGAAAAGTCTTTTGGTAAGGGGAAGGCGACTGATGCTGACGAGAAGGCTGTCGAGACCGAAGAGGTCGAGCGGCTTTTTGCGATGGGCGATGACGGAAGAATTCGTCTCAATAGAAAAGTAATAAAGGGTGACTAAAGATGGCAACAGAAATTTTAATTAATGATGGTGGTGCTCCGGCACGTATTTTGCCTTTCACAGCTGGTTCTACTATTAGTGCGGGCGACCCTCTGCAGCTAACTGCTGTGGATGAAGAGGTCGATGCTTGCACAATTAGTGGTTCCCAACTTCTGGGAGTGGCGCTTACAGCAGCTACTTCTGGAAATGTTGTGAATTGCATTAGCGGTCGCGGTATCATAGTAAAAGCATATGTCAGTGGGGCGATGGGTGCAGGTAATACACTTGCAACCTTTACCAATGGTAATTTGGTAAGTGGAACCGCACTTGGCGAGACTACAGCAATATTGCTGGAAGATGTAGCAGGAACTGCTCCTGTCTTATCGAAGGTAATGGTACTTTGAGGTGATTAAATATGGTAACAGCACAAACAGGTTTGCTAACTACTGTCAACACGGGGTCCTACGCTAATACCGGAGGAACTGGAGACCGTGTCCTTATTGATTATAAGGATGCAATTGTTGGTTATGAAACGACCAATCTCCCGGCCCTAGCAATGTTTACAGAAAGAATGCAAACAGATACAGGAGGAAGAATAGATATTACATTCAACCTGCCCTCGATGACTCTTGAGCAGATTGATGAAGGAAGCACTCCGCAATACCAGCACACGAAACTACGCTCCGAGCGAGTGGATGTGAGAGAATGGGGTATTGCTGTTGGAGTAACGCGTCGGATGATAGAGGACTCTCGATTCAATGAAGTCGAGATGGCTCTTAACGAGGCACGGAAAGCGGTGGACAGGCATCTGACCAAGCACGTTGTTTATGCGTTGTTTGGTATTGTAGATACAACCTTTAACACTGGTGTAGATGCGGCTAGCATTGGCGCGAACACAACTGAAGCAGATATTGTTGACTTCAGTGATAACATCTACGGTGGTTTCCAGGGGTCTGGTGGAACTGTAGGAACCGGTCGTTTGTACAACTATGGTTTAGTAAGTGACACAGATTTGGAGAGGGGTCACTATGTGACCGCAGCGAGTACGTCTGGCATTCTGAGTCTTTCTGACTTGACTAACGCAATCGAACTGATTGGGCAGCACGGATACAATGCGGATTCGGTGATAATTTCACCAGCCCATTACAAATCTTTGCTTGACTTGGCCGATTTCCAAACGGCGATTTCGCACGGAGGAACTGCCGTAACTGGTCAGCCTTATGTTGTGGAAGAAACAGAACCTTTCAAGAGAACTCTGGGTACAGGGATGGTAGGTAATCTGTATGGTCTAAACGTGTTTACTAATGCGTGGTGTCCTTCTGACAGATTTGGTATCTTTGACTTGGCAACTAAACCGATGGCTTACGTTGAAAGGCGTGGCCTGACGGTTGAGGAAGCAAATCCTGGTTTTGGTATTGTGGGGTCTTACCTATCAATGAGATATGGTTTGAAGGTCCTGCGTCCCGAGACTGGCGTAATCTGCGTTGCGGCATAGACACTAACTCTATACTGGTTGGGGGGTCCAGCTAAAACCCCCAAATGCTTACGGGTGAGCGTAAGCTTTCTTATTTTTTAGTTTTTATGGGGTCGTATTTTAAGCACAATCTTTAAATACAAATTTAACCAACATATAAACGAGGTGATTTATATGGCGCTTCGTGACAACGTATCAGGCAGAGAGTACGATAAATTCGTAAATACATCAGCGGGAACAGCCCTTAGGGTTGCAACGGTAGCTGGCGGTAGTGTAGCATCAAATTTGGTGACAGCAACCGGTAGTGCAGATATAACAACTACAGAAACTATATTAATTCAGAAACAAACTCTGAATGGAAAAACAGGTTCGTGGTTTGTTTATAATGCAGATATCACAGGAGCTGACGCTGAATCAATTGATGTGAGGATGTATAGTGCTTATGCATCGGGTGCATCTGATTTGACAATACCAGCAACTGGCTCTACAGAGTGGGATGTGGTGGGTTCAACTATTACTATTGCATCCAAAGGTACCAAACACATTCCGTTCAACAATGTTTACCGATATGTCGCTCTAACTGCCTCTACATCAGCGAACGCGGCTTCGGGCGCGACTGCTGAACTTTACGCTTTGTAAGGAGGAATTTAGCTAAATGACAGATAC
>Ga0208315_1001343_pt1 | contig 12724 bp, 10 predicted proteins | sample MalvireepMed_215_FD_184239 | JGI IMG/M metagenome (GOLD analysis project Ga0208315, IMG submission 184239) | Marine viral communities from the Global Malaspina Expedition - Malaspina viral metaG DeepMed_215 (SPAdes) (version 2) | ecosystem: Environmental > Aquatic > Marine > Oceanic | place... | reverse complement strand
CTGCAATCGCTGGCGCTCTATGTCGTGGCCTCCCTGCGCCGCGACTCGGTCAAATCCACAGAGGCGGGCCTCAAGTATTTCGTGCTCGGCGCGCTTAGCTCGGGCCTGCTGCTCTATGGTGCGTCGCTCGTCTATGGCTACGCCGGGACCACGCTTTTCGCGGGCATCATCACCACGGCGCAAGCCGGCGGCACCTCGCTCGGGCTGCTCTTTGGTCTGGTCTTCCTGATTTCGGGCCTTGCCTTCAAAGTTTCCGCCGTGCCGTTCCACATGTGGACACCGGACGTATACGAAGGTGCGCCCACCCCGATCGCGGCTTTCTTTGCCACAGCGCCAAAAGTCGCCGCCATGGGCCTGTTCGCGCGGGTCATGCATGACGCCTTTGGCCAGATCGTCAGCGATTGGAGCCAGATCGTGGCGTTGCTGTCGGTACTGTCCATGTTCTTTGGCTCTGTCGCCGCGATTGGTCAGACCAACATCAAGCGTCTGATGGCCTTTTCGTCGATTGCCCACATGGGCTATGCGCTGATGGGCTTGGCTGCGGGCACCGCCTTTGGCGTGCAGGCGATGCTGGTCTATATGGCGATTTATGTGACGATGAACCTCGGCACCTTTGCCTTCATCCTGCTGATGCAGAAAGACGGCGCGCCGGTGACTGATATCACCCTGCTCAATATGTATGCTAAGACCAATCCGGGCCGGGCGCTGGCGATGCTGGTGCTGCTGTTCAGCCTCGCGGGCGTGCCGCCGATGCTGGGTTTCTTTGGCAAGTTCTATGTGCTGCGCGCGGCTTATGATGCCAATATGGCATGGCTCGCGGTGGCGGGTGTGATCGCCAGTGTCATCGGCGCTTATTACTACCTGCGGATTGTTTTCTACATGTACTTTGGCGAAGAACGCTCTGACACGCTGGACCATCAGAACGGTGGCGTGCTGACCGTGGTGTTGATGGCGTCGGCGGTGATCATGATCGTCGGGATCGCAAACATGTTCGGTGTCGAAGGCATGGCCGCCTCGGCTGCGGCGTCGCTGGTGAACTGAGCGGTGCGGCGCAAGATTGGCCGGACCAGCGCATGAGTCACTGGCCGGAAGGCTATGGCCGGCGCGTCTATGACACGCTCGATTCCACCCTTTCAGAGGCGGCGCGGTTACAGCAAGAGCTGACCGCGCCGACTTGGATTCTCGCACTGGAGCAAACCGCCGCCCGGGGCCGCCGGGGCCGCAGTTGGACCACGCCGCGCGGCAATTTCGCGGCCACACTGATGATGCCGCGCAAAGAGCCGCCCGGCGTCGCCGCGCTGCGGTCCTTCGTGACCTCGCTGGCACTTTACCGCTCTTTCGTCGGGGTGACCGGGCGCGAGGATGCCTTTGCCCTAAAATGGCCGAACGATGTGCTTTTGCGGGGCGGCAAGGTGGCGGGTATCCTGCTGGAAAGTGTGGGCGATCATCTGGCGATCGGCATCGGCGTGAACCTTGCCCATGGGCCCGAGCCGAGCACGCTGGAAGCCCGCGCCCTGCCTGCAGTGACCCTCCGCGAAGCGGGGGGCAATGTGAGCGCTGAAGACTTCCTCGACGTGCTTGCGCGAGAATATGCCGGTCTTGAAGAGCAGTTCACGACCTATGGTTTCAGCACAATCCGCAGCGCATGGCTCGCCCATGCCGCGCGGCTCGGAGAGGTCATCACCGCCCGCACCATGCGCGATGAGATCACCGGCGTTTTCGAAGATGTAGACGGCGCAGGCAATCTGATCCTGCGCACTCGCGACGGCGCGGTGCCCATCACCGCAGCGGATGTGTTTTTCTAAATTCGGGGGAGGGAGGCACCATGCTTCTGGCAATTGATTGCGGCAACACCAACACGGTTTTCTCGATCTGGGACGGGAAAGAGTTCATCGCCACGTGGCGCACCTCGACCGAATGGAAACGCACGGCCGATCAATATTACGTCTGGCTTAACACGCTGATGCGGCTTCAGAATATCGATGCTGACATCACCGATATGATTATCAGCTCAACCGTGCCGCGGGTAGTATTCAACCTGCGCGTTTTGGCGGACCGCTACTTTCAGACGCGCCCTCTAGTGGTGGGCAAACCGGGCTGCGATCTGCCAATTGACGTGCGCGTAGATGGGGGCACGCAGGTGGGGCCGGACCGGCTGGTGAACACCGTAGCGGGCTTTGATCTTTACGGCGGTGACCTGATCGTGGTGGACTTCGGCACCGCCACGACCTTTGACGTGGTGGCCGATGATGGGGCTTATATCGGCGGCGTGATCGCGCCGGGGGTGAACCTCAGCCTAGAGGCGCTGCATAGCGCCGCCGCCGCCTTGCCGCATGTCGATATTTCCAAACCGCCGCATGTGATTGGCACCAATACGGTGGCCTGCATGCAGTCCGGTGTCTTTTGGGGTTATGTCGGGCTGGTTCGTGAGATATGTGAGCGCATAAGGGCGGAACGTGCAAGACCCATGCGCGTTATCGCCACGGGGGGTCTGGCACCGCTGTTTCAGCAGGCAGTCGACCTGTTCGATGATTATCAAGATGAACTCACGATGCACGGCCTGACCGTGATCCACGATTATAATAAGGACAAAGCTGAATAATATGAGCAGCGAACGATTTATCTATCTGCCCCTCGGTGGGGCGGGTGAAATTGGCATGAACGCCTATGTCTACGGTTACGGCAAGCCCGGTAAAGAACGGCTGATCGTCGTCGACATAGGTGTGGCCTTTCCGGACATGGACAGCACGCCGGGCGTGGACCTGATCCTGCCTGACATCTCTTGGCTGAAGAAGCGTCGCGATCAGATCGAAGCGATCTTTATCACCCACGCCCACGAAGACCACATCGGCGCCATTGCGCATTCCTATGAGGTGCTGAAAGCGCCGATCTATGCGCGCGCCTTTACCGCCAATATCGCCCGTCGGAAGATGTCTGAACACGGCCACCCCGAAGATGCGGTCACCACGGTCAGCACATGGCCAGAGCAGATCACCGCAGGCCCGTTCAAAGTGGGCTTCCTGCCGATCTCGCATTCGATCCCTGAATCCTCGGCCATGGTCATCGACACGCCAGAGGGCCGCACGATCCACTCCGGCGACTTCAAGATCGACCGCACGCCCGGCGTCGGCGAAGCCTTTGACGACGCACTCTGGGCCGAGGTCTGCAAGGATGGCGTGAATGCGCTGATCTGCGACAGCACCAATGTCTTCTCCGCTCATCCCGGCCGCTCGGAAGCGACCGTTGGGCCGGAGATCGAAAAGCTGGTGAGCAGTGCCGAGGGCATGGTCGTCGCCACGACCTTTGCCTCCAACGTGGCGCGGGTCAAAACGCTGGCAGAGGCGGGCGCACGGGCAGGGCGGTCGATCGTTCTGCTGGGCCGTGCGATGAACCGCATGGTCGAAGCCTCGATCCAGACCGGTGTGATGACAGACTTCCCGCCTGTCATCTCTCCCGAAAATGCCCGCGCTATCCCGCGCGAGAACCTGATGCTGCTGGTCACCGGCAGCCAAGGTGAACGCCGCGCGGCCTCTGCGCAGCTGGCACGGGGGAAGTATCAGGGCATCGAGTTGAAAGAGGGCGATCTGTTCCTCTTTTCGTCGAAGACCATCCCGGGCAATGAGCGCGGCGTGATCGGCATCATCAACCAGTTCTCTGAAAAGGGTGTGGATGTGGTGGATGATTCCTCGGGGCTCTATCACGTGTCGGGCCACGCGAACCGCCCGGACCTTGAGACGCTGCATGCGATCGTCAAACCGCAGGTTCTGATCCCCATGCACGGCGAGCACCGTCACCTGCGCGAGCATGTGAAGATTGCCAATGCCAAGGGCATCACCGGCGTGTTGGCCGTGAACGGTATGATGATCGACCTGTCGGGCAACAAGCCCAAGGTGGTCGAACATGTCGACACGGGCCGGATGTATCTGGACGGCTCGGTGCAGGTCGGCGCGCTGGATGGTGTGATCCGCGACCGTATCCGCATGGCGCTGAACGGTCATGCCACCGTGACCATGATTTTGGATGCGGATGATGAGCCCTTGGGCGAGCCTTGGGTTGATCTGATGGGTCTGCCGGAGACAGGTCGGTCCAATGCACCGCTTGTGGATGTGCTGGAGCAAGACCTCAGCCAATGGCTGAACCGTCAGAAAGCCGCCACCCTGCGCGATGACGACAAGCTGAACGACGGTCTGAAAAAGGTCGCACGTCAGTCGTCTTATGACGAAATCGGCAAGAAACCCGAAGTCACCGTGGTGGTCAGCCGTCTGAGCTGACCTCCTCCCCACCGCTGCACATATAGACCGCGCCGCCCACTGCGACCACGCTCACCCCCGTGGCCGCAAGGGCGGCGGGGGTCGATAGCGCGGTGGCCAGCGTCGTGCCTGTAGTCGCCAGATTGGCGCTCAGCGCAGATGCCCCTCCCGTCAAAATGAAGGCCCCGGATTTATGCGCCACGGCGCGTAGGTTGTCCGGCTGGCTGATGGTGTCGACCGCGGATCGTGCGATGTTCTTGCTGATCTCGACGGTCTCTTCTTTGGTGGTGTTCACCCGTTCGCAAAAGGTCTTTTTGCAATAGCCGCGATAGTTCCGCGCGCCGGGGATCAAGAAATGCCCATCCTCGGGCGTGGCGGTCAGGCAGTAGCCGTCGATCTGGTCGAGCGGTACGGTGGTGGCAAGGTAGTCAAACAGCACCCCGCTGTCACAGGCGGGTGGCGCGCCCCAAAGGCTGCTCCATTTCCGCGCGGGCCAATTCATCAGCCGTTCGCGGGCGCCGACTTCCTCGGCGAAATTGGCGAAATTCTCGGCCTCTACGACAACTTCGGCGCCGTTGACCTCGGCCCGGCAGCGCTCGGCGCTGGCAGGGGCAGAGATAAGGGCGGTCAGGGCAAGGGTGAGGGCGAAGAGAGCAGGGCGCAGCATGATGGTCCTATCTGAGAGGTTTCTCCTCACATAGCACAGACGAAAAAGCCGCCAATCCCGGCAGGGATCAGCGGCGAATTCATGCCCGCGTGGGGCTGGTTTCAGATGCGCTCGCGGAAGCTTAGGCCGATAAAGTCAGGCGTGTGATCGCCCAGCCCGACGACGCGGTTGTCGTTGCCCCCGCGTTTGTCATTCCGGCCCCGACCACGCGAAGGCTTGTCATTGTTGCCGCTGCGCTGTGATTTGCGCCCGCCCTGCGCGCTTTCGGCGTCGCGCTCTGGGGTCACATCGGCTTTGGCATCTTTCGGTGCCTCGGCCTGCGGCTGCTTGGCTTCATTGGAGGCCTCAACGGGCTTGTCCGTCTGAGGCTTATCCGTCTGGGGCTTATCCGTTTGGCGCCTATCCGTTTGGCGCTCGTCGGCCTGCGGTTGCTCAGCCTGTGGCTTATCGGCCTGTGGCTTGTCCGACTTGCGGCTGCGCGACCGGGTGCGCTTGGGCTTGTCATCGGTCTTGGCCGGGGCGTCAGACGCCTCTTCTGCCGGTTGGGCATTGCCAAGCGGGTTTTCGATGCGCGGAATTTCCTTTTGCACCAGACGCTCGACGTCTTCAAAGTTCTTGTCGTCGCGGGGCTGGCAGATCATGATCGCCTTGCCGTCGCGGCCCGCACGGCCGGTGCGGCCAATACGGTGAACGTAGTCCTCGGCGTGGCTGGGCACGTCGAAGTTGAAGACATGGCTCACGCTTGGCACATCAAGGCCACGCGCGGCAACGTCTGAGGCCACGAGGAAACGCAGCTCGCCATTACGGAAACCTTCGAGCGTCTTGGTCCGCTGGCTTTGGTCCAGATCGCCGTGGATCGGGGCGGCGTCATAGCCGTATTTCTTCAACGACTTAGCAACGGTATCCACGTCCATCTTGCGGTTGCAGAAGATGATCGCATTGGTGCATTTCTCGCCTTCGGCGTCGATCAGCAGACGCAGCAACTTGCGCTTCTCGGTGGCTTCACGGTCCTTGCGCGAGGCTTTGAACATGACAACGCCCTGTTCGATCGTCTCGCTCGTGGTGGCCTGACGCGCCACTTCGATCCGCTCAGGATTGCTGAGGAAAGTGTTGGTGATCCGCTCAATCTCGGGCGCCATGGTGGCCGAGAAGAACAGCGTCTGACGGGTGAAGGGCGTGAGGCCGAAAATGCGCTCGATATCGGGGATGAACCCCATGTCGAGCATCCGGTCCGCTTCGTCCACGACCATGACTTTCACGTCCGAGAGGATCAGCTTGCCCCGCTCGAAATGATCGAGCAGGCGGCCCGGGGTGGCGATCAGCACGTCGACGCCTTTGTCGATCAGCTTGTCCTGCTCCTTAAAGCTCACGCCGCCGATCAACAGCGCTTTGGTGAGCTTGAGGTGCTTGGAATAGGTGTCAAAGTTCTCGGCCACCTGTGCGGCCAATTCCCGCGTGGGGCAGAGCACGAGGCTGCGCGGCATCCGCGCACGAGCGCGGCCCCGGGCGAGCAGCGACAGCATCGGCAGCGTGAAGCTGGCGGTCTTGCCGGTGCCGGTCTGGGCGATGCCCAAAACGTCGCGGCCTTCGAGAGCGGGGGGAATGGCGCCCGCCTGAATAGGTGTGGGCGATTCGTAGCCAGCCTCTACAACAGCTTTGAGGACCTTGGCATTCAGGTTTAGATCGGTAAATTTTGTCATGTGCGTCCGGGTTGAGCGGACACTGACTTGGCCCGCGGCAGCAATACAAGCCGGCCCGAATGGCCCTAGGGGCGGCATATGCCGCGGCATGTTGCGAAAGCGCATAGCAAGTTGCGGCCCAGCCGTCAAACACTCGACCTCTCAGGCGCTTAACTTGCGAAATGGCGCGACACCTTTGCATCAAGGTCGAGATCGGCAAGGCGCAGCAATCCCTTCGCCTTTAGGGTTGCGCGCAACTCGGGGGTGTCGGCGCAGACCTCATTGAAAAAGGCGCGCAATCCCGCCTCGCCCCCTTCGGCTTCGATCATGGAAAAAAGCTCATGCATCGACAGCCCACCGCGATCGCGGGGCCGGTTGGGGGCGAGATCGGAACGGTAGGAGCCTTTTTCAAGCCGGTAGCGATAGGCGGCCAGCCAGTCGGGCCAGCTTTTCGCGTGCAGATGCGCCAGATCGATGCCAGGCTGCTGCTCTGGCCCCTCAATCATCGCGTCATTCTGAAAAGCGTTGTGTATTTGCAGGCGAAGGTCGGCCATCCCGGTGCGGACAAAGACTTTCCCGGCCAAATGGCTTAGGAATCCCCCTTTGACGTATTCGCCATAGGTTGGATAAAGCTCCGATACGATCTGCGCCCGCTGCGGGCCGTTTGGAATGAAGGATTTGAAGGCTGTCGCATCGCCTGCCAAAGCCTCCATCGGGCGGATGCGGGCGATCTTTTGCGCTGCGGGCAGGGCGGCGAGCACCTCTCCCACAGGGCGCTCGGCAACAAGGAATTCATCCACATCCATATGGATCAGCCAATCCACATCATCCGCGCGGTTATAGGCGCGGGTGGCGTTCTGGCTTTGGCGGACCTGATGCTTTTGGGGGCGTTTGCCACAGAGCTTTTGCCAATAGGCATCATCGCAGGTGACGACGCGGATCTTGGGGTGGGCGTTCAAACTGTCGAAAGCCTCTGGGTTCTCAGCGTCGAGAAATAGATAGAGCCGATGCGCACCTGCCTCAAGATGGTAGGCGGCAAAGCGTCTAATCTCGTCAGCGGGGGCCAAAATTGTGGCAACCAGCCCCCATTTCGTCGTCGTCGTCATCGCGTCTCCCCAGTTGGGTCCAGAATGCCATGATTGCGCGCGAAATCAAGGCTTACGACCCATAGCGGAGAGGCTAATTCAGACCATCATTTCCTTGGTCGCGGTAAGTTTCACGTCCGGGTAATCGCGCTCAACCCGGTCGATGTCCCATTGCAGGCGGGTTAGGTATACGATGTCGCCGTCGTGGTCATGAGCGATGTGCTGTTTGTTGTTTTCGGTAAACTTATCAACGGCTTGTTTCGTGCCATTCACCCAGCGAGCCGAGGTGAATTGCGACGGCTCGAACCGCACCGGCAGCCCGTATTCCAGCTCGATCCTGCTGGCGAGCACTTCGAATTGCAACTGGCCAACAACGCCCACAACAAAACCTGAGCCGATGGAGGGTTTGAACACTTTCGCGGCACCTTCTTCGGCAAATTGCATCAGCGCTTTCTCAAGGTGTTTCGCTTTCAACGGATCGCCCGCACGGACCGATTGCAGCAATTCGGGCGCGAAGGAGGGGATACCGCTGACGCGCAGCGCTTCGCCTTGGGTCAGCGTGTCGCCGATGCGCAGCTGCCCGTGGTTGGGGATGCCGATGATGTCCCCGGCCCAAGCCTCTTCGGCCAATTCGCGGTCTGAGGCCAAAAACATTACCGGGTTGGAAATCGTCATCGGCTTCTTGGTGCGGACATGGGTCATTTTCATGCCCCGCTCGAAATGCCCCGAGGCAAGGCGCACAAAGGCGACCCGGTCGCGGTGTTTGGGGTCCATGTTGGCCTGCACCTTAAAGACAAAGCCCGCGACCTTGGTTTCTTCGGGCAAAATCTGACGTGGCGTGGCGGCTTGGATTTGCGGCTCTGGCCCGTATTTGGCGATGCCTTCCATGAGTTCACGCACCCCGAAAGAGTTGATCGCAGAGCCGAACCAGATCGGCGTCAGCGTGCCTTCGTGCATCGCTTTGAGGTCCAAGGGCGGCAGCAATTCGCGCGCCATCTCAAGGTCTTCGCGCAGCTTTTCCAGCAGGGCGGCGGGGACGTGTTCGGCCAGCTTGGGGTCATCCAAACCTTCGATCTTGATGCTGTCGGCAACGCGGTTCCGGTCGGCGCGGTCCATCAGTTCCAGACGGTCGCGCAGCATGTCATAGCAGCCCACGAAATCGCGGCCCACACCGATGGGCCAGCTTGCCGGCGTCACGTCGATGGCGAGGTTTTCTTGAATTTCGTCAATGATCTCAAAGGTGTCGCGGCTCTCGCGGTCCATCTTGTTACAGAAGGTCAGGATCGGCAGGTCGCGCATCCGGCAGACTTCGAAAAGCTTTTGCGTCTGGCTTTCCACGCCCTTGGCGCCGTCGATCACCATCACGGCGGCATCCACCGCCGTCAGCGTGCGGTAGGTATCCTCCGAAAAGTCCGAGTGGCCGGGCGTATCAACGAGGTTGAACCGATAATTGGTGTCACCACTGTGGAAATCGAACGACATGGCCGAGGCCGAGACCGAAATGCCCCGGTCCTTTTCCATCGCCATGAAGTCCGAGCGCGTGCGCCGCGCTTCGCCCTTGGCGCGCACTTGGCCAGCCATCTGAATGGCCCCGCCGAACAGCAGGAACTTTTCAGTCAGCGTGGTCTTGCCCGCGTCAGGGTGGCTGATGATCGCAAAGGTGCGACGGCGCGCGATCTCGGCGGGCAGGGCGGGGCGGTTTTGCGGCGTGTCCAACATCCGCCCCATATAGGCTGCGCCGCGACCGGGCGCAATCTGGCCATTGCTGCGAATCGGCTCTCAGCATAGGATGAGAACATAAGTGGTACATGGAGGGTTTTGCGATGGAACTGAAAGAGATTGCTCAAGAGTTGGTAAACGGTTGCCGGGCCGGTGCCGCCAAAGTGCGTGAGAACCTTGATAAGTTATATGCCGAGGATGCCGTTTCGGTAGAGGCCGCCGATATGGGCGGGCAGGGGCGTGAGACGCATGGGATCAAGGCCATCCACGGCAAACACGACTGGTGGGAAAACGCGATGGAAGAGCACGCGACCGAAATCTCTGGCCCGTTTTATTTCGGCGATGAGCAGTTCAGCGCGGTCTTCAAGGTCGACGCCACCGACAAGCAAAGCGGCGACCGCTTTCAGATGGAAGAGATCGGCGTTTATCACGTGAAAGACGGCAAGATCGTCCGGGAAGAGTTTCACTATGCCGTTGAGGCCCCCTAACGGGTCGAGGCTTTGCGCAGCAGCGCCGCCGCATCGGGACGCTTGAGCAACGCCTCGGCCAGATCGAGCCCGGCGTGGGGCAGGTCGGAATGGCCGGGGATCACCTCGCCCAAGGCCGCCGCCATTTCGGGCGGCAGGACAGAGCGGGTGCGGCTGTCGACCAGCATGGATTCGGCGGCAATCCCTTCGGCGTAGATGATCTGATGGCTGTCAAAGAGCAGTTGGAAGTAATCGACAAAGCCGCCGTCCTGCACCTTCACGCTGTCACCATTGACCAGATGCCGCGCCTTCACCAGCAATTCGGATCGGCCCGCGCCCATCTCATCACTGCGTTGATAGATAAAAAGCCGGTGGTCGGGGCTGACGATCAGGTCATGTTCGTTGTTCAGCGTGCCTGCCTGAATGCGGATCGGGGCGAATTCGCCCACCGCGCGCAGGGTGCTTTGACCGATCCAGCGCAGGGTTTGAATGCCATCGTCGCGGGTTAGGATACGGTCTCCGACGCGCAGGTTTTCGATGGGGCGCAACTCTCCGGTGCTGAGCGAGATATGGGTGCCGCGTGTGAAGGACACGCAGGCGAGTTGCCCGAATTTCTGCCGCGCGGTCTGGGTGTCGATGCCCACAATGCGGTAGCCCGTCTGCGGTGTCAGCGGGCCAAGCGGCAAAAGGTACACCTCAGCCGCGTGGCCCTTGCCATCGACCTCGACCAGCAGCAGCGCCTCTTGGGTTTGCCCGTCGGGCGACATAAGGGTCAGCAGGCTATCAAGGTGAAGGTCCGCGCCGGGGGTGCCCAGGCCGGTATCCTCGGCAAGACGCAATTGATCGCCCGGCCGGGTCAGCAACGACAGGCGCTGTGGCTCGGCTGTGCGGTCCAACTCATAGACATCATCCAACACCAATTCGGCGGCAAAACTCAGCGCATCGCCCATATTCGCCCCGTCGCTCGCGCAAAATTGCCCGGCGCGGTAGACGGCGATGTTCTGTGCGGGGGCGGTGCGGGTGCGGGACATGACGGGCCTTTGGCTTTGGGGCTTTCGCCAGCGGGATAAGGTAGAATTGTGGCCCGGATGGGTCAAGGCTCGGGTGATTTGCTGGCATTGGCCGCAGGGCGTGGTAGGCATATGCAAATGCATAGGAGGAATCGCAAAATGGATTTGGGAATCAAGGGGAAGAAGGCGCTGGTCTGTGCCTCGTCCAAAGGGCTTGGCCTTGGCTGCGCCGAGGCGCTGGCGGCGGCAGGGGTGAACCTTGTGATGAACGCGCGCGGCGCAGAGGCGCTTGAGGCGTCGGCAGAACGTATCCGTCAGGATTACGGCGTTGAGGTCGTTACCGTGACGGCGGATGTGGCCACCGAAGAGGGGCAGGCGCTGGTCATCAAGGCCGCTGAGGGCTGTGACATCCTCGTCAACAACGCGGGTGGCCCGCCTCCGGGGATGTGGCATGACTGGGACCGCGAAGATTTCATCAAGGCGCTCGATGCCAATATGCTGGCCCCCATCGCGCTGATCAAAGCGCTGGTGCCCGGCATGATGGAGCGCGGCTGGGGCCGGGTCGTGAACATCACCAGCCAGTCGGTGCGCGCGCCGATTGCTGTCTTGGGGCTGAGCAACTCGGCACGTACCGGGCTTACGGGCTATGTCGCGGGCACCGCGCGTCAGGTCGCGGGCAAGGGGGTCACGATTAACAACCTTCTGCCGGGCATCCATGCGACCGACCGGGCAGATTCGCTCGACGCCAATGTGGTCAAGCAAAAGGGCATCACGCTGGACGAAGCTCGCGCGGAGCGGCAGGCGGGCATCCCCGCGGGGCGCTATGGCACCCGTGAGGAGTTCGGCGCGACCTGTGCCTTCCTTTGTTCGCAGCACGCGGGCTTCATCGTGGGGCAGAACCTGCTGCTGGATGGCGGCGGCACCAATCTGACCATGTAAACCCTCCATGGCCGGGGCGCGCGTCCCGGCCATTGCACTTCGCATCGGATCACATTCCTGACAGCAGCGGTTTCAGCGCTGGCGGGGATTGAGGGCGGCGGCTAACCCTTGAGGGTCAGCTTTTCGCAAAAGGTCCGTCCGCATGCAAACCACCGTTCTTGTCCTTCTTTTCGCGGCCATAATCCTTGCCAGCCTGCTGGTGGCCCCGCGTCGCGCAACGGTCGAAGGGTTCTTTGGCGGCGCCAATGCGGCGGGCCGTGCGCCGGGGCTTTGGGTGCTGGTGCTAAGCCAAGTCACCACATGGATCTTCGCCCGCAGCCTGATGAACGCCGCGATCTTGGGCTATTTCTACGGCATCGCGGGCACGCTGGCCTATGCGGCCTATTATGGCTCATTCCTGACGGGCGGCTTTATCGTGGGGCATCTGCGCCGGGGCGGCGCGCGGTCGGTGCAGGACTGGCTGGGTGGGCATTTCGGGCGTTCGGGCACGGCGGCCTATAACCTCGTGATCGGGCTGCGGCTGCTGTCCGAGGTCTTTGCCAATCTGCTGGTCGTTGCGCTGATTTTCGAGGCCGTCTGGCCGGGGTCCGGCACGCTGGCGGTGCTGATCGTCGCGGCTTTGGGCTTTGGCTATTCGGCATGGGGCGGGCTTTCCGCCGCGCTGCGCACGGATGTGGTGCAGATGCTGGTCTTTCTTGTTGTTTTCGGCCTCGCGCTCGGTGCGCTGCTGCTGAGCCCGGGGTTCGAGCTTGGCGCGGTGCTGAGTGCGCCGGGCGTCTCGGGGCCCTATAACGGTTGGGTGCTTTTGGCGGTCGCCCTGTTGCAGGTCTTCTCCTACCCCGCCCATGATCCGGTGATGATGGACCGCGGCTTTCTGGCGGATGAGGCAACCACGCGGGCCTCTTTCC
>Ga0208315_1001341_pt1 | contig 12752 bp, 16 predicted proteins | sample MalvireepMed_215_FD_184239 | JGI IMG/M metagenome (GOLD analysis project Ga0208315, IMG submission 184239) | Marine viral communities from the Global Malaspina Expedition - Malaspina viral metaG DeepMed_215 (SPAdes) (version 2) | ecosystem: Environmental > Aquatic > Marine > Oceanic | place... | reverse complement strand
GTGCATATAAAGCCCGAGGGGGCTTATATACCCTTCTCCTTCTCACGCGCCCGGTTGCGGGGATTTATAGCTAAAACCCTAGCAGTTTAAACTATTTCATTTATATAGGCGCCTGCCCAGCCCCTGCCAGCGGCTGGCGCCCAACCTGCGCGGGCGCAGCCTGACGGCACCCGAGGGGCAAATGAATTAAAGAGCGAAGCGCTTAAGCGTTGCGAATTTTCTGCTCACAAAACATGCATATGTCCGGCACTTTTAGGCCAGCCATATCCATGGCGACGGTTAGGTCGCTTGTTTCCGAGTAGTGAAAGTCTGAGTCGCATACGACGCAGTTTCCGAATTTGGACATAGTTTTAGTTTCCTCCTATATTACACATAGCGAGCAAGCATATAAGCGTATGGGTCGTTTTAGCATATAAAGACCGAGGAGCATTATATAGTAGGCTCTAGAGCTCGCGTGGGGTGGGCAGCCCCTGCCAGCGGCTGGCGCCCAACCTGCGCGAATTTACGGTGTTGGTTAACCGACGCGCGGGGATTTTACAGGCTTGCTTAAGCGTTGCGAATTTTCTGCTCACAAAACATGCATATGTCCGGCACTTTTAGGCCAGCCATATCCATGGCGACGGTTAGGTCGCTTGTTTCCGAGTAGTGAAAGTCTGAGTCGCATACGACGCAGTTTCCGAATTTGGACATAGTTTTAGTTTCCTCCTATATTACACATAGCGAGCAAGCATATAAGCGTATGGGTCGTTTTAGCATATAAAGACCGAGGAGCATTATATAGTAGGCTCTAGAGCTCGCGTGGGGTGGGCAGCCCCTGCCAGCGGCTGGCGCCCAACCTGCGCGAATTTACGGTGTTGGTTAACCGACGCGCGGGGATTTTACAGGCTTGCTTAAGCGTGGGCGAAGTGGTCAGAATAATCATCCCAGCCATCAACGCGGCCAGAATCGAAGCACTCGTCGCAGACCGGCATAATTTTACCGGAGCCGAGCGGCTCGACAAAGCGACCGCAGACAGCGCAAGATGAGAATTTCTTTTCATAGTGGTAGTCAGACATATTTCCTCCTAATTAACACATAGCGGCCAAGCATATAAGGGTATGGGTCAAATAAGCATATAAGTGTAGAGGGAGCTTATATACCCCCCTATACCCCCCGGTGCCCTTGGGCAGGCCGCCCCTGCGCAGCCCCTGCTAGGGGTAGTGTTATATAGTGGGTATATAAGGGTATAGGGATACACCTATATAGGGGGTATATAAGGGGTGTGCATATATTATATATAGGGGGTATATAAAGACATGCCACCCCCCTTATGTAGTGTGTATATAAGCATATGTACATAGTTATATATAGTATGTGTGTTGTGTGTGTGAGCAGCGCCTGCGCGCAGCCTTACGGCAAGCAAAGGGCGACAGATATAACTGTAAAACTTTAGGCTAGGCGTGGCTGCACTTCCGAAGCTACCCCCCGCTCGTAAAAGCGGTAGCATGGGGTACAGAGTAAACCCTGTCCCGTCATGCGGACTAGGCCACGGCGAGTGTTTCCACAGTTCCAACATTGGCTCATAGTATACCCATAGCGAGAGGGTTAATAAAGGTATGGGTGAGCAGCGGCTGGGGGTAGGGGGCTGGGGATTTTAAAATGTGTTATAGCTCGGAGGCCCGCCGGACCAACATTATTACTGGTTTCCGGTGGCGTATTCTGTCATTGCCAGAGAGCGGCGCCCGTTATCGGGGTTGGCGCCAATTCAGGCCCTAATTGTTAATCCTGCTCTCTATATTAGACACAGCGAGAGAGTACTTAAAGATATGGGTCAGAAACACATATAAGTATAGAGGAGCGTTATATAGTAGGCTCTAGCGCTCGCGTGGGGTGAGCAGCCCCCTTTCCTCTTTTCTACGAAACCCACCCCCCGTCTAAACGAAAGAAGGGGAGGGGGGAGCAAGATGGGGGGTACCGGTCAAAACACATCGAGCTAAATTTTGAATGCCTTATTATACTAATATATACTAAATAGTGTCTTCATTAAAGTGCTATATTAAGCTCTATATCCCACGCGCAACGCAACCTTTAAATAGGCCTGTAACCCTAACCTACTTACCAAAAAGGTGAACCATGAACGCAAAAGAAACAAAAGCAAAAATGGATAGAAATGTCGAGATTCGCAAATTGCTTGCGAAGCTGGACCGAGAACTTTTCGGGCTGCGTATGACACTCTCAGCTCTGCAAAGAAAGGTGCTTGATGAATCTACAGTAGAATGCACAATAGAGCTTAGTGAAGAAGAAGACAGCTGTTATAGCAAGCTTAAGTACACTCAAAATTTGGTACTACCGGAGTAATTATGAAGAAATGTTTTATATGTGGTAACGTGTTGAACGGTAGAGCTCCTGATGGCGAGATATTGATGAGGCCCGATGGTGGGGCCCACATCGACTGTCTATGGCGCACAGCTAAACTGGTCGTATACGGAGAGTAAATATGGCAGAAGAGAAATGGGAGCCCAGCCACATGAGGCTGAGCCCGTCAAAAATCAACACATACAAAAAGTGCCCACGCGAGTTCTATTACAAGTACATAGCCGGGATTCCGGAGAAGAAGACTATACATCTATTCCGGGGAACCCTCGTACATAAGATTCTAGAACGACTGTTCAAACAACAATTCAAGAACATGACGGCGTGGGAGAAAGGCGCACCACGTACATGGATGCAGGAACAGTTCGAGAAAGGCTGGGAAGAGAAGGTAGCCAAACACAAGTGGCTCTGGGAAGTACACACGGCTGCTGAGATAGACGCTATGTATACTGAGACCGAGGACCTCCTCCAGAATTTTGTATCAACTATTAACAAGAAGTTAACTGAAATGGTGAAGTGGAAGGTTTACAAAAGCAAGTATCAGGCGTGGAACACTGTAGCCCCTAAGTATTCAGAGAAATGGGTCAAGTCCAAGGAGTATGCAATTGTCGGAGTGATTGATGTAGTTACATCAGATTTCGACGGGGGCACAACCCTGCTGGACTACAAGACCTCGAAACGGTACGGGCCCTATTTACCAGAGGAATATTATCGCCAGCTGATTATCTACGCATTCCTGTACACGTTAGAGATGGGCGAAATGCCGAAATTTGTGGGCGTTAACTATCTCCGCTTTGATGATACGTTCTTTGTCAAGATAACGCAGTCCGAGCTCGATGAAGCACGCGATTTGATTAAATACGTGCATGACTGTATTAAGGAACGCGAGGAGTACGAGGACCGCTATGAGCAGGTGCCCCAGAATCTCTGTAAGTGGTGTTCGTTTAATAAGCAGTATAACGGTGGGCCGTGCGATGTGGTTATACCCAAGTGGGAACCCAAGTACAAGAAGAAGCGAGAGAGTTACAAGGACGTGGACGCTTCGTTCAAAGGCTTAATAGAGCTTGATGCTCAGACTCACTTTCCAGAGTTCGATTAGGGCAAACTTTATATATGGCGATAGAGTAGAAAGTAAACATGAACGGAGACGATAATAAATTTACTAATCTAATGATGGCGGCTGTAGCCGCACCTGTAGTTCTAGCTTGGGTGGGTCTCTCTATCTTTTTGGTAGTGATGGCATTTAATGATGCAAGTGTGGTATCCGATATAGAAGCGTATAAATCGGTTCTTTTAATAATTGGCTCACCCGCACTAGTTATCATATATAAAGTATTAGAATTATGGACCGCTCAACAGAATAGTAATATAGAACAAAAAAGAAAAGAAACGTTTGAAAACGGAGACGATAAGGAACATAAACATGAATGATTTCGAAATAAGGAAAATGTATAACCAAGTGCAAAAGATGGAAGATAGGATAAGACATTTGGAGAATATAATCATGACAGAAGAAGAGATGTCAGAGGAAGCTGCAGAAGAAGAGGTTGAGGAAGAGGCTGAGGAAGAGGAAGTTGTTGAGGAAGAGGCTGCGGAAGAAGCAGACGACGCCGAAGAGGACTCCGAAGATGATGCTGAAGACGATGCTGAAGATGACGCAGAGTCCGATGAAGAGTAAGTATGGCTAAGAAAAAGCCAAAAGCCAAGAAGAAGCAAGCAGCCGCACGGAAGAAGGCTGGTGGCTCTAATGTAGGAAAGTACAAGGGCGTAAAGGCCTTTGCTGGTCCTTCAGGGGGCGCCCCTGCCGGTAGCTTTCCTATTAATACGCGCGCGCGAGCTAAGTCAGCTCTAAAGCTAGCTCATAACGCGCCACGCCCAGCAGGTATAAAAGCAGCGGTATATAGGAAATATCCCGGTTTGAAGCCTAAAGGTAAGAAGAAGACTAAGAAAAAAGGGAAGAAGTAATATGGCATATAATAGAGGAAAACTTAAGAAGAACGGGGTACCTCGTAAGAAGCCCAAGAAGCGCCGAGTTCCTAAGGGAAAGAAGGGTGAATACCGTGGTAAAAACGGTAAGCTTCGAAAGAAGAAGTAAGCTTTATATAGATGCCCGTATCTAGTTATACAGGGCTCCCACTTAGGACCAAAGCTCCACAGAAAGATAAAACGCAAGAGTTCATGGGAGTCCCACCAAGGAGATATTATGACAAATAATACAACGACAAATGAAACAACTAACCTAACCAATGAGTTAGGAGAAGCAGAATCTGGAATGTTAGAAAGCCTACTGGATATGCTAACCAGCTCGCCTGAGCTTATGCTTATGGCAGCTCTTATGTTAGCGATGGGCGCATACATTATGTATACCCAGCCAGCAGTAAAGGCCCTTGTAATGGGCTACGTCGGGAAGCACGAGGATGAAATCAACGTACTTCTTGATAAGTATCTAACTAAAGCCCAGACGAAGGCCTATGAGAAGCTGGATGAAACAGCTCAAAAACATGTAAAAGACGCAATGCTCAGAAATGTAATTGTTTCTGCTTGGGACCAGAACGACGACAAGTTCGTTGCGGTTATTAAGGCAGAAGCTAAGGAAGCTCTTACAGAAGCTAAGAAGCTTTGAACGACCACGAGTATGAACAGCGTTTGCGCTTGCGCGTAGGTGAACCAGAATATGAACGCCACAAAGAGCTTGTACGCCTGTTGGCTCGCAATCTGTCTCTTGAAGACATTCTGTGGGAAGAAATTTCTCTACATATTCGGGATGTTAACCTACGAACAGAGCTCCTGCGCCAAAGAAACTCAATCGTTCGTGACATACATACGGAGTTCCGAGCGCTAAATATAGAGATACCTACTATGGTTGAAGAGAAGACAGAAGGATTCGCAAAATTTTTGGAGGACTTACATGACGATTCTAGCGACAAAGAACGAGGGAAAGGCGCTGAAGAAAGCCCTGACCGGTAAAAATCTTTATGATACTCGTTCGCTAGAAGAACTGTTTGAGAGTTTTAGAAAAGACGAAGATAAGATGAAGATGCTTGTAAAAGCATTCTGTGAAGCTTATTTATTAGATGCTAAACAACGACCGCTTAAATTAAGGCCCCTACAGGAGATTATTGTAGTTAATGCTTTAACTCACCCTGTAGAGATGAAGCAGCGGAAAGTAGCTATCCTAGCTCCACGAGGCTGTGGGAAGTCCTATGCTCTATCAGTCGCGGTCGTCATCTATATGTTCTTCAAGCGCTTCAGAGATTTAATCTTTGTACTTGCACCTAGCGAGGACCAAGCCGCACTTATCTTCGGGTACGTGTACAGGCACTTTAAAGACAACAGGTTTTTGGACAGCTTAGTAGACAACTACAAATTCCATAACAAGCCCCATATACGCATGAAGGGGGGCACATTAATGCGCAGGGCTCCATTAGCGCCTAGTAACCAAGGGCAGGCTATACGGGGCCAACACCCTACATTCTGTATAGTTGATGAGTCTTCTCTCATCGACGACCACCTTTTCGTGGATAATGTAGAACCAGCGATAGTTTCAAATAATGCCCCCTTCATAAATCTAGGTACACCAAAGTCAAAAGATAACCACATGTATAGGTATTTGTACGATGATGCTTATTCTGACACATGGACTCGCTTAGTATATACTTGGCGGGATGCAGTGAAAACAGGAGACAGTTATGAAGCGGCATATACTGAAGAAGATATGCTTGGAAAGATGATGGAATGGGGTGAAGACTCCATCTATTGGAGAACGGAATACGAATGTGAATTTGTGGAAAGTATTTCCAATGTATTCAATCCTGAAAAAATTAAGGCATGTTTTGATGACTACGCGCTCACCCCCTTTGCCGAAGCCTCTCTACAAGGAGGAAAAAATTGCACTGTCGCTGTTGACATTGGTAAATCTGTTAATGCTACTGTTATTAGCGTATGGTCCGCTGAAAAAGCTGATGATTCAGATATTGCAAGACTTATATATATTGAAGAAATCAGTGCTAGAACTGGTGGACACGACATACCATATCAACGTAAACGTATCATGGACATTGCTAGAAGCTTTAATGTTGGTAGGGTTATTATTGATGCTACTGGTATTGGCGGTGCGATTGAACAGGACATAAGAATAGCGTGTATTAATAGTGTGCCCCAGATACACTTCATTCCTTTCATTTTCACTGGAGGGCCGCGCGGGACTAAGACTCAAGTATTCAGAGACTATGTGTCTTTCGTACAACAAGGAAGAGTAAAGATACCCAACCCCGAGCATCTAGATGTAGCAGGACAGAAGATTATTAATAAGTGGTTCAGGGAACACGTAGATATACAATATGTAATGGACGCGGCTAATAAGACAGAGCGTATTAGTGCTCCTGACGGTAAACATGATGATTATTGTGATAGCTCCGTTTTAGGCATTCATGCTACTTTAGCTATGCTGCCCGGTTCAGCTACAGTAGCCACTTCTGGTAAAGAAACGGCTTCAAAACAACTCACTTCTAATATTGGAAGGCATTCAGGAGTCTCCTTATTTAGAACAAAGGGACATAATTTCAAATCAAAAAGTAGGTATTCATTGTGACGCAATCTTTATATACTGTTACGATTATACTATATAAGTGGTAGCCATGGCTTTATTGGACAGAGTACGAAGGGTATTTGCCACAACTGGTAGCACACCACCCTTCAAAGAAGACGAGCCCCTTAGCTTCGGCGCGGGGATTATTAAGCGTTTGAAACTATCTAACGACTACCAGTATGGTAGTAAAAAGCGATATGAACAACATTTAGGTAAACCAAGGATATACATGAATGTATATCTAGCGGACCCTATTGTTCGTAGTTTAATAGACCTCCCTTGTTTTTATGCAGTCAAAGACAATTTTGATATTGTGACTGATAAAGACGATATAAGAGAGCGTATAGAAGAGATGTTTAGAGATATAAATATCGAGAATCTTTTATATGGTTGGGTTCGTAATGCTAGAATTTTTGGTACAGGATATATGGAGTGGACCGGAGACAATCTAGTTCTTCGTTCTAGCCAAAATATGTTTGTGCAACGAAATGAGCACGGACAGATAGAATATTATTATCAGGATATAGGGGACGAAAAGGAGAACATTCATTTTGAACCTGATGAAATTGTTTCGCTATTAAATAACCCTTTTGATGATTATGCATATGGGCTATCTGATATTCATCCTATCCTATACTTGGTAGATTTAAAAGACTATGCAGAAAGGGACGTGGGAGCTGCACTAAATAAATATGCATCATCTCGCTTTGATATATCGTGCGGTCTGGAAGATATGCCATATGGACCTGATAAGATTAATGAAGTTGTAGATGCTTTTAATAACTTAGCACCCGGTGAAGATATAATTCACGGAAACGATATTATTATAAAGGAACTACAAGGCACACAACGAGCTTTTGAGTATGGAAAATATACAGATGATATTTTAGATAAGATACACATGGCTCTTAAGGTTCCTAAAACTATGTGGACCGACCCTGACAAAGCAAGACCCATTTTTGAACCTTATGTCAGGTATTTACAAACTATGATTGAATCTGCTTTGAATGCCCAATTAATGCCTCAACTAGAAGATGGAGAGGCTAAATTTAAATTCAGACAAATAAATGTTGAAGACGCATTCACTAAAGCGAAGACAGATATGATATATCTATCTGAAGGCGTACTATCACCCGGCGAAGTCAGGGAAGAGCGGGGTCTTGACCCTGAAGGCGTGGTGGAATTAGATATGCTAAAGGACGTTGCTGTTAAGAAAGCAGGCTCCCCCTCAGAGGGGCCTAGTGATAAGAACGCTAATATTTCTGGTGGTAAGGGCACTGACAAAAAAGAAGAAGGTGCTCGAGCCCCGAATAGAGGAAATAAACCTTCAGCAAACGTAAAGGGGAAAAGAGCATGAGTTATGACAAGTGTGTAGCATCGGTAAGTTCTACATTAAAAAAGCGTGGTTTTGAAAATCACAAAGAGACGGCTGCTAACATGTGTATCATGTGGGCTGATGGACATGGCGTAGAAAGGGCGTTTGGTAGAACCCTAGACGAAAACGAAAAGAGACGCACATTTGCCTTATCATTAGGAGAGGACGATAATATATCATTTACAGAGGAAGGGGACTATGAAAGTGCTACTTTTCCAGTTATAGCTATAACTTCTGGGCTTCATGAGTATGAAGAGGATGATATACAACAAAAGGTTTATATAGAACCTGAGATATTAAAGAAGAATATAGAAGCTTTTAACGAGCTTCCTATATATCTCAACCATCAGAGAACACCGGAAGATTTAATTGGCATGGCTGCTAATCCTGAAGTGTTTGAGATGGAGAATGGGAAGTCCGCAATTAGGATGTTAGCTACGGTTAATAATAAAACTGAATGTGGACAAGAAGTAATGAACAGAGTAAAAGAAGGAGACATAACCCATGTCAGTATTGATTGGTTTTCCAATGATGTTGATGTGATGGGCGATACGTTCGCAACGAACATTCGTCCTACAGAGGTTAGTTTCATTGATAATAACTCAATGGACCCCGTCTGTGAGGAATGTACAATTGGAACGAAGTGTGATTTACATGTGAAGGATGAACACCATGACTGCGGTTGTGGTGGGAAAGACGGCGCATGTGAATGTTCAGACGGAAAACAAGAGGACATAAGTATGACTGAAGAAACTCCTGTAAAAAGCTCATCTGAAGCGGAGAACATTGTGGAGCGCGAATTCGCCTCCTTACGCACAAAGTTGGACGAGATGACAGCATCTAAAACAGAACTCACTAATCAGTACGAAGAGGCACTCAAGCTTATTGAGGGCTTCAAGGCTGCTGAGGAAGAGAGGGCTGTTGCGGAAGCCGAAGCTCGAAAGGTTGAGGTCGTAGAGGCTATTCTATCCAAGGAACTGATTTTCGGAACCTTGGTCGAGGATAATAAAGAAACGCGCACTGCAGAGCTCTCAGCTTGGGATGAACCAAGGCTGACTGGTTTCAGCGAAGCTCTTGCTGCACTTCCGGTACCTGAGGACACAGAACGTACCTTCGGAAAGGGTAAATCCAACGAGGGAGAAGCTGTTCCAGCGGAATCCGAGAGAAAATTTGCAGTCAAGATGGATGAAAAAACTGGGCGATATAAGATTGACCCAGAAGTATTAAGAGGTAATTAAATATGGCAACAGAAATTTTACTGAATGATGGTGGTGCTCCGGCACGTATCTTACCGTTCGTAGCAGCGGAAGACTTGACTGCTGGATATGCAATAGCTGTAAATTCCAGTGGCGAAGCTAAGCTTGCAGACGCGGACGACAGCGAGTTCGCTGTAATTGGATATGCGCTCACGACCATTACGTCAGGTAATATTGTCAGTGTCATAAGTGGACACGGCGTTGTTTTAAACGTGTATTGCGCAGATGTTGCAGCAGGGGTAGGTATGATGCTCGGTACAACCGATGGTCAACTTATCACAGCAACTAATGCAGCGGCAAAACCAAATTGTCAAGCAACTACATTGGAGAACAACTCCGCAGCGGGTTTAACTAAGGTGATAACCCATTAAGGGTAGGTGATTATTATGGTAGCACTATCAGATAATTTAGCACCCGGTCTACTTACTTCCCTTAACACTGGCGCTTACGCAGCGACTGGTGGAACTGGGGAACGTGTACTCATAGACTATAAAGATGCAATCAAGGACTATAAGGTCACAGACCTTGCAGCCATGAGCATGTTTACAGAACCTATGACCACAGAGACTGGCGGTGATATTGATATCACATTCGCAAAGCCTTCCATGGGTATGGAAGAAATCAACGAGGGTAACACACCCAAATACCAGCACACTAATCTGCGCTCCGAGAGAGTTTCAGTAGGCGAGTGGGGACTGGCGCTAGGTGTAACCCGTCGTATGATTGAAGATTCACGTTTCAATGAAGTCGAGATGGCTTTGAATGAAGCACGCAGGGCGGTAGACCGTCACATGACTAAGCACGTTGTTTATGCATTGCTTGGTATCTTAGACTCCGGTTTCGGAACTGGTGTTGACGGTGCAAGCATTGTGGCAGCCACTACTGAGGCTAACATTGTAGACTTTAGCGATAATATCTACGGTGGGTTCCTTGGTAAGGACTCCGAAATCAATGTAGGACGTAACTATTCGTATGGTCTAACGGCTTCCGGCACGCTTCAAACAAGTCATTACATGACATCTGCTTCCGGCGCAACTGCTGGAACAATTTCATTGGGAGACTTAACAGACTCTATGGAACTTATTGGCGGACACGGCTTTAATGCTAATATGCTAATGATTTCCCCAGCGCACTACAAGACTCTATTGAACTTGGCAGATTTCACAGCTGCGGTTAACAGCACTGCGAGCATTTATGGCGGTCCTCACGTTGTTGAGGAAGTTAGTTCGTTCAGGAACACGTTTGCTACGGCTGCGATTGGAAACATTTTTGGTCTTACTGTTGTTGTTAACGCATGGTGTCCTCCTGACAGGATTTTCATGTGGGATAGCAGTGTTAAGCCTATGTCATATGTGGAAAGGCGACCATTGACTGTAGAAGAGGCGAATCCGGGTTTCGGAATCGTTGGCTCTTACATGTCGATGAGATACGGACTGAAGGTGACAAGCCCAATGTCCGGTGTAGTTATTATCAACGCATAGAGATATTCGTTGAATTAGCAAGGGCTCAGGGAGCGAGCCCCTAATCGCTCCCACTTTTCTTTCTAGTCGTAAGAAGGTCAAAATGTATGAAGGTATAGTTTAATGGTAAATAAAGACAAAGTCAAGTTGGCTCAAGAAGTAGCTTCAGTCATCCCAATACCTTGGCGCTCTTACGCAACGGGAGCATCGTTTGCATCAGGGACTCAAACTCTAACTATGAGCATGAGTGACAGTCCTGACTTTACGGTGGACTTGTCAGGAGCAGGCCCTCCTGCGGCTGGAGGTGGTGTAAATCCTTCGTATCAATATTATTTTGGCGTCTATTCCGGAACTTCTACAAGCGATGTAATATCTGGTATAGCGTCGGGTCGTTTACGAACGAACGCTACTGATGATATTATTATCAGCGGAACAAAGAATTATACTGCCACACAACTACATTGTGAATCCTTCGTGAAGATTGACGGTTCCTATAACAACCCATCGTCATTCCCCGCTCTAACTGCCAGCGGCACCGTAGATTTTCAGGACACTTTGGGAGTTAGTGGTGCTTTAACCACAAGCGGTAATCTAATTTTAGATAGTAATACCTCAGACTATAGTGTTACTCAAAAGACTTCTAATGATACAACGGAAAGTTATGCTATAACATGGCCTGTTGATACGGGTAGTGCGGGCCAAGTTCTTGTAACTGATGGTGGGAACACTGATGCAATTTTATCATGGGCTACTGCTACAGATGCTAATTATTATGCTACAGGAGCTACATGGACCGTAGCAACAGGACTACTTACCGTAGAAATGGAAGGAGTCAGTAATGTTACTACAAATATTGGATTAGAGACAGGAACTGCTAAAGCTAATGTGGATGTTCTTGTTTTAACCAACGCAGGCAACGCAAGTGATATGGACAACACCCGTAGTTCCATTCTATTTAATCAATGGTATTATGACGCTTCTAGTCCCGCTATTGCGGACGCTGGACGAATAACAGTAGGGACAGAAACTGATTGGACGAGCACTGCAGCTTCTCAAGATTCTTATATGGCTTTCCAGACAGCATTGAACGGTACCATCACTGAGTATATGCGTCTTACTTCTGCGGGTGCTCTGGGTGTAACTGGATTAATAACCGCATCGGGCGGCCTAACGATGGACACTTCTCAAGTGTTTACTATGGGAGGTAATGGCGTTGACGACATACTGCTAGCTGCGGATGCGGTGTCTGCGGGTGATGATGAACTCACTACAGCTGGTTATATAGACGCGCGCTACGCGCCTGTGGGTATAACAGGAACAGTGACAGGAGGAGGAGCAGATACATACGTATCTTATTGGACCTCTGCCACAAATGTAACTGGCACTTCCACCTTAACATATAACGGTACCAATACCTTTAATATAGTTCCTACTAATGCAGATGCTACTTTAAACTTAGGAGCAGGTAACGTTGTACTACGTTATACTAGTTCCGTGGGGCAATTACATTCAGCTAATAGAACCCTTAGAGTTGGTAATAGTGGTGGTGAGATTAAATTTTTAAACGGCACTGACGACTCTATACATTTCTTTACTTCAGGTACTTCCTCTGAAAAGATGACCATTTTGAATACTGGTGATGTAGGTATAGGCACAACTGCACCCGGTCAAAAATTAGATGTTAGAGGTGGTTTTAGATTTAGAGACGAAGCCTCTTCATC
>Ga0208315_1001337_pt1 | contig 12776 bp, 23 predicted proteins | sample MalvireepMed_215_FD_184239 | JGI IMG/M metagenome (GOLD analysis project Ga0208315, IMG submission 184239) | Marine viral communities from the Global Malaspina Expedition - Malaspina viral metaG DeepMed_215 (SPAdes) (version 2) | ecosystem: Environmental > Aquatic > Marine > Oceanic | place... | reverse complement strand
CAGGACCATACACTATTGTAATACCCCACACATAAATGAAATAAACATTCCTACAAACGATACAGCTAAACTTCCAAGCATAAACGCCACCACTAGCATAGCAATAGTTTTTATTTGTTCAAGCATATTAGTGAACCCATTGAATATCTGTGGGATTATCAACATGGCCATCAATTTTGTAGAAGCTATAAGACTTGTACTCTCCGGGTTCATGTTCAAGAGTAAGGTATCTAGGAACCTCTGCTCGTGCTACTTTTCCCGCTCTAATTTTACCATGGTAACGAAATGCCAACAGATCTCCAACAGCAATTTCACGAAAATCCTTAACCTGACTCATACTACTCATCCTCCAATTTGGAATACTTTACAAACCTGACTTGAGCATCATACAAACGCTTTTCGTCAACATCATAATTGAACTGTCCTTCTGCCTCATATTGTTTGGCATACTTGGCAATTCGTTCTAATCGTCGCTGTTTAACAGCTTTCTTTTCCGACGTTCTATTTTGCTTGGCCTCCTGTCGTCTGCGTTGCTTTTCAACGCTCCAAAGGTTTCTGGTTTCCCTGACTCCCCGATACGATTCGGGCAACCATTCCGTAGGCACTTCGAATGCCTCCAACACTGTCCGCTCTGCCTTTTCCCAGTCGATCTTCATTGCGCTTCTCCTTAGTGTCCTATCTCTTATATCGTCCATTTTACCAGCTGACTTGATTATATCGTCCATTTTACCAGCTGACTTGAGGGTTGTCAACCCTTTTTTTGGTTTTTTTTGGCTGACTTTGGCTGACTTTGGCTGACTGTAGCTGACTCGTGTGGGGGGGAAGGAGTCGGGAGAGGAGGGGAACGACACTCCCTCCCGATAGGATAGGGCGTTAACACCTCCACTTATGTGTCTCTGGAGGTATTTTGTACCACAAACCCGGCCCGGGTCAAGCCCTTGCAGCCCCTAGCAATCGGGGTCGAAGTCGTGCCATTCCTGCGCCTCATCGGGTTGGCCGTCATACTCGTACTCGTAGTAGTCCCAAGCGATCCATCTCTCAAACACTTGTCCGCCACCCGCACCAATCGAATCCCAATCATGATCCCAATCACCACAGAATTCGCCATCGAATCGCAACTCGCTCATTCCAACTCTCCAATAAAAGTAACATTCAACCAACTCCCTTATTATAGTTATTATCGACCATATGTCAAGCCCGTCAACAACCATTCGGGGAAAATAGGGTAAAGTAATCAAAATACTTTTGGCACATCATTTGCAGGGGGCAATCGTCATAAGTCCTTACCACATAAGGGTTTACGTCGAGCCGGGGGCGCCCGCCGCGCCCTAAGTCCTTACGCCGCAAGGGTTTACGTCAATCGTGTAGTGCAAATACCATGCCAATCCACGTCCGGGGTTTTTGGTCTATCGGGCAGCAGCCCAACCCCTTTAGTTACCCATCGGATCAATCCTTTATTTTGAATTAGAATTCTTTGTTGCGATATCCACCGACGTATATGATCCAACCCATAGCAACAAACGACACTAGTAGTAGTAGGCTTTCTATTTCTATCATTGAGATACCTCTAATAGTTCACGATTACCTTGCTCTATATAATATTCTGCCATCTCTTCCAACATAAACAATTCTGCCTCTTCACGTTCTATATGCTCTTGATACTCGGCACAATCCTCAACCATCTGATAATGATCGAACTTGCTCATTTTCAATGTCCTTTAGAATAGCGGCTTCAATTCTTTTCAGTAGGTTATACTGCAATCTACCCGATACTGTTAATAGTTTACATTGACAGATTCCTTTGCGACAATTCTTCAGGCTATCTTGATATTGTTCTAGTTTGGTTCTCATACGTATTCCCAATGTGATGTTAATACTGTATCGGGCCGGAAATCTTCTCATAAATCTTTATTCATTTGTTTTCTCCACGATCATAGATCTCAACGCAATATTCACAATACTTGTATAGGTCTTTTCGATGTTTCTCAAAGTAGGCTTCTGCTTCTTCTCTTGTATCGAAATTATAACCGAACGAATCAAACCCATCAAACCCAATCCAAAATCTCTTCTTTTCTCTGTTCATCATGTCTTTTCTCTCTTTCTATAGTATATATAACGCATTCCATGTGCCGTTCGGCACGCCTATGCCATACCATAAAATGTTATTTTTACCAATTATTTTAAGTGCTTATACTGTATGGGCTTACGACAATGAAAACTTTTCAATAACTTTTACTATCGTTTGGCACACCTTATTGAGACAATAAAAAACGTATCCTATTGAGCACACTTGTTGTCCCATTGATTTCTCTTGCGCTAAGTTATTACGTACCAATAGGTTATAGCGTGTGCCAAAGTGATCTAGTGTAGTCAAACTGTTATGTTTCTGTATCAGTCTCAATAGATCGTAAGCATAGGTAGTGCAAGTACTTGGGGCATTGGCATACCATTAGCATATGCAATCGTCATAAGTCGTTACTATCAAAGGGGTTACGTCGAGCCGGGGGCGCCCGCCTCGCCCTAAGTTGTTACCACATAAGGGGTTACGTCTTGATTGCCATTTCAAGTCCTAGTCTGAGAAATTGAAGTAGAAGCGGGGAGAGTGTTGAAACTCCAAAGTTCCCTTCACGTTATCGCTTTTGCGGTTTACGGAAACAAACGGAGCCAAAAACCCCTCCACAAAGAAATCCTTTTGAAGTTCTTTCGTATCCCATACTTTACCATACTTGGCTTCGAGATACTCCCGGCTACCTTCAACAGCGTTAATCTCTTTGACCATTTCTCGTCGGATGGATTCAGTTGGATCGTTCATTTGTTTTTCCTTTGTTAGTGTTGTGATACTCAATTTTAGCATATGGACAGGGAATGTCAAGCATTATTTCCAGAATTATTTGGGGTATTCAGAAAGGATGGGAATTCAAACTGGTCACTCTCTTGCATTCTTTGTAGAATTGTTTGCGTTTCTTTTTCGTCTTCCAGATCTTCCAGCGCGTCGTCAATCTCCCATCTGGCAACATTCACCAGAATTTCATGGTCACCAATTCGGATGGTGATCCAGGTACGATCACCTACCATATTGGCATCATGCTTGTCACTCATCCAAACCGTTGCGTCAATTTTTTTCATCATTTTTTTCCTTGGTTTAATAACAAATCCGATTCTAACACAATCCCGCACTATTCACAACCCCAACGGGCACAATCGCGGGTTTTCTTTTCACAGTACGCATTTCGTTTTGCGTCCAGGCTAGGCACCCTGTAAACTTTCCATTCCGAATCATAAACCACTTCGACATTACCGAATTGCATCACATAGCCGTCAAGCTGGAATTGGTTTGATAGAATGTGGTAGGCATCCGTATCGGATTCGACGCGGGTGGTTCGTGCTAGTGTGATTTCTGTAACTCTCATTTCATTTTCCTTTGTGTTGTTTCTTACTTGTCTATAACTATTATCGGCATCCGCTTGACACGTCTGGTCACACACTGACCATTTTCCTGATCTTTTCTGCAAATTTCTCCCCCTTGATTTTCGCAATCCGCTTGTGGGCTGACAGTTTACTGATTCGGGCGGATTTTCGGCCGTTCCAGTTATGTTTCGATTCTGTCCACGTTTGCCGTAGGCATTGCCAGTAGAGTAGTTCTCTGGCCTTGACTTGTTGTACCCTGGCCCGAAATTCGTCCTGTCTGGCTTGTGTGGCTTTCGCTTCTGCTTGCACTGCTTGCGGATCATTCCAGTCGATGGCTGGCCATGTCGGCAAATCCCATCCTATCGGATCGATTGCAACACCCTTGACAGCATTACAATGCCAGCATAGTGCCTGCAAATTTTCGGCATCCGTCTTACCACCTGCCGACTCTGGCATAATGTGGTCACATGTTAGATCCGAAGGGGACAGGAAACCACCACCACAGCCACGACAACGCATGTTATCGCGAGTTTTGATAGCAGTACTCATGCTAGCACCAATTTTGTCTTTTTTGCACATTGCGTTTTCCCTTGTGAATCGTGAAAAAGTAAACCCTCTACCCTAAGGAAATTTCCCCATTCGAGGGGGTTTTCCGTAACTTAGTACTGGCAAATGGTTTACGTCCAGAATTTTCTTATTGAGTCTCAATCTCCACAAGGAATTCCGGGAAAAAACATCAAAATAGTTTTCAGGAATCGATGTAAGTTGTTTGCCGACATAGGGTTAAAATTGTTTTGGGAATCCGGGTTCATTTTCCTTATTGAGACTGGAATTGTTTGCTAGCATACTTCTCGACATATCGGGCCGCATATGGTGGAGCATAGCACACCAATACCCCAATGTGAAGGTGGGGGTTTTATAGTCTGGGTGGCGTGCTAGATAAAATAGGCAATTTGCCGGGGGGGTACAAACAAAATAAGCACCCCCCAAACCAAATGACCACTTTTATGATGATATGACCACTTTTTCCAAGATGTAACGTGCCGTTGCAACATCTTCAATAGCAAGTCCCGTAGCATCAAAAACAGTTGTCATCATGCGATCATCATTCGTGTATTCCCAGGTAGGATGACTTACGATATCGCCGAGGGAAAAAAGGGTCGCCTTCCGATCAGCTTCTGAAAGATACTGAGTTTCCCCAGAATGAGAACATTGTTCCCACTCATCGTATACAATCATTCCCGCACGCGACAACACCGAAATGTCAAGCTCCCGCTTACCCGGCGCATCCGCCCCGATAGCGTTCACCAAACATCCGGGGAGAAGGAAACTATTTTGTACAAAACCTTTTCTCGAAGGAGTTAGTGTTGTAACAATATCAGCATCCTTCAATGCAGCTTTCAAATCATCAAAAACCGTTACTTTGATTTGGTTTTCAAATTGTTTAGCAAGCGCTCCCGATCTATTTTTGTCTAGATCAAAGAGTCTCAGCTCTTCAAGCTTTCTAACAGACATTATTGCCTGTATCTGTTTAGGTGTTTGAGTACCACATCCTACGAAGGCTGCCGTTTTACTACTTTTTTTTGCTAGATATTTGGTAGCAACTCCAGTAACAGCAGCTGTCCTAATAGCAGTCAACTCCTCACCATCTAGGATAGCTAAGAGTTTGCCGCTAGGAATGTCATTAATCATAACCTTAGCAAATATTTTACATTTACCAGATTTATCAAATTGAAGCCCGGCCCATTTAATCCCCGCCGTTTCATGAACAACAGCAGGCATTGACCGGAAGTCACCGTTGGGAACATCCATATATACCTTAGGAGGCATATAGGTCACATCTAAATTTTGGAATAACTTTTCGATAATAGTAATACATTCTGGAACAGTAATAAAGTTAGCAACATCTTCATTGCTCAGCATTTTCATGGGCTTTCCCCCTGAGTTCGCAGATACCACGACCACTTTTTTTAATAATACCAAGACGTTGTCTCGTTTTTCTCACTGCGTCAATTGATATGCTTCTTTCAGTACTTCTTGTAAGTCTGTCGGCAATTTCGCTATCAGTTAGACGATGAGCATTTTCTACTATAAAATTTCGTTCTGTATCAGTCCATTTTCTATTCATTAATCTTTCTCCGGCAGTATTGTATCAGGCAGATTGTGAAAGCTTATATCATCACTATTACTGAAACTGCCACTTCCCTTTCCCTCTCCCTTACCGTCCTTTCCAGGCCCCTTCCCCTTTCCTTTTCCCTTTCCATCCTTATCTCCTTTTCCTTTTTCCCCTCCCTTACCATTATTCCGACCCATAACAGGTTCTCCATTTTTAATCTTTGTCAGAGCCCCTTCTCCTCTTTCATGCCCCTCCCTGCTATATGGAGTACGGTAAGCTCTAGGTTCAGTAAAGTCTTGAACACCGAAGGATAGTAAATATTGTCTCCATCCTTCCAACTCTTTTTCTTGTTGACTTAAAGTGGTCGCCCATATGTAAATATGACCGTCATCTCCACTTTTTTTATCGGGCTCATCAATAACTAACCAGTGTACTAAAAATTTAGCAGGAAGTTTATCATTAGAGGGCCACCCTGCAAAGTTTGGAATAGAATTCCCTACAGATAGACATACATGTAGCGTCAGCAGAATAATAACTGCCTTAATCCCCCAGTGTCCCCGCGCTCCGATTATAAACCACAATATTAAACCTGTAAGACTGAAGAATACTAGTGGAATTGTCATGGAGTCCCTCCTGGCACAGTAGGCCGGGGATTTGTAGTGATTAAAGATTTTTCCAGCTGGCTGGTGTTTATTACTTTTCCTTCATCATTCACCGTAAATCTAAATGCCGTTTTTTCCTCTCCTACTTTTACTAATACGACATTCCTCCCCGTCACTACCCTATACGGATTTATCTTTTCTAGGATGATCGTCACCGGAGTTTCAGCATCTTCCCTTTTAGTAAACATATGAACATTAACTACATATTCGCCCGGAACATATCCTCTAATACTTACCATTTCCCGGTTTTCTTTGTACTCTACAATTCCGAACGATGTAGAGATCGTATCGAACGCTACCCCAGTGTCATCGCGGTCTAGATGCATCAGACCTTGTTCTCTTCTATTAAAAGCAATTAGATTGCCTTCTGGATCTTCTACGTATGTGTCAACGTCGTCATCCATTTCTGAGGGCCAAATTACAGTAATTATAAATTCTGCTTTAGCATCTACAGTTTTATTTTTTTTACTTGGGTTGATAAGCACAAAGGCAAGGGAGAAGAGAGCTACGAAACACAACAGCGTATTGAAGAGGAGGTCTAGGAACGCTAGATTTGTGTGATAGTTTCTTTTCATTATTTGCGGGCCTTATCTAGAGCTTGGCTTAGATTGAAGTATTGTATCTTCAACAGGGAGCTGCATACGAGCCCCGTGAGCGTAGTATATAAAGCGGTAGACATCCCAACCCCTAATCCTTTAATCAAGTCTTGTACGGTCGTCATATTAGCTACATCTACGGCGGCAAAACCCGATAGCATCATGATAAATCCGATTACGGTACCCATCATGCCAATGCTTAGACACAAGTCACTGGTGAACCAGCCGACTTCCATCAAGTGTTCTATTTTTTCTACTAAATAATCTTCGGTTTGTCCATTGTCAAGAAATTTACTAAGAGTCCAAGTTTTATAGCCGCACCATCCAGACATTGCAGAGAAGATAGCTAAAAGCAAGAAACTCAATTTTGTTATATCTTTTTCCCAAACCAGACCCAATAAGCCTTCACTTGCGATATATAGAAGAGAAGCAAGTACGAGACTCATGAACAACCACCATTTCAAGAAGAGGGTGTGTCTAATCATGACTAACTCCTTTGTGTGCAAAGCTTAACCCATACCTACTACTACACATAATTCTTTCTAAAAAAGTGGCCCTTTGTGTATATAATATTATAGTTCCTTTTATAGAGGTTTATTATGAAAAAAAAGATTGTGTATTCAGTAGATCCGGTTGTTAGGGCAGCCTCTCAACTGCAACAAGAGATTGATCAAGAGTTGAAAGAGGACCAAGAAGAAAAAAGCATAGGAGCCTTATTAAATGAAACTCAAGATAGTGGCGGACGGTCAGAATCCAGAAGCAACGAAGATTGTTAATAGCGATACTGGAGAGCTGATAGAGAATGTGGTAGGGGTAGAGATTAGCCTAGACGCTAGGGGCGTAGAGGTTGCTATTATTATGAATGACGTGGAGTTGGAGATTGACAATTTGGAAGTGACGGAGGTAACCGAAAGTGATACCGAAAGGGATGGACGAGACGGAGGTGATAGCGATAATTGACAGAATTGCTAACCGCTTAGCATCAAAGTTTAAATTTGGCTATCACGAACTGGAGGATATGAAACAGCAAGCACGTTTGTTTGCTTGGGAGGGTATGGAGAATTATGACGGTGTTCGTCCTTTAGAAAATTTCTTATGGACACATGTTCGGAATCGTCTATATAATTTCAAACGTAATAATTTTGGACGTCCTGATAAGCCATGTGATACATGCCCTTTTCAAGACCTTAGTTGCATAAGTGAATGTGAAGAATATGAGAATCGTTTAGATTGCGACCTGTATAAAGGATGGTTTGAACGTAACTCCACTAAAAAGAGTTTAATGAATATCTCCAAACTGGAGATTGATACATATGATAAAGAAGATAATGTTGCTTATATTCTAGACCGAAAACAATTATTCAATACTGTGGATCAAGCCATTCCTATTCATTATAGAGAAGATTGGATTCGGTTTGTTAACAGATTGAGACTTCCCAAACCGAGAAGAGAAAAGATTATAGAACTGATACATGAGATTATTGAGGAGAAAGATATCGATGAACAAACATGGAAAACTGTTGAATAAAGGATAAATATTATGGCTGAATCTAAAACGGCTAAGTGGTCGAGTATATTAAGTTATTCGAGCGGCACCACTGTTGGAACTCAAAGTCTTGCAGAGTCCTATGGGGTTGGTTTGACCAAAGGTATACCGAGCGGCACAGAAGCTGGTGGCTTTCTTGGTTCAGGTTATTTTAATGATTATGCTAAAAGCACTGGGGTTTTATTGGAAAGTGGAAATCTAGAGCTTGATTTTTCGGGTTTAAGCCATCAACTAATAGATGGAACAACTACTACTAAAGTTTTTAAACATATTAATGCCTTTGCATTTTTTCATGTAGCTTCTGGGGCTAATGACTATTTTACGATAAATGCAACAGGTGATAATGCCTTTACCAATATGTTTAATGGTGAGTCGGGTAATTTGAGAATTAATCCATTTGCTACATTTCAACATTTAGATTATTATGGCACTCCAGTAACACATGATAATCGTATGATCGGGGTTTATAATACACTTGCTACGGGGGTGCCGTATAAGTATATGGCCATTGGTTATAATGAAAGTGCGGGGTAATACATGGGTAGAAAACGTGGAAAGTTATCAAATAGCGAAATGAACTTTATCAGACAAAATTGTTTGGATATGCCGATAGAAGATATTGCGAGGCAAATTAATAGAACGGTGGCTCCAGTTCAAAAGTTTATTGATCAAGAAAATTTGAAAATGCGAAATATGACAGATAGTGAACATCTGTTAATTCAGCTTAGAGATAGATATTACTATAAGGAACTGCGGAAACAATTTACTGACGGGGAACTTATCTTTTTTGAGCATCAATGGATAGATTATTTTAATCAGTTTTCTGAAGATGTAACACATACGGAAGAAATGGAAATTCTAGAGGTTATTAGGACCGAGGTGTTGATTAATCGAGGTATGGAGGATCGTCAGGAGATTCTACGCAACATCGAGCGCCTTAATGGTCTTATCGACGATGAAATGTCCAAACCTCTTGATATGCAAGATATGACGGCAATTGCTTCTTTTCAGACACAGTTGGGAGGAGCTATCTCTTCTAAGTCTGCTTATATTAATGAGCATGAAAAACTTCTCACGAAAAAGGAAAGGTTGCTCAAGGACCTGAAGGGAACGAGAGAACAGAGGAAGAGAAAGGCTGACGATGCCAAGACTAACTTTTCGGCGTGGTTGCGTCAACTTGACGACGATGGCCTCAAGAAGGCTGAGGGTTACGATATGGAAGTACATAGGATTGCGGCGGACAAATCTCTTGAAAGACTAGCTGAATATCATGCTTATGAGGATGGTATTGTGGATCAGCCCGTATTAAATTCGGATACTTTAATTGAAGAGGAACCCGATGAGTAGAACAGCTTTAATTACTGGTATTACCGGACAGGATGGATCTTACTTAGCCGAATCTCTATTGAGTAAGGGATATACCGTTACAGGTTTAAAGAGACGGACAAGTGTAGAATATTATGATCGTCTGGCGCACGTATTGCATCACAAGGGTTTTAAGATAGATGAGTTTGAAATTTCTGATTCGGGCTCTGTGTATAGCATTGTATCTAAATATAAACCTGATGAAATTTATAACCTTGCTGCACAATCACACGTTGGCACTTCTTTTAACCAGCCCGATTATACTTTTCAAGTTAATGCAATTGGCCCTATGAATTTTTTAGAGGCTATTAGGCGTTATTCACCCGAAACCAAATTTTATCAAGCTTCTACAAGCGAGATGTTTGGAAAGGCGTATGATGTAATGCCTGATGGCAACTTGGATGAAGAAGAAATTTTTATGGATTCTAAAACAATGTTTAAGTGGAAAAAATGTCAAGATGAAGAAACGCGATTTGAGCCTCAATCCCCCTATGCAATTGCAAAGCTTTCCGCACATCATAGCGTCGGCATGTATAGAGAGGCTTATGATATTTTTGGATGCTGCGGCATTCTTTTTAATCATGAAAGCGAGAGACGTGGCGAGAACTTTGTAACAAGAAAGATTACTAAGTGGTTAGGAAACTTTAAGCGCTGGTGGGAGGTGCAACCGGATCTGTTACCTCCTGAGAAGTTTGACTTTGATACAGATTCTATTTATTCAACAAGTGGAAAATTTCCTAAGTTGCGTCTTGGCAACATTGAGACTTATAGAGACTGGGGCCATGCAAAAGATTATGTTGAAGCCATGTGGCTCATGATGCAACAACAAGATGGAGATGACTATGTTATTGCTACCGGCGAAACACATACCGTTAAAGAATTTTTGACACTTGCCTTTAAAGAGATTGGTATTAAAGATTTTGAACCCTTTATAGTTATTGATCCTAGATTTTATCGTCCCGCCGAAGTTGACTTTCTTAATGGGAGGCCAGACAAAGCTTATGAGATGTTAAACTGGAAACCTAAAATTACTTTTAAAGAACTTGTTCAGCGAATGGTATGGGGAGATCTAAGTGTACAAACGAAACTGGCGTAATCCAGCATATGTAAATTGGCGAGAAGAAGTACGAAGAAGAGATGAAGGAAGCTGTCAGTGGCCTGGATGTAAGTGTCGAAATAAACGCAAGTTAGAAGTTCATCATATAAAGAAGTGGTCGAACCATCCTTCGTCGAGATATACGTTGGCGAACGGAATTACTCTATGTAAAGAGTGTCATAAAAAAATAAAAGGTAGTGAAGAAAACTACGAAGAGTTTTTTTATAAAATATTAGAGTGGCAGATGCTTAATAAAATTAAGAGGTACAATGAGTAAGTTTACTGTAATTCGAGATACTAGAGAGAAAAAGGGCCACGGCTGGTGGTTTGACGAAAGCTCTCATTGCAAAGGGACCGAGGTCACCAAGTTAGATATTGGCGATTACAGTTTAAAAGGTAGAGAGGAAGTTCTTTGTATAGAGAGAAAAGAATCGGTTTCAGAAATTGCTAAGAACTGTGGCGAAAAAAGATTCCACAGAGAATTAGAGGCTATGGCTGAGTTTCCCTATGCTTTTCTCCTATTAGAGTTTGACTGGAAAGATATAGAGAGATATCCTTCTGGCTCGGGTATTCCTCCTGCTAAATGGAAAACCCTTCGTATTAGACCTCAGTATATTCTAAGTGTTTTATTTGGTATTCAGATAGAAAAGGGTATCCACGTAATAGCCTGTGGTGATAAAATTAGAGCAGAGAAAATGGCTTTACGTATCTTAAAGAAGGTTAACGAATACCATGTATGATGTTGAATCTTATGAACATGCTTGGCTTAATGTTACAGAAGAAGATGTTAAAGATATCGAAAATCCTTTGACTGGCCTTACAGATGATCAGAAAAATAATTTTCATCTTTATATTTTACAACTCATGCGAAACCCTAAGTATTTTCAATGGACAGTTAAGAAATTATTAAATGTAGAACTGTTACCCGAGCAGGTGGTAATTCTACGAGAGTTGTGGACTAAAGCTTTTCCTATGTATATAGCAAGTCGTGGTTTTGGCAAATCTTTTCTTTTAGCTGTATACGGAATGCTTAGATGCGCCTTGATGCCGGGGACTAAGATTGTTATTGTTGGCGCTGCCTTTAGACAATCTAAGGTTATTTTTGAGTATATGGATACCATATGGAAAAATGCATCTCTCTTGCGTAGTATATGCTCTGATAATAGTGGCCCTCGACGTGACGTAGATAGATGCACCATGAGGATTAATGAAAGCTGGGCTATGGCAGTTCCTCTTGGAGACGGTAGTAAGATTAGAGGTTTACGCGCGCATACAATTATTGCAGACGAATTTAATAGCATTCCTGTAGATATATATGAAACAGTTGTGGCTGGTTTTACAGCGGTCTCTAGCGATCCCACGGGGAATGTCAAAGAAGCCGCTAAGAGAAAAAAGATGCAAGAAGAAGGAAATTGGAATGAAGAGCTAGAATCCAGCTATCAAGATAAGCATCGAAACCAGTCTATCGTTGCAGGAACTTGTGGATATGATTTTGAGCATTTTTCATCTTACTGGAAGAAATATAAATCAACTATAAAAACTCATGGAGATTTCCGAAGGGCGGCCGAGGAGTCTGGAGACGAGACGGGTGATGTTCCAGAATATATGAAGAGATTAAATTGGAAAACCTTTTCTGTTATAAGAATTCCTTACGAACTTATTCCTGAAGGTTTCATGGATGATCAACAGGTGGCACGAGCCAGGGCTACTATGCATAATGGCATTTACCAAATGGAATATGGGGCTTGTTTTACATCGGACAGTCAGGGCTTTTTCAAACGGAGCTTAATTGAATCATGTGTGGCACATGATAGAAATTGTGAGAAAAGTGGATGGCCCTATTGGTGTTCAACGCCCTTTGATGCTGTGACCCGAGGGTCGCATGATTCACAATACATTTTTGGCATTGATCCAGCTTCTGAACAAGACAACTTTGCTATTATAGTACTAGAGGTTCATCCTGAACACCAGAGGGTGGTATATTCCT
>Ga0208315_1001336_pt1 | contig 12794 bp, 24 predicted proteins | sample MalvireepMed_215_FD_184239 | JGI IMG/M metagenome (GOLD analysis project Ga0208315, IMG submission 184239) | Marine viral communities from the Global Malaspina Expedition - Malaspina viral metaG DeepMed_215 (SPAdes) (version 2) | ecosystem: Environmental > Aquatic > Marine > Oceanic | place... | reverse complement strand
ATCCTCAGCTTTCATTGGTGTTGTTCTTTCTTTTTCATCAAATTTTATTTCATGATACATATCTAATCTCTTCAACCATTTATGTTTCCATGATCTTAATTCTGCATCTTGAATTTTAAATTCTTGATAATATAAGTCAGGAGTACAGATCATAATGACACCTTGTCTTATGGTTGAGTCATAGTATGCATCGTGAGCCATCGCATACGCTGCAATTTGTATAAAATAATCTTCTATCCATTCTTCTTGCTTGGGTCGATTAGCTTGTTTAAAATCAACAATCGTTTCTAAACCATTGTGTACACAAACGAGATCAGTACTCCCAGCATACAGCCCAGGATAATGTAACATAACTTCTGAACCATAGTATTCTTCAATAGGTGTAAGACCCATTTCAATAATTTTTTCGGCCATGGGCTTCGCCTGGCATCCGATCTCTGTAAGATCATCGTAGCCAACTCCTTGGATATGAGATTCCAGGAATTTGTGCATGGCAGTCCCCCTGCTACTAGATATATTCTTAATTGATTCTGCTTTTTCATGTCCAACTTTATTTTTCCAGGCAGTTAAATACTCCTGATTCTTTGTCTTTGCAAGTATTGTTGTAACGCTTGGCAGTCGCACACCCTGAAAGTCATAAACTCGACTTCCAGATTCTTCATCTGTAATCTGTTTTCCTTGTAAATAGTTGTATCTATTGGATTTCTTTAAGCCTTGTTTAAGCTTATCTAAATCGTGAAATTCTTTTAAATCTTCTTCATCCATCATATTTTTACTACTTTCATTCCATAGTTATTAATTCCTTTTTTAATCTTTAATCCTTTTATTTTTTTTAATTCATTATTTTTAAAAGATTTATAGTTAACACTGTGATGCCAACGATTAAATTTCCAAACAACTTCAGCAACATCTGGATGTAAGTCTGCTAACATTTTAGATTTGTCCAACGTGCCATTTTTATAAATTTCATCTGTGTTACCACCCTTCATAGTTTGCGTAGTTGCTTTCTCCTGAATGAATGCATTAAATTGTATAGTGCACCAACCATCTTTTAAAACTCTTAAAGATAAATCTGTATCTTCATTATATTTTGCACGCCAGCGGTAGGGAATATCATTTCTGATTAATAGACATGAGTATATTCTAGTATTTTTAACAAATGCTGGTAGTTCTGTTTTAGTTTTAGCTAGAAAATCATAATTAAATCCAGCAAGAGCGACGTTTTCGTATCTTTTTATAAAATCTTCTGCTGCTTTGAATATAGTTCCTGATGTGACATGTATATATAAGTTTCTATTTATTCTACCAAAAGCTTTAATGTTATCATCTAATAACCAATGACTTGTGGCGCCATTTTCTAATGAATGTTCCCAGCAAAAATTTCTCGCAGGGCCAGAACCTGTTCCGTGGTCCGTGGTGCATGAGTCGTAGTCCTTGATATATTGTTCAGGTAGTATTAAAATTTTATCTTTGTTAATGACTCCTGCATATTTATCATATTCATTTTCTTCAACGACGATTGAATAAGGCATAGCCATCTTTTCTAAAGCGATACTAGTATGTCTACTATCCCATCGTCCTTTAGATATTATATAGACTGGATGTTTAGGATTCATCGATGTAACGTTTGTTAGCATATCTCCTTTTCTCCCATTCAGGATACCAGAGACTTGGAGCCTTGGTTATCTTTTGACCAATCAGTTCAGCAAATTTATCTATGTCTTCTTGATTTCTAAAATGCACCACTATCTTTCTAAAGGAAGATAAATCTTTCATTTCAAATTCAGGCATATCCTCCCATTCTTTTTTCCACGAGTTATCTTTTTCCTTTTTCATATTTTTACATGTTCTAGTTTTTCAATATCTTCAAAAAGTACCCAGCAATATTTATCTTTGTTACCAAAGAAAGATCTATCATATGTCGCATAAGGTTCTTTAGGTTCGGACCAGTGTCTGTCTGATTTTGAGTAGTTTCTTTCTTCTAGTTTTTGTTTTACCATGTTCCATAAATCTTGACGATTAACAACCAACCAAGGATATTTTATTCTTTTAAAAGCAATGTAATCCGCTCCACCTTGTACCCAACCAGGATAGCCAGCATTACCTACATACTCTATTAAGGCCATTTCGTCCTGTGGTTCTGGATCTTTACGATGAAATTTTTTTAAACCCTTGATTTCAAACTTTGCCAGTTCACCATTTAAAGTTCCTTGAACATCCCAATGTTCTCTACGGTTTTGATGGCCGTTTGCCCAAGTAGGGTTCTCTAGATTCTTAGAAAACTCCTCTTCTATTATTTTAGCTTCTTCTCTAAAAGATTTCCATTTATCATTCATTATTTTTCTCCTTAACAAATATTCTAGTCCATTCTTCTCTATATGCATCATTTGAAGGTCTAGATACACCATCAAATGTTTTACCAGCTTCTCTTCTTAATTTTTTTATATCTCTTTTTTTAACATCTTTATCACCCTTACCTATCATAGGCTCAATGTACTTTCTACCTTTTTTCATTTTTGTTCTTTTTTCATTTTATAATGTTCAAAGTCAACTACGTTATTTTCTTCTAGTTTTTTTCTAGCGTAGTGTTCTATAACTTGTTGAATCTTTGGTAACTTTGTGTGGGCGTGGGGGAAAATTAAACAACACACGTAATACGCGTCTCTGAAGCTGCAACGCCATCGCCATTGAGTTAAATACTTCGTACCATCTTTACGTAAACCTTTTCTAGGTTTCTTGGTTAAAGTACCACAACCTAAGACTTCTAGTATCCATAGTAAAACAGATCTGTCCGTCATGGTTATTTCCATAACTATGCGCCAACAATTATATGTTCCCGACCTTTTCTTCTCTGGATACTTTTTATATTGTATGCTTCCTTCACCATCAAATAGTCCAGCTATGTAAGACGCATCAGACTCCCTTATCATTTTAATTTGGGAATGCTGTTAGGTATGTAATTCCAATAGTCATCATCATCAAAAAGATGACCGTTTTCCAAGGATACCGCATTAAATTTTCCTTTCGAATCACATTCCCAACATTGGTGAATGTTTATTTCTTTTTTATCTTCTTTGTCTGTAATTTTAATGTAACCATTACCATTACAGATTTGACAAATGTTATTTGCCAATTTTAACTTTTCCATTTAACTTCTTCGCTTTCTCGTTCGCTAATGATTCAACTGTTTTAGATATTGATAGTTTTGCATCAGGTAATAAAACCTTCGACAAAGCAATCAAAACCTTGTATGTATCATGAGTTAACGAAACGTTTCTATATTTGGTTATATCAGTCATTGTGTTCCTTTCATTTATTTCTGATGACTATATAGGATTTAAACAGGATTTGTCAATGACTAAATTTATATTAATAATATGGGTGTGTTCTTTTGCAACCAATCCAACTACATGTTTACCCCCTATGGAACATCCCCAACAGTTTAATAGTTGGTATGAGTGTTCCCGTGGCGCTCACAAAGAGTCTTTAGCTATGATTTCTAAAATGGGATACAAATATATTAATGAGAATAAAATTGGTATGAGTTATTCATGTCAAGAAAAAGACAGTATTTGACAATGTGGCAGAAATGTGTTAGAGGAAGTTTCTTACCTTTAATACCTATCTTATCGCTCTCTCTTTAGGATAGGTTTATTCATATTTGCCCCCACGTTTTCCGTGCACGTACTCACGTGGAAGGCGCCGCTTTGGTCGCGACCCGTGAAGGTCATGGCTAACGTACAGAGGAAAGCGCGAAGCATAACATGGACGCCTACTAACGGTCTTATTACATCTTTAATTCATTATTAAGTAATAGATTCTGGATATTTAGTACATGTGAATGTAATAGATGTTCCAAGTCTATTAACCTCCTCCTGGCCTATTTGCTTTAATTTTCTAGCAGACTCCTCATAGCCAAAAATACTACATGAATAGCCGTCTTTAAATGTTTCATGCCATGTATGCGGGGGCATACAATCGCCAGTTATATAATTACATATTATTAAAGTTAATATAATTTTCATCTTTAATTCATTTTATCAGGGTCTTGATAGCAACCGTATCCTTGCCAGGTCCCTGATCCGTCATTCATAAACCAGGTATTAATAACTTTATCATTCTCTTCAAAAACATAGGTAGCTACTGCTTCTCTATGTGCATCTCCAAAATCAAGACATTCCATTAAAGTCATGGGCCTTGTAAATTCTAATATGTCTTTTACTAGAGTTCCATCGAACTGTAATATTAATATCACCAGAAAGTGCACTGGTTCTTCCATTAATCTTCTGGTTCACCATGTTTTTTCTTCCCCCATTTAATTATTTTACTAAAGTTTTTAGCTTTTATATCTATAATTGGGCCAAATCTTTTCCAAGTTTTAGCCATTAGATTTAATTCAATTAAAAACAACGGCCATTGTTTAGAAGATATATTTTTAATTTTAATATTTATTTCTTTCATTGCATAAACTCTGGTGTTGTTCGGTTAGTATATTTTGCAAAACTTTTCTTGTCGCCTGCATAATAGTTACGATAAGACTGTACATAGTCATCAGTTTTATATTTATCTGGCATACATTTTGGCGGTTTTGTCATTTGTGTAGAATCTCCATCATCTAACATAGCTAATTCTTTAATAACTTCATGTGATTTGTGTACTTTACGGTAACGCAATTGATACTCTATACCTAAAGCAAGACCATGTTTTATAGCCCATGAGTAATTGTGTGGTGACTCACTAATCCATAACGTCATAGGATGCTTTGGATAAGCTGATTTATAACCTAATTCATAGCCACGCTTACGCGCTGCTGTAGATAGCATCTGTGCTGTCTCCAACACCATTTTAACAACATGCTTATCACACTGCATCTGTGCAGCAATCTTAGGATTTTTATCTAAAAAAAATATGTTCATACTTTCGTTCTGTATATATAGGATATAAGAGGACTTTTGTCAACGACCTTGACCACGATATTTTGCTTTTTTTTGCTTTTTTTCGTGCTTGTTTAAGCGTTTTTTATGCCTTCCTGGTCGTTTACGAGGCTGATCTGCTTTATAAACGCTGACGCCATAAAGAGATTTTTTCTTAGCCATTCTCAGGTGCTTCGAATCTTACTTTTTCAGGGCTATTAACGTGTGGAATATATGAAATTTTGCCATTAACGTGCTGTTTTAAATCTGATCCACAAGTTATACATCTAAAAAAATCCTGTGTTATAGATACAAGTATAGTGTTTTGAGCACATGTGGGACATACTCCGTTAACTACGTCTGCTTTAAAATTAATATCTCCAAACATTTCTTTCTATCTTATCACTGTGAGCATAACTTACAAGAGTCTTATTCTACCAATATATCTGATGATAGCTTTTTTCTGTTATATTTCTTCTTACTTTTAATAATTCTTTGCCTGAATAGCTTTAGTTGCCTGGCGTAAGGGTTTCTCTTTTTATTGCTTTTCTGCACACTTCTTTTTTCCCCATTTCCAAGTTTGGGTTATGAATCTCTTTTCTTGAAATTTATCATTTTTAGCATCTGTTTCAGTCACACCCACTTCGACCTTAGTATGATCTGGACAAACAATATTACATCCAGATAAACCTGCCCCCAGTAGTATAAAAAATAAAAATATAATAAACCATTTATTATTTAACATTTGATTTCCTCTTTTTCTTTTTATTAATTTTATTCTTTTTGTTTGTTCTACTCGTTAATTTCTTAACCTGTTTTTTAATGAAATTAGTATTTTTCTTCATTTGTTGAGAAAGAATCACCTGTCCTTGTTGAAGTTTAAATACAGCTTCTTTCATTTCCCATGTGGTTTTTAAATTCCATCCAACCAACGAAATTAAAGCAACAAGGGCTAAACCAACAATTTTATCTTTTAAATCCATTATTGACATACCTCACATTCTTCTGTGTCATCTATTACAAGACCACCATTATTTTCATATGTTGAATCTTCTGCTTTATCTTTACCATTTCTACATTCACAATTTTCACAGGTACATACTCCATATACATCTGTATGTAAATCACCATCACAGTGACAATTACAGTTACAATTTTTACATTTATTGGTCATTTGGCTGCCTCAACACAAATAGGACAAGACTTTTTAAATCTTGAGTGTGTGTTACATTGAATTTTTTCTGGCTCCACTACAGGAACCTCCTTGTGTAACTCCAGAGGTGGGTCTTTTTTCACCTTCTCTTCTGGTAACCCGCTTGCTAGCCAACCCATAAATTTTACAAATGGCCAACAAATGATTTTTTTAATTTTTTTAATCATCTTTTTTTTCCTCAATATTGTAGAAGAACCTATCGGTGTCTTCTGTTATCCATTTACGAGTGTCTTCTACGTTCCACTCTGAAGTTTGCACTTTCCAATCAGGTACTTCGTTCTTAACTGTAAACGAAGGTATATCCCAAAGGATACGATTGTTTGGTTGTGCTGCATAATTTCCGTCCTCTAAAGCGAGAACGTGTGCGCACTTATGTTCATGCGGTATTTCTGAATGATCAGTATCTACTATATTACTCTCTGGGTGCGCCCAGTCAACTGTAAAAAGGTATGCCCCAGGGTATAATTTCTTATCTTTTCCAAAATATTTGCCAGACTGGCCATCTAGAATATCATAAGAAGTAATAGCAGGATAATAGCTAAAACAATTCCAAAGCTGTAGTTCATCTAGTCGGCGCCCAGGTACTTCTTTTGGATTAAAACCTCTTTGTATAAAAGCGGATATTGGCAGTCTATAAAAAACTGCACCATTTTCCATGATTGCGTGAAAGAGTATAGGGCGCCCTGTAATAGATGCTAGGCCAAATATAATGCAGTCTTCAACTTCTCCGTGATGATCTTTAAGATCGTAGAGATATTCTCTCTTGATCTGTGAGTACATCACAGGAATATTTGCATTTAGATAGGCCATAAGGCATAACTATGTTACCAGACTATATATTATATATATTGCAACAATAGCTAATCCAATTTGGATTTTTCTACTAGATATAACTTTTGCTACTAGTTTACTTATTTTTTCCATGGTTCCCTCCATTTTTATTTTATTATACCCCAATTAGGGCCAGATTCATAGTCTACTTTATTAGGAATTTCAAGTGAAACCGCATCTTCCATAATATTAATTATCTTACTCGCATGCTCTTTTGACTTGACAGATATATCTAATTCATCATGTACTTGTATGTGCGGAATAATTCCTTCTTTATATAATTCTAACATTGCTTTTTTTGTCATGTCAGCTGCACTACCTTGAATTAATTTATTCAAAGCTTTATAAGTGTAAGCACGTTTGATCCCTGGTCCGTGTTCCAGGAGTGCTGCATCATGTGGCAATGACTTATGTATACCAAATTGATTTGGTTCCCATAAATGGAAACGACAAAGTCTTCCAAGTAAAGTTCTAATCTTACCAGAGTTCTGTGCACGGTGCATTACATTGTCCATTAGTTGTTTTACAAATGGAACCTTATTATGATACTGTCTAAATAGTTCTTCAGCTTTTTCTTTATTGACTCCTAGTTCGGCTTGTAATTTATTTTTTCCCATACCATAGAACAGACCAAGGTTTATAGTTTTAGCTTGTGATCTAGGTATCTCTGCCATGTCAGCGACGATATCATGAAAGTCAGCATCTCCTTTCTTATAGGCTTCTAATACTTCGTCCACTCCATAGAGATTTTGTAAAGTTGCATAATGTACTACCAGCCTAGGCTCTTGCTGAGAATAGTCAAAACAACCCCATGTATGGCCCTCCTCGGGTATAAATAATGACCTAATGGCTGGTCCAAGTTCCTTGTTCCGTGCTGGAATTTGCTGTAAATTTGGGTTTGAATACGAAAATCTTCCCGTTACCGTTCCTCCATTATCCCCTCTTAATTGGTTAATTTCAGCATGAATTCTTCCTTTATGGTTATGTTTTAATATGGTATCAATAAATGTGGTATGAGCTTTGTTTATTTCACGGGCTCGGGCTATTTGTTTCACTAGTGGGTGGGGGTGATTCTGTAAAAAGTTTTTAGTAAATGATGGAGAATTTGTTTTTTCGGTTGAGTCATATGGTAGGGAAAGTTTTTGAAAAACTTGCACAATTGAACGTGCAGCCCATATTTGAACATCTATTGATGTTTCTTTTTTTACTAGTTGTAAGCATTCTTTTTCTTGTGCAAGTAATTCTGATTTTAATTTGTGAGCGCCTTCAATGTCTACACGAACTCCTAAAAAACGCATGTCAACGAGACAAGGGAAAAGTTCCGTCTCTAATTGAAAAATAGAATTTAAATCTTGGTGTAAAATTTCTTTCTTAAGCTCTTGCCAAAGTTCAAAAGTTATCTCGGCATCTTTTTCTGCGTATGCGCCAACATAAATGGCAGGTAGTTTATACATTTCTGCCTTGGCGTCAACACCCCAATCTTTTGCAGCTGCATATAAATCTGTTTCATTTTTTCCTTTTCCAGTGTATCGTTTAGCGCAGTTGTTTAAGTCATAACGCATTTGATTTTCATCAACCAAAGCCGATGCTATCATTGTATCGACTATTTTTCCGTTGATACTTAAACCTAGGGCCCTAATCCAACAAACGTCATACATGGCGTTGTGAAATATTTTTGTGGCTGGCATACTTAATACACCTTGAAACCATTTTAAAACTTTTTTGCGGTCTAAATTACCACCTCCTTCATGTGCAATTGGATAATATCCTGACCAACCTGTGACAGCGACAGATATGCCTACTATGTCACCGTTTTTAACTATGGAACCAGAACCTAGTCTAGTATTTAAATTAGGATCTTTGGTTTCCAGGTCAATTGCTATCTCATCATGTTTAGATAAATCTGGAAATTCTTCTGGTGGTAGCCATTCTGTTTGTGGTTTGAAAAGTGGTTGCTGGATCATACAGTATAGAACGTATATTTTAATGTTAGTTCTTCTCCTTTTTTAATATTTTTTATTGTAGTTAAATTCCATTGTTTAAAATTATGATCATATTTTTCATCAGGAAGATTCCTTAAGTGATTCCATTGTTGACGAGTTAATAAAAAAGATGATTTAATACAATTAGGTGTATCAGAATGATTAATAAATCCTCCTAAAGGAGTACGAAGAATAAGTCTTCCTAATTCTAAATGAGTCATACCTAAATTATTTTGTTCAGGAATATCTTCTTTAGCAAATATACCATGATCATGAATGTTTGAAGCACCAATTGTTAAATTATCAGGTAAGGGTTTATACATCAGAGTAGTCTCTTTCTATAATCATCTCTAAAAAATGAATAGCTTTCAATATATCTTCCTTTTTTCCTTTCAATCTATGACGACAGATATATTTTATAGCGCATCCTTCTGGAAAAAGCAATTCATTCTCTACTACAAATTTACTTGGTTGAATTTTAAATTTTTGATAGTGTGATCCACCGTGTTGTTTGTCCCAAACTTTGTTCATACTATAAATCCTTTATCAGGACGTTTTGGTTCTATAATATGTAAATTTTCTTTTGTTCGTGTTGCACCTACATAGAATAATCTATTTTCATCATCTGGATTCTTTTGATATGTTTCTAAAGTAGTTTTAGTAAGATCAGTTAATAATACTACATTTTCACATTCTCCTCCTTTAGCTGCATGTATAGTAGAAAGTTCTATTCTTGGTTTTTTATTTAAGTGTTCTCCATTAGCTCTCATTTTTCTTAAGTAATTTATTCGTCGAGATCCTGCGTCATTCAATGCTTCATACCAAACTTTTTTAGTTTTTAATCCAAAGTCTTTAGTTAATTGATCAATGCCATAAAAGGTTCCTTTGGTCATTCCCTGCATTAACGTTTTATCTTTATGTTCAGGAGACATATATCCATAAATTTTTTCAATTTGTTTATAAGATAATAATTGTCCTTGTCTTAAATGCTCCCAGTCTGTAGCAGCTTCTTGAATATCTTTTTCATGACTTCGTTTATGTTTAGTCTCATAATATAGACCTTTACGATATAACGTATCTTCTATTTCTTTTAACATGTATTTGGTACGAGCTAATACTAACCATTCTCCCGATGACATATTTACTGATTCAATATCAAAATGTCTGTGTAGACTCCCTTCACTAGTTTTAGGTTGCCATGTTTTATTTATTCTATGTTTAATTCTATTTATAATTCCCATTGCGAGTTGATGAACTTTCATAGGGATTCTGTGAGATTGAATAAGCGGGAGATTAATCATTTGATCTTGCAGAGCTATAAAAGAATCTACATCAGCACCAGCCCATTTAAAAATAGCTTGGTCATCATCTCCTGCAATAAATGTATCTTCTGTTTTATTCCAAATAGATTTTGTCATATTCCATTGCATTAAGGACAAATCTTGTGCTTCATCAATAAATACTACATCAAAGTTTGGAGATTTATCTGATTTTATAAAATCTAAAATCATGTCATTAAAATCTATTAAGTTATATTCTTTTTTATATCTCTTTAATTCGTTTTTAATAATATGTAGTTTGTTTAGTTCTAAATCTTGTGTATGTTCTCTTCTATTATATTGTTGTTCAGGTGTAATATTTCTCAGTTGTGCTAATTGTATTATCTGTAAATATTCACTATCAGAAGTAAATATACCACCATGGTCTATTTGATGTTCTGCATAAGTTACAGGGAATCCTAGTTTTTTTCCAAGATCTTTGTAATGTCTTGATTGCATGACTTGATCTTTTTTAAGTCCTAATTTTCTAAATGCTAGTGAGTGTAGAGTTCTAAAGTATGGAAGATCATCTTCAGTTAAATTAAATTTTTTGATTGCTTCATCTCGTGCATGGTATGCAGCTTTTTGTGTGAAAGCAAAATAACCTACTCTGTCTGGATCAGTTTCTTTTAAATAATCATCTACTTTATTTAATAAAGTTGTAGTCTTACCAGTTCCTGGTGGTCCTAGTACAATCGTTTTCAAATTTACTCCTTTCTTTTTTTAATAAGTTTATTTGTTTAAAAGCACTGTTAAAAATTTGATGTGCATAAATAAATTTTATCGTTTCTTTTTTTATCTTTTTGTTGATTTCTTCTCTCTTAAACTTAAAAAAAGGATGTTCTAATTTTGGTTTTTTTAAAATTGTATAATAATTTTGTATGTTTTTTTGTTTTTTTGGTTTAAATTTTACCACACAGTAAGCTTCCCAATATCTCCTTCTTTTTTCATTGCTGCATGCAGGTATAGTAATAACATGATCATAATCTCCTATAGCATCATCGCGTCTCCAAGGTCTTGATCCATTCAAATTATTTGTTTCACCTATGTACATAATTTGCTTGTTAAAAACTCTCAAATATATAGCAGGTTTTTTTTCTGCTTCTTTTGTTATTTTTTTCATAATGTTACAAGTATCCATGCAGCAGTAAGAACGACTAATAAAACTAAATCACTACTCATCTGGTTCATTTAAAATACATCCTTTGGTTTAAGTTCTTTTTGTACATAATCATCTTTTCTTTTGTCAAATTGTTTAACGGCGAATACAGATATTCTATCTTTACCAATTCTTTTATCTTCACAACTACAAACTTCTTTTAACATCTGTGCAGTTCTAGAATAATTTACATCCCATCTTTGTCTTATTAAAAATTGATTATAAAATTTACTAAATATAAAATGATGAAATCCTTCATTATTCCATACACCTCCATTTTTAAGATCGGTAATAGCTGTTCCAATATGTCTGTTTAAACAAAATTCTTCTAAATGATTTCTTAATTGATCCGCTGTTGTTACACCTTCTGGTGCTTCCACAGGTTCGTGGTTCTTCATTAATGGGTTTATAATCATGTCCCAATCTGGACCTTTAACTGTTGGTGGTTTAAAATCTAATTGTTCCATACATGCTTCCTGAAATAAACTTTGTTGTTTTAAATATTTAACATTCTCCAGGTGTAAACGTTCACCATCAACATTAAGATAATAATATGGTTTTTCTAATTTAATTTTTTGCAAATCGGTTAATGCAGGAAACACTATCTCTTCTCCAATACCGAATTTTCTTTCTCTACATAATTTTTTATCGCATAAGTTACACATTGGAGTATCATTACACTTATAACCCCAATCTTTTTTGTCGTGTTGTCTTTTTACTATATCTAATTCGTTCTCTGTTAATGGCACAGTTGTTGCATCTGCATTAAACATTGTTAATTTAGTTTTCCATTCTGCTGGCCATTTCTTTTTAGCGTATACACCAAAATGAAACATTGCATTATTACGTCCACCATTTTCTGGAATTTTATTTATAGCCATTAATTCTATACACGGCGGCCCGTCAGAAAATTCTGACTGAGGCCGCTGTACTTTTATAAGACCAACATCTAGTTGTTTTACGTTATTATAGATCTCATAAAATTCTTCTAAGCTTGCTGCTGTACCATCAGCTTTAAATGCATATCTTGTTGTATCATCACCATTAAAGTATGGTAAGTTAAGGAAATTTCCTGTGTCATCTTGCGATTTTAATTGAATTTGTTTTGGAAATACTTCTGATCCGCCGTATCCTAGTAGTGTCTTTATTTCTGTCAGTTTGTCTCTCATTCTTTCTGCTGATACCGACTCTATGGTAAACAGAAAGACATGAGCTCCCCCGCTCTTTGATCTACACACCACCAATGGTAGATTATAATTCTTTATTTTATCTATTAATTTTTTGTGATCAAATCCTGCGTATGAATCTATATCTACACATCCCCACACACATTGATCGTTTTCATTGATTGGAATAATTCCTAAACTTTGTGAACCC